>MDTB01241893.1_pt1 | contig 20607 bp, 20 predicted proteins | sample 811161 | NCBI WGS metagenome assembly MDTB01 (sample SAMN05326650, study PRJNA326480) | marine metagenome | isolation source: seawater | place: Mediterranean Sea | collected 2009
CCATCGGCTTGAGCAGGCATGCTTAATGCCGTTAATGTGAGGGTTAAAATCAACAACAAGCCCGCATAATGGGCCTTTTGACCCGCATAATGGGCCTTTTGATAAGTCCACACGGCTTTTCTCCGACAATGGATTAGGCGTTACATTATGTCGCCTTGTTAATGTAGCGATGAACTGCGACGTTACCATGGTAATTCATTTTTTTGTTGGGGTTTTCTGTATTATGACACCGGTTCCGGACACTGTAGCAAGCAGCATTGACCTGCCACGAAGTGTCGATGTGGTGATCATTGGCGGCGGCATTATCGGCGCCAGCAGCGCCTATGAACTGGCCAAGAAGGGATTGCGAGTTGCCCTTTGCGAAAAAGGCCGGATTGCCGGTGAACAATCAAGCCGTAATTGGGGATTTTGCCGGCAACAAGGTCGTGACCCTGCGGAAATTCCGCTGATTATTGATAGCCTTCGGCGTTGGCGGCGAATGTCAGAGGAACTTGGTGAGGATATTGGTTATCGGCCGACCGGCTGCCTGTATTTTGCCGACTCGCCGGCCCAAGAAGCCGATTTTGAAGCCTGGTTAGAGCATGCCAAGCTGCATCAGCTGGATTCCCGCATGATCAACGCGGCAGAAGTCGACAAGATGATCCCCGATGCAGCCGGGCGCTTCCGGGCAGCACTTTATACCGCCAGTGATGGCCGTGCCGAGCCAACCCGTGCAACCCCTGCCATCGCCCGAGCGGCAAAGCAACGCGGTGTCCATATCTTAACCAATTGCGCTGTCCGCGGGCTTGAATTTGAAGCAGGTCGCGTGTCCGGCGTGGTCACCGAGCGGGGCCGAATCGCCGCATCGGCGGTTGTTGGTGCCGGTGGTGTCTGGTCGGAGATGTTCTGTAGCCGCCACGGCCTTGAGTTGCCGCAGTTGGAAACCGAATCATCGGTGATGCGAACCGGCCCGGCACCGGAAATCTTTGAAGGTGCGTTGTGGAATCGTGGATTTGCCATGCGCCGACGCCTCGACGGTGGTTACACCATTGCCAATGGTGCCGCCAGCATGTGCGATATCACCCCACGAACCTTTCGCCACATGAGTAAATTCTGGGCCAATTTCAAAAAAGAACGGCGGCGCTTAAGACTGCGCTTCGGCAAACGGTTTTTAGAAGATTTCAGCACGCCGCGAAATTGGTCACTGCATCGCCCAGGTCCGTTTGAGGCAACGCGGGTGCTGGATCCGGAACCAAACCGGCAAATCCTCGATGAGGCTTTGGAAAACCTGTGCAATATGTTCCCGGCCTTTCAGGAGGTTGATATCGTTGAACGCTGGGCAGGTCGGATTGATGTGACCCCGGACGCTGTTCCGGTCATCAGCCCGACCGCCGATGTGCCAGGGTTTTTCATCGCCTCCGGTTTCAGCGGTCATGGCTTTGGCATCGGCCCTGGGGCCGGTCGTTTGGTTGCCGATTTGGTCAATGGCGACCATCCGATTGTGGACCCAACACCGTTTCGTCTGGACCGTTTTTAACAGCCGCCGAGAGCCCTTGCTTGCGGCCGGTTAGGTAGCGCCCGCAGCAGCCTTGATCGCTGCCGCCAGTCGGCTCACCAGGGCCGGGATGTCGGTTTCATGGGCCGCTGCAAAACCAATCAGTAATCCCTGTCGCGCCGGTTGCCGGCGGTACAGCGGAGAGATCGCAATCAGCGATAAGCCAAGCTGTTCGGCGGCGGCGGCGACGGCAACATCACGCAAGCCCGTGCTTGGCCGAAGAAAAGCCACCAAATGCATTCCTGCCTGTACGGACGCAACTTCTAAATAGTCCGGCAAATCAGCTTTTAAGGCCATGACCATAGCCTGCCGACGCAGGCTGTATGCGCGCCGCATCCGCCGCAGATGGGCCGCAAAATGCCCTTCAACAAAAAAATCATGGAGCGCTTGCTGCGCCAGCATGGAAGGGTGATCATCAAGCGCCCCGCGCAGCGATCGGAACGCAGCCACAAGGTTCGACGGCAAAACCAAATAACCTAGTCGAAGCGATGGAAACATCACTTTTGAAAAGCTGCCGATATACAGAACACGGCGGGCATTATCTAAGCCCTGCAGGGCCGCTAAAGGCCGGCCGTCATAGCGGAATTCGCTATCGTAATCATCCTCAATAATCCAGGCCTGCTGAGCTTGCGCCCAATCCAACAATGCCAGGCGGCGCGGCAAGCTCATGGTGACGCCGAGCGGATATTGATTTGAGGGCGCGACACAAACCAATTTGGCACCGTCATGGGCCGCCGCATAGCTGGTGATATCAAGCCCTTGGTCGTCAACAGGAACGCTTACGAGCTGCAGCCCGGCACCAAGTAAAGCACCGCGCACACCGTCATAGCCAGGGTCTTCCACCAGCACTTTTTGGCCAACATCGGTCAGTGCATGGGCTGCCAACTGGATCGCTTGCTGGGCACCGGACACAATCATCACTTGATCCCGGTGCGCGATCACGCCGCGCTCACGCGATAGGTAATCGGCAATAACCTGCCGTAAGTCGCCATATCCGGCCGGGTCATGGCTGGCGGCAATCTGCGCCGCAGGTCGCCGCCAACTTCGCCGTAGCAAGCGCGCCCAAAGAGCAAACGGAAACTCACGTAAATCTGCCAAACCCGGCGCCAAGTCTTACCGCGCGGCAGGCTTCGGCGGTCGCAGCGCCGCCAATAATTGACCGCGCGTCGATAAAAATTCCTCCCCCGTGGGGAGCGGCGTTTGACTGCCGGTCGGCACGCCCCCAGGGCGGGCGATATGGCCAGCTAAATCATCCGGCAAGTGCGCGCTCACAAACGTCCCTGAGCCGGCACGGCCTTCAAGATAACCTTCCGCCATTAGCTGCTCATAGGCGGCGCTGACAGAGGTACGCGACACGCCCAAGCGCGCCGCCAGAACACGCGTTGATGGTAAACGCCGCCCCGGCAGCAGCCTTTTTGCCAGCACATGGCCGCGGATTTGCTCGTAGATTTGCCGAAACAAGGGCACTTCAAGGGCGGCGTCCAGCACGATCATAGCACTGGGATCAAAGGTGATTGCCATGCCAATTGGCCTTATCAATTTTATGAAACTGGCTCTTTTCCAAAACCACTTATAGGGCCATTGAGTGATACAACCAAAACCTGTGAAAGCCAAGGTTAAGCGAAAAAGGACCACGACCATGCCTACCAGATATACGCCAAGCCGACGTTCCCGCGTTAAACGTGCTTACCAACGCGCGTCTTACGACCAAGAGGCCGTATTTGCCGTTCTCGATGCCGCCCAAATGATCAATGTTGGCTATGTCATTGATGGCCAACCCTATGTCACCCCAACCTTCCATTGGCGCGACGGCAATACTATTTTTTGGCATGGTTCAAGTGCCAGTAAGATGCTCCGTCAGGTGCGCACAGGGGTGCCGGTTTGCGTGACTGCGGCAATTTTTGACGGTTATGTTTTGGCCCGCTCACCGCTGCACCACAGTGCCAATTACCGAACCGTGATGGCCTTTGGTAAGGCCAAGATGATTACCGGCCGTTCCGCCAAAGAAGCTGCCTTGAAGCAAATGATGGAGGTGTTGTTCCCTGGCCGCTGGGCGGCATGCCGCGAAAATCACAGCCAAGAGATCAAGGCGACAACGGTGGTCGCCATGAGCATTGAAGAAGCAGCGGCAAAAACCCGCAGCGGCGGGCCGATCGACGATGAAGCAGATTACGACACGGTTAAGGTCTGGTCAGGAGAACTGCCGGCCCTGCACCCTTATGGAACACCGGTTGCCGATTGCCGTCTTGATCCAAATTGCCCGCTGCCGGATTATCTGGATCCCTATCGTGGCCGCTAAGCTGCGAAAACGGTTTCCATTTCAGCCCGAAAGCGGACTTCTTCGGCGGTGTCATCCAACAGCACGTCGGCACGGCTAAGGATTTCGCCGGCAGCGACATCGCGCGTGAGCTTCACGTTCTGCGCCAGACCGATCGGCAAATAACTGGCCGCCAGTGAGCTTGCTGCCGGCGCTTGGCGGCCCCAAACACATTGCCCGCCTTCGCCATCTAGAATTTCACCTGCTTTCAGCGCCCGCTTAGCGGTTGCCACGACATCGGCGTGAAAACCGATGGCCGATCCGGTCGGCTCGCCGCGCAGCGCCACGCTGGCAACCGATTGCCCCAATTCAAGGCCGATCATATGCGTTGGCCGGTACAGTGAGGCGAATTCACCGCTGCTGTCGGCCAACATGTGATATTCACCGAAACAATGCCGCACATAGTCGCTATCGCCGCGGATAACCACAAAGGTGCCCATGGATAGGTGATGGGCCACGTCACTGCCATCACGGGCCAGTGAGGATGTCACCTCGGTGGTGCCGGCATGGCTGACTTGGCCGCCGGCTGCTTGCGGTTTCAGGAGTTCCGCCAATTCAAAGCGGCTCGCCGGCGGAAAATTTAGGCCATTTGGTTGCGGCACTAACCCTGTGGCGTTACAGACAGCCGTCATTTCAATGCCTGACTTGGTGCCGTCCAGAAAGGAATTGAACATTTTCGGGTTAATCATCGTGCGGTCGGTAATTTCCAGATATTTCTCCAACTCATCCCAGACCGTCTCCGGCGTCAATTGATGAAAGCTGGGATGATAGCGTGTGCCTTTGCCTGCGGTGACCACTTCAAAGCCGCAGGTCCGCGCCCAGTCCACATGCTCACAAATCAGGGCTGGCTGATCACCCCAAGCAAGTGAGTAAACAACCCCTGCCGCCGCTGCTTTGCGGGCCAGCAAGGGGCCTGCTAAGGCATCGGCTTCGACATTGACCATGACCACATGCAGGCCATGATTGATGGCCGCCAGCGCATGGCGAATGCCAACCGCAGGATCACCGGTGGCCTCAATCAGCACGTCAAGTTCCGGAAACCCGATCAGCGCCATGCTGTCTTCGGTCAGATGGGTCTTACCGGTGGCCAACGCAGAAGCTAAATCAGGGGCGTCAAAGCGATCCTCCGGCCAGCCACCAAGGCGTAAAGTAGCTGCTGCCCGCTGCCGCGAAAGGTCGGCCAGGCCAAGAATGTGAACGCCGGCGGTACGGCCGGCCTGGGCCAAGTACATCGAGCCGAATTTGCCCGCGCCAATCATTCCAACTCGGATCGGCCGCCCTGCTTCAGCGCGTGCCAATAATTGTCGATGCAAAGACATGCGTCTTCCTTCAGTCAGCTATTCCGTGCGTGGTTTTAAGGGTTCAACAGGCGAATTGGTGCGCCGTCCAGCCAGGCCTGAATATCTTCCACCATCTCGCCGTAGAAGGTGCGGTAAGTTTCCATGGTGGTATAGCCCGAATGCGGTGTCATGACCAAGTTTTCAACCGCCCGCAAGCGATCATCGGCAGGCAGCGGTTCAACATCAAAAACATCAACTGCGGCACCGGCAATCCAGCCCTCCTCTAAGGCTTTAACCAGCGCATCTTGGTCAATAATCGGCCCGCGAGAGGTGTTCACGATGCGGGCAGTTGGTTTCATCGAGCGAAGCTCGGCCTCGCCGACCATGCCGCGGCTCCGGTCACTTAAAATCACATGGATTGATAAGAAATCCGACTGGCTGAAGATTTCCTCGCGGCTGACCAAGCGGGCACCATTTGCCGCCGCCGTCTCAGCGGTCATATTTGGGCTCCAGGCAATCAAATCCATCTCAAAGGCCGGAGCCACGCGCGCGACTCTGCCACCTTGCTTGCCAAGACCGATCAACCCAAGGGTTTTGCCTTTCAGATCAACCCCGATGCGGGTTTGCCACTTGCCGGCCCGCATCATACGGTCATCATGCGGGGCGTTTCGGGCGACCGCATGGATCAGGCCCCAGGTGTGCTCCGACGTGGCATGTCCTGGGGAATCCGTCCCACAAACCGGGATCCCAGCCGCTTTTGCAGCGTCCATATCAACACCCCGATTACGCATGCCGCTGGTGACAATCAATTTCACACCATCCAGCTTATCGAACAACGCTGTCGGAAACGGTGTTCGCTCACGCATGATACAAACGATATCAACGCCTTTCAGACGCGCCGCCAGTGCATCAAGATCAACCAAATTATCGGTGTAGACTTCAATTTCACAATCATCCGGCAAACTATCCCAATCGGCACAAGAGCGCGCCATATCGGCATAATCGTCTAGTATCGCAATCCGTCGCATAACCTCTCCTTGCCCCCAACCAATACTGCGCAGGGATGCTTATTTTTGCTTTAAATTTAACGAAGCGGAATTCATACAAAACCGCAGGCCTGTCGGATCAGGACCATCTTCGAAAACGTGGCCGAGATGTGCTTTGCAGCTGGCACAATGCACTTCGGTACGGACCATGAAAAACTTACGATCGGTCTCGGTGCCAACAGCACCGGCGCTGATCGGCTCCCAAAAACTCGGCCAACCCGTGCCACTTTCAAATTTCGTATCGCTGTCAAACAACGGCGCATCACAGCAAATACAGTGGTAAATGCCAGGATCTTTATTGCTGGCATAAGCCCCGCTCCAAGCGCGTTCGGTGGCATGTTTACGGGTCACCGCAAATTGCTCTTCGGTGAGCTGAGCACGCCACTCAGCTTCTGATTTTTCGATCTTTTCCATGCTCCGTCTCCTGCCGATTTAAGCTTTAGGGTGATCGCTATGATAGCTCACCGGCGGCGCTTTTCCAGGACTGTCCCAGCATTAATTAACACCGCGATTTCATCCTCCGAGAAACCATGCTCGGCAAGCAACTCACGACTATGGGCCCCAAATTTAGGCGGTGTCCGGCGAATTGATCCAGGTGTGCGTGAAAACTTGATCGGAATGCCCCAACCCTTATACCAGTCAAGCTCGGCATTCATCTCACGATGGGCCGTATGCGGATGGTTCATGACCTCATCGGTATCACGCACCGGGCCGACCGGCAGGCCGGCCGCCAAAAGTCGATCACACAGGGCATAGCCATCGACATCTTGCAAAACCGCAGCTAATTCGGCACGCAAAGCATCGCGGTTCTCCAACCGTAAGACATTGCTTGCAAAACGCGGGTCGTCGGCCAGCTCGGCAACGCCTAATTCGGTGCACATCCGCTTCCATGCTCGATCATTACCGCCGGCTAGGAACATTTTGCAGGTTTTCGTTTGATACAAGTCATAGGGGCTAATGTTCGGGTGCTGATTGCCTGTCAACCCGGGGGTTTTGCCCGACAGTGAGTAATTGGCCACATGCGGATGCATCAATGCCAAGCCGCAATCATAAAGGGTCATATCAATATATTGCCCTTGACCCGAGGTGGCGCGTTCAACAATCGCCATCAAAATCGCATTTGATGTCATCAAACCGGTACCGATATCGACCATCGGAATGCCAATGCGGACCGGCCCGCTATCGGGATGACCATTGATCGAAAAATGCCCGACCATGGCTTGAATAATGCCGTCATACCCGGGGTATCCACCGTAAGGCCCGGTGGCACCAAAGCCGGAGATCCGGCAATGCACCAATTTTGGAAACTGCTTCGAGATCACGTCATCATACCCAAGGCCCCATTTTTCCATCGACCCTGGTTTATAGTTCTCGATCAGCACATCGGCGTCTTCGAGCAGCCGCAGTAAAACAGCTTTGCCTTCCTCGCCCGATAAATCCAGCGCCAAAGACCGTTTGTTGCGATTCACACCGATAAAATAGCTGGCATCCTCATCATGGAACGGCGGTCCCCAATCACGCACCTCATCACCTTGTGGCGGTTCGATCTTAACGATCTCGGCGCCATGGTCGCCGAGCAATTGGGTGCAATATGGCCCTCCCAGAACGCGGGTCAGGTCAATAACTTTAATACCGGCAAGGGCACCGGTTGGCTTGTCGCTCATGATAAATCCTCGCTTGAACCAGAATTAAGCTCTTAGGCGGCCGAACCAAGGTCGAAAACCCGGGCGGCAAAGGTCGGATAGACTTCAGCCAAATGGCGGGCCACGGGCCCACGAATCGTTTCCAGCGTGGCTGCGTCAGGCGTCGGTGTAAATGGCACCTGACCGTCTTCGGGAAGGTCGAAATCAAAGCCTGTTTGATCGCGCACCTCTTCCAGACTGTGGCCTGGATGAACCGAGCGTAGCCGAAAGCGCGCCCGCTGCCGATCAAAATCAAATAAACATAAATTCGTGATCAAGGCATGTGGCCCGCCAGGGCGATGAACATTTGCCGGCGAGACCCCAGGCGCAGAGATGAAATCAACCTGTTCAACCAAGGTCCGGCGCGAATGTTCCCAGCGAAACAGGATCACCCTGGGCACCAGATAATACATATGCGCCGAGCCAAACGAGCCTGGAAACCGTGCTTTCGGCTTCCGATAATCACCGACCGCAACCAAGTTCACATTCGCTTGGCCGTCAATCTGACCGCCTGACAAAAAGAAGGCGTCAATCCGGCCCTGACCTGCCAAATCAAACAGCTCACGTGCACCTTCATTGAAAAAATTACGCTCACTGCCAAGGATCGACACCCGGGTCTTTGTGGGGGCGCGGCTATTGGTCAAAAATGCGGCGGCGCCGGGAATCGGTGACGACGCCCCAACCGCCACATGCGACAGCCCGGCCAGCATCCCGGATATGGCTTCAATGAGAACTTCTTCGGGTCGAACCGTCGGGGTTTCTTTGGGTGTCGTCATTCAGCTGCAACCCGCGGCTCGCCATCAAAAACAAACCGCTGCAGATAGGTCTGAAAGCCCTCTTCCGTTTGCGCCAGTGTCATATATTCCCGCAGATGCGCTTCATCTTCGTGATACCCCCCGGGCAGTGCATAGGGCCAAGCCCCGTCCACAACCTCGGCAATGGCGCTCACATAGATCGCCGGCAGTGTTCCGGCCGCGGTCACAGGATCGGCAATCAGGTTTTCGTCGACAATTTCCTCGACCGTGACCAACGTCGCCGCAGAGGCACGCGCCATCAACATCAGCTCGCGGCGAACTCCCAACCAAATGTTACCCTCACGATCGGCCTTCAGCGCATGCATCATCGTAAAGTCGGGCTTTAATGCCGGCAGATAGACAATTGGATCATTCTCGGCAAACGGGTTCTCGCCAACTTTCCAGTCATCACGATGTTTCAGCAAATCACTGCCGATCATGCCGCGCAGGACGCCAAACGGGGTGCCTTTCTCTGATGCTTGAAGCTGCGTTAAAATCGCCGGGCACGTGCCATCAAGGACTTTTAACGTGCCTGCCTTGGCAGCTGCGGTAAAGCGCGGCGCAAGGCCATATTCACCCATGGTCACGGCAGCTGTTTCGACCACGCTGACGCAGCCGGCACCAATCAACAGATCAGCATGAAGGCCCATTTGCGGCACCCCAACGAGATGTAAATCACGCACTCCACGGCGAATTAACGCCCGGGCCATGACCAGACTGCAATTCGAATATTGTGGTGGAAGTGCAATCATCGCGCCGTCTTCTACCTGGCTAACCAAGCTCTCGACCGACGTTGGTGTTATGTCCATAGTTGTCTCATCCTTCGGCGAACAAATAGATTGCTGATATGGTGGCGCATGCAGCGTTCCGATACAAGCATGGAGCGATATGTAAGCTGTTTTTGAGCGTTTGTGATCGTTGTTTTCTCGACCTGCTCAGAAATTTCGGTAAATTGACCGGCGGCTTTAATACCAAAAAATATCCATAACGCGCTGATGGGAGAGCAGATCAATGGCCGAAGGCGATTGGGATTTTATTGTAATTGGTGCCGGCTCAGCCGGTTGTGCCTTAGCCAACAGGTTGTCGGCGGATCCTAAAAATCGAGTCTTGCTGCTGGAAGCAGGTCCCCGTGACCGCAATATTTGGATTCACATTCCTGTCGGTTACTACAAAACCATGTATTCGCCGCTGTCTTGGGGCTATGACACCGAGCCCGAGCCCGCCCTGGATAATCGCCGCATTCACTGGCCGCGCGGTAAAGTGCTTGGCGGCTCCAGCGCGATTAACGGCTTGGTTTATATGCGCGGTCAGCCGCAAGACTATGATCATTGGCGGCAAATGGGCAATATTGGTTGGGGCTGGGATGATGTTTTGCCGTATTTCAAACGCGCCGAGGATCAAGAGCGCGGTGCCAGCGATTTGCATGGTGCCGGTGGACCGTTAAAAGTCTCCGACATCCGCGACCGCCGCGAAATTTGCGATGCCTTTGTTGCCGCCGCCCAAGAAGTCGGATTGCCTTACAATGATGACTTTAACGGCCCGGAACAGGAAGGCGCCGGGTATTTCCAGACCACATCGCGTGATGGTCGGCGCTGTTCCAGTGCTGTCGGCTATTTGAATCCGATTAAAAATCGCCCTAATCTCAAAATCGAAACAGCGGCTTTGGCGAGCCGTTTATTGTTCGATCAAGGGCGTGTCAGCGGCGTCGCTTATCTGCAGGACGGCACCGAAAAAGTGGCCACTGTCGCGGGCGAAATTGTGCTTTCGGGCGGGGCCATCAATTCCCCGCAATTGCTACAACTGTCCGGCATTGGTCCGGGGGCGCCGTTGAATGATCTTGGCATCGAGGTGGTGAAAGATTTGGCCGGCGTCGGTCAGGATTTGCAAGACCATTTGCAGGTGCGCTCGATCTACCGACTAAATCAGGCAATTTCTGTCAATGATGACGTCAACAACATCTTTCGACGTGTCTTGATTGGCCTTGACTACGCCTTGCGGCGGCGTGGACCTTTGACCTTTTCAGCGGGCCATGCATGCGCTTTTGCGCGTGTCCTGCCAGAATCCGAAACCCCGGATGTGCAATTCCATTTCATTCCCTTTAGTGCCGAAAAACCCGGCAGTGGCTTACATCCTTGGCCAGGCGTGACCAGCTCGGTCTGCCAATTGCGACCGGAAAGCCGCGGTGAATTAGCGATTACCTCTACCGATCCCCGTCAGCACCCAAAAATCATCGCCAACTATTTGGCCACCGATTATGACCAACGTGTGTTGATTGAAGGCTTAAAGTTGTCGCGGAAAATTTCTCAATCGCCGGCCTTTGCAAAATACGTCGCTGACGAGGTTGAGCCAGGGCTGGATCGGGTGAGTGATGACGAGTTGCTGGTCCATCTACGGGCCAAAGGTGGGACAATTTTTCACCCGACGTCGACCTGCCGGATGGGGCAAGATGAGCGTGCGGTCGTGGATGAGCGTTTGCGGGTGCGCGGGGTTGCCGGTTTGCGGGTGGCCGATTGTTCGATCATGCCGCAGGTGGTGTCCGGTAATACCAGTGCGCCGGCCATCATGATTGGCGAGAAATGCGCCGATATGATGCTTGCTGACGCCCATCGTTAAAGCCATCATACGCCGGTGGTTTGTTCTGCGCCGCTAGCAATCCTGCCGTCTTGGCGGCATGCCGGCCAATCGGCATAACCTGGTAAAGAGAGGTTAAATGACCAAAGCCCTGCCCGCCCATGCCCAAGCCGTTATCATCGGCGGCGGCGCCATTGGCTGCAGTTTGGCCTATCACCTTGCCGCCCTTGGTTGGCAAGATGTTGTCTTGCTGGAACGCAAGCGGTTAACTTCCGGCACGACCTGGCATGCGGCCGGTTTGATCGGGCAATTACGATCCGGTCAAAACATGACCAAACTGGCCAAGTATTCCGCTGAATTCTTTGCTCGGCTAAAGGACGAAACAGGGCAACCCATTGGTTATAAACGGAACGGCAGCCTGTCACTGGCGTGCCATCACGAACGCTTAGAGGAGCTGCGCCGGGGCGCATCCATGGCGCGGGTTTTCGGCCTTGAGGTCGAGGATGTTAGCGTTGATGAGATCGTTTCCCTTTACCCGCTGATTGATCCCGCCGGTCTGGTTGGTGGCATTTTTCTGCCCGGCGACGGTCAGTTAAACCCTGCCGATGTGACACACGCCATGGCAAAAGGCGCGCGGGCACGTGGTGCAACACTTTTTGAAAACGTTAAAGTTACCGGGATTATGCAGGCCGACGGCAAGGTTACCGGTGTGCGCACTGATGACGGCGATATTGCCGCCAATGTGGTGGTCAATTGTGCCGGCATGTGGGGCCGTGAAATTGGCTTAATGGCCGGTGTCGATGTGCCGCTACATGCATGTGAGCATTTTTATGTCGTCACCGAACCGATTGCCGATTTACCCGCCAGCCTGCCGGTCCTGCGCGAACCTGATAACGCGGTCTATTACAAAGAAGATGCCGGAAAACTGCTGATCGGTGCCTTTGAGCCAGTGGCCAAGCCATGGGGCATGGAGGGTATTTCCGATGATTTTGAATTTGACGAACTGCCCGAAGACTTGGACCATTTTGCACCCTTGCTGGAAAATGCCATGGCCCGCATACCGGCGCTGGCAACGACCGGCATTCGGACATTTTTCAATGGTCCGGAAAGCTTTACCCCCGATAATCGTTATTACCTTGGACCGGCCCCGGGGCTGGCCGGTTTCTATATTGCCTGCGGCTTTAACTCCATCGGTGTGCAGTCCTCCGGCGGCGTTGGTTGGGCTTTAGCGGAATGGATCGATAAAGGCCATGCGCCGATGGATTTGTGGGATGTGGACCCCCGACGCAGTCTGCATTTTCAAAACAATCCGCGCTACCTTCATGACCGCGCGACCGAGGCGCTTGGCTTGCTATACGCCATGCATTGGCCGTATCGGCAGGTTGAAACGGCGCGCGGCGTTCGGCATTCACCGTTGCATGAGCGCTTGGCCGATCGTGGTGCCTGTTTTGGTGAAGCTGCCGGTTGGGAACGCCCCAATTGGTATGATCCAAAAGCTACATCGGCACCGCAGTACGCCTATAGTTTCGGTCGCCAAAATTGGTTCCACCTGGCGGCGGCAGAGCATCGGGCAGTGCGCGAGAATGTGGCAATGTTTGACTTGTCGTCTTTCGCCAAATTTCGGGTCGAAGGTGCCGACGCGGAAAACTTACTGCAACTTGTGTCGGCAAATGATGTCGCCGTCGAGCCTGGCCGGGTGGTGTATACCCAATGGCTGAATGATCGCGGCGGCATTGAAGCCGATGTCACCATTACCCGCTTGCATGAAACCAGTTTTATGGTTGTCACGGCTGCCAGCAGCGCGACCCGCGACCGCGATTGGTTGCAGCGTCACATCCCCACCGATGGGCGGGTTTCAATCATCGACAGCAGCGGCGGTGAAGCTGTGTTGGCGGTCATGGGACCAAAGGCGCGGCAACTCCTACAGCCGTTAACAACCGCGGATTTGTCCGCCCAGGCCTTCAGCTTCGGTAGCGCCAAAGAAATTGATCTGGGCTATGGCCATTGCCGCGCCCAGCGCATCAGTTATGTGGGTGAGCTTGGCTGGGAGCTGTATATCCCAACTGAGTTTGCCCGCGGCATTTTTGACGTGATTACGGCCGCCGGTGATGATCTCGGACTGCGGATGGCAGGCTACCACGCCTTTGATTCCTGCCGCATCGAAAAGGGTTTTCGGCATTTCGGCCATGATATCAGTGAGGAAGACAATACCGTCGAAGCTGGGCTTGGGTTTGCCGTCAAAACCGATAAATGGGCATCGAAGTTTGGCGATTTTATTGGCCGTGAGGCTGTTTTGCGGCAACGTCAACAGGCCTGCCAGCCAAAACGTCTGGTGCAGTTTTTATTAAATGATCCAGAACCGCTGCTGTATCACAACGAGCCAATCCGCCGTGATGGTCAAATTGTCGGTTATCTGACCTCCGGCAATTATGGGCATAGCCTTGGTGGCGCGGTTGGGCTTGGCTACGTGTCCTGCAGCGACGGTGTCGATGCCGACTGGCTGAACAGCGGTGATTGGCAGATTGAGATTGCCCTGCAAAATTTCTCTGCCAGCGCCAGTTTGCGGCCGCTATTTGATCCAACCGGCAAACGTATGCGCAGCTAAGGCAGGGTGGTTGCCGGACCGAACCGCGTAACCGGCCAACGCCGGTTTAATCGTCCGTTACTTTCTGGCCGCGTTTCGCCCGCAAGCCCATCAAGGCCAATTCCAAATTGCGCAGGTTATTTTCCAGCTCGACCCGCTTTTGTGCTGACTGACCGCCGGTTTTCAGGGCATGGCGAATCCCGTCGGCACGCGCCGTTAAACGGCGATAACGGTTATCATCTTCAAGCATTGCGGCGTCTTTACCGGCGTCAAACAACTGCCCACGAATCAACCGGCCCCAAAAACCGTGACGTTTCACGCTGACAGGTTTTTCGATCCGGCTCATTCGCTCGCGAAAGGGTTCTTGCCTTTACGCGTTAAAAAGCGGATCGGCGTCCCTGGCAACTCAAAATCTTCCCGTAGGCCATTTACCAAGTAACGACTATAGGCTTCAGGTAATTCTTGCGGCTGACTGACGAAGGCAGCAAAGGTTGGCGGCCGAGCTTTCACTTGCGTCATATAGCGCAGTTTGATGCGCCGACCTTTGGCCAAGGGCGGCGGATGGCGCTCGGTCATAACCATCAGCCAGCGGTTTAATCGTGAGGTGGAAATCCGCGTGTTCCAGGTGTCATAGACTTGGAAGGCGGCGTCAAAAAGCTTATCTAAATTACGCCCTTGAAGTGCCGACACCGTCACAAATGGGGCCCCTTTAACTTGTGCTAAAGAGATTTCAAACCGGTCGCGGTAATCCCGCCGAGCCTGTTCGCGATTAGCAACAGCATCCCATTTATTGGCAGCGATAATCAGCGCCCGACCCTCTTCGATGACCATCCTTGCGATGGTTAAATCTTGCTTTTCAAGCATCATATTGGCGTCTAACACCAGCACCACCACATGGGCATACTGGATCGCCCGGCGGGTATCCGCGACCGACAGCTTTTCAAGTTTTTCAGTGACCCTGGCGCGGCGGCGAAGACCGGCGGTATCAACCAATTTCAGGAAGCGACCGCCATATTGCCATTCAACCTCAATTGCATCACGGGTAATGCCGGCTTCCGGCCCGGTTAGCAATCGCTCCTCGCCAAGGATGGCGTTGATCAAAGTGGATTTTCCTACATTTGGGCGACCGACGACAGCAATCCGCATGACTCGAGGTTGATCGCGATCTTGCCAAACATCGACCCCTTCTTCCGGTGGTTGGCCGTCTTCTAAGCCCAGCTTTTCATCGGTTTCAAATTCCGCCTCTAAGGGCATCCGCTCCTTGATGGCGGCATAAAGATCCGCCATGCCCTCATTGTGCTCGGCCGAGATTGCCACCGGCTCACCTAAACCCATGCCGAAAGCCTCATATAAGCCGTTACGGGCGGCGGCACCTTCACATTTATTGGCCAATAAGACGACCTTATCGCTCTCCCGACGCAGCCAGCGGGCAAAATGATTATCCAGCGGTGTGACACCTGCGCGGGCATCAATCATCATCAACACCAGGTCGGCATCGACAATGGCACGTTCCGTTTGTGCCCGCATCCGGCCCTCAAGGGTGCCTGCCTCGGCGTCTTCCAGGCCGGCGGTATCAATAACTTTGAAATTCAAATCGGCGATCCGGCCGTCACCTTCGCGGCGATCACGAGTCACCCCTGGGGTATCGTCAACCAAGGCATGCCGCTTGCCAATCAAACGATTGAACAATGTCGATTTACCAACATTAGGTCGGCCAACAATGGCCACCGTAAAGGTCATCTGATACTCCTGGTTGGGTTAGCGCAAAGCGCTTAAAACACCCGCGTCACTGAGCAACAAAATGGTTTCATTGACGATCACAGGCGGCACAAAAAATGCACCATCCATTTGCAATTGCCCAAGAAGTGCGCCGGAATAAGGTGACAAGGATGTAATCTTGCCTTGGGAATCTGCCACCAGCAGTCGATCACCGGCTAATACCGGGCCGCGATATTTAATAACATTAAGGCGTTCTTCGGGATCTTCAAATTTTGGTAATTGCACAATCCAGCGAATTTTACCAGTGCTGCGGGCAATGCCAACAAGCTGTTGTGTGACCGTGAGCGTATAAAGCATATCACCTGCCAACCACGGCGGATTAGCCCCCCCGACGGGCCGTTCCCAAAGGCGGGCACCTGTTTCTAAGTCAATCGCCAGCATCCGCCCCGACAAACTGCTCACAAAGACAATATCTTGATCAACAACAGGATATCTGCCGATCGCCGCCATGCCGGAAATACCGCCGGCGCTCCCCAATGCTGTTAAGTTATCCGACCAGCTTGCTTGCCCACCGGCCAAGCGCAGCGCATAAATCTCGCCCGAGGTATAGGGGATCAGCGCCCAAGGCCCTGCCGCAGCCGCGCTGGCACCACCAAATACCGACGCCGCCTCATCAAAGCCGCGGTGCTGCCAAACCAATTGACCATCAACCGGCGCATAAGCTTCGGCACGATTATCGATTGTGATGATGATCACCCGATCACCAACAACCAGCGGTGCGCCGCGAATGGGACCACGCGTTTCCACCTGCCAAATTAAATTACCATTTTTGGCCTCAATCGCCTGCAGCATGCCATCGCCACGGCCGAAATAAAGCACCCCTTGGTCATAGGCTAAGGCACCGGAGAAAAGCGGCGCATCCGAACGCCGCAGATCTGCTTCCCGCCGCCATAGACGGGCCCCATCCGTCAGCGCGAAAGCAGCAATGTCACCGTCAGCATTCACGACGAACACCTGCTCATTGGCGACGATAGGTGCGGCAACAATCCGCGAGCGCTCCCGCGAGCCGGCGCCAATACTGCGCCGCCATACCACGCGAGGTGACGGCCCAAGGCTGACATGTTGCAAGGAATGCGATGGATTACCGCCAACTTGTGGCCAGCTCTCATTGACATATGGCAGCGGTAATTCAATCGGCTGGGCGGCCTGATCTGCGTCCGCACGCAGCGTTTTCTCGGTCAGCAAGATCGGGATTCGCTCACCTGGCAAGATCAGGTCTTTTTCAACTTCACCAAAATATCCCGAGCCACATGCCGTCAGCACGACACAGCTGACAAAGATCGACACTGCCTGCCAGCGCAGCCGCCGCACAGATTTCACGAATGTCATCATTTTTGCGGAAAGGCCTGTAGGATCTGCATCGCCCGCTCACGCAGGTTTTCCGGCGTCGCGGCATCGCCGACAAGCGCCTCAAACAGCGTGCGTGCAGCGTCGATGTCGCCGCTTTTGAGCGCCAACGCGCCTTGCAGCTCGATCGCAAGCGGTCGCCATGCCTGCCCTGCGGCCGCCAATGGTTCAAGCCGTGCCGCAAGTTCGTCCAAATCGCCATCGTCAAGGCTTGCTGAGACGGCTAAAAGAGTCGCTAAATCACGTAGTGACGGTCGGCTGTCTTGGTTATTGGCGATCAGCTCATAAGCGGCAATGGCGCCGTCCTTATCGCCGTTCGCCAGTTTTGCGCCGGCGGCCCGTAAGCGCGCTAAATCGGCATAGCCATCGCTTTGCTTTTCAGCGATGGCATCCAATGCACCGATGGCTCCTGTTCGATCACCATCATCGCCGGCTAAACCCGTCAGCGCGGCAACATAGCGATCCGCTGCCAATACTTGCTGATTTTGGCTATAATAACCCCAATATTTATAACCGCCGACAGCAAGCACGACAGCAAGTGCCGCGGCAATTAACCAAGAACCATATTTCCGCCATAGCGAGGCAGCCCGTTCTTGGCGTAGTTCCTCATCGACTTCATCGAATATATCCGCCACGTTCCCGCTCCGCCTGCTCGTCTACCAAATTAGAAAAATTGCGCTGCAACGATTACTTAACATCGCTTGATCACGCTTGGCCTCAACCTACATGGCCAAAAACCGGAAATCAAACCCGATCATTCCCGTAAAAAGCAATTGCGGTGAGAATTTGGTAAATCTTTAGCTTTACCGATGCACAAATTTACGGAACACTTGTGAATTCTTCAGTTACAGATGAGTGACATATCGGGTTCATGAGCAATTTGGTCAAATTACCTGGTGCGCGATCCAATTCAGGAGCGGCGGCAAGCACCGTTAGCGGCGCTCAATCTGGTAAAAAATACCGTAGCTTCTTTTTTACACGGGCCGAACTAGGGCAGCTTCTAAGCGTTTATTCCAGCCGTGTCGCCAGCGGTGAATGGCGGGATTACGCCATTGATCACCGCGAAGATGTGGCCATTTTTTCGATCTTTCGCCATACCCATGAACATCCCTTGTTCGCAATTTACAAAACCCTTAAACGCGGTCACAACGGCCCAAGCTATACACTTTTCAATGGCCCACATCGGTTAAAAACAGCCTCTAATTTGAGTGATCTCTTAGGGCATTTTGATAAATTACAACGGCTTGTCTCAGGTTAAATTCCGGGCCGTCACGGCCCTATCAAAAATGCTAATTCACTTGCCTTAACGTATTTGTTCTTGTTATGTTCCCATTATGAGAACCAGGAGCACGATGCCGTGGGACGTTTTAAACAATCGCAGATCAAAGACCAAGACCAGCAACGCCGCCCGGCAAGCCTTGCAAACCTGCGTGATGCCGGCGTTGGGGTTTTTTGCTGGTGTAATCGATGCGGTCATAATGCGGAAGCAGCAACAGCGATGCTGATTGCCCAATTAGGTCCAAATTTCCCGGTTCCTGAGATTGGCAGTCAGATGCGCTGCAGTGCCTGCAATTCAAAAGATGTATCAACTCGTCCAGCATGGCCAAGCCAGGGTCAGATCACCCGCCACAGCTAAAATTTATCCATCGCAGCAACACTGGCACTATTCTTGCTTGTGAACATCAGCAGTCAAGCTGCGGGTATTTTCTGACTACCCACAGTTATTTTTATGAATGATGTTTTAAGGTTTTGACGCATGTTTTCTGAATGCCAAGCACACCCAGACGCTGCCCTCCACGAGCCGTCGGTTATGAGCGGAATCGATCGCCGCGGCAAACAACGCTATACAACTCCGTTAACAGTGATCATCGGTAACACACCATACACCGCCGATGACTGGAGTTTTGGCGGTATTCGGCTGCGTGACTATCGCGGTTTGCTTGGCGTCCCTAACACCGTCGACGTCCGCATCATGGTGCCAAATGAAACCGCCCCAAGTTTTTTTAGAACCGCAGCACAAATTATCCGATGTCACCAAGGCGATGATTCCCTGGCATTGGCATTCACCCAGCTTGATGGCTTGGCCAAAAGCTGCTTGACACGTTACACATATGCGCAAGCATAAGGCGACGCGGCATTTATCAGTCGCCCTTTAACAACGACGCCTGCGGCCTGCCGACAAAGGTGTAATAGATCATGCGACGATGAGCCGACCACCGATAGATCCGGCAACACAGCCCGCTGCAGAACAGCCGCCAAACCCGCCGGCGGATACCGCCACCGACCCCGAGCCAGCACAGTTAACACGCTCGGATATGGGGCCGCCGCTGGGCAGGGAAGAACCGGAATTTCTTAGTCTAAAGCGCCGCAAACCTGATGAACGGGCCACCGAGATTGTTTCTTTGTTGCATAATGCGATCACCAACCCCGGGCGCTCAGACGGTTCAACCGGGACGAATTATGGTGATTGGGTGCGTCTTGCACATATCGAAATTCGTCGGGCGATCCGGGAAGCTGAAGCCAGTGTCGGCTTTCGAGAACAGATGTCCGGCCGCCGCATCGGTGGCATTTTCATGCGTCTTGGCTTTATGCTTCTGGCTGCGGCGGCATCTTTTTATGCGTTCTGGTTCGGGGTTGTTTTTATTGGCCAGACCTACGGTGTTATCTGGTCGATCATTGCCACGTTAACAGCACTTGGTTTGACTGTCGGGTTCATCATTTCCGGACTTTATTTCAGCGCCAATGCCAGCGCCGACGAAAGTGAGCGCGCCCGCAAGCGTTATGGTAAAAATTAATAGCTTTTAGCCGGCAACAGACCGGCAATACGATCTAACAGCAGACACAGGGGGTATCAAATGGACGTCGGGTTAGCAGGCAAACGCGCCATCATTACAGGCGCCGGCGGCGGTATTGGCCGGCAAACAGCACAGCTTTTTGCTAATGCCGGCGCGGCCGTTTTCATCAATGATATCGACGCCGATGCAATTGATGCCGCCCGCGCCGACATCCCCGGTCTGGCGGGGGCGGTAACGGATATGGGCGATAGCGCCGCCGTTACGACATTTTTTGAGCAGGCCGTATCGCATTTGGGCGGACTTGATATCTTGGTCAATAATGTCGGCAGCGCCGGTCCAACGGCACCTGTCGAAGAGGTTGGTCTGGACGAATGGAACGCCTGTATGGCCGTAAATCTGACCAGCACCTTTTTATGCATCCAAGCAGCCGTGCCGCACCTGCGGGCAGCAGGCGGCGGATCGATTGTCAGCATGTCGTCTGCGGCAGGTAAATTCGGCTTTCCCTTGCGCAGCCCCTATGCCAGCGCCAAATGGGCGATTGTCGGGCTGACCCGCACCATTGCCCTGGAACTTGGCCGCGATCACATTCGGTGTAACTGTATTCAGCCCGGACCTGTGGAAGGCGAGCGCATTAGCCGCGTCATTCAGGCCAAAGCTGCCGCCGAAGGCCGTTCCGACAATTCAGTCCGCGATCAAATGGCCGCGATGACAACGCTCAGACGGTTTGTGCCGCCGACCGATATTTCGGCCCTGATCTTATTTTTATGCAGCGATTACGGTGCCTCGATTACCGGCCAATCGCTGAGTGTCGACAGCGGCATGGAAGGTTATGGACCAGCAACTGACGACTAAGCTCCCGCACATTCGGTTACAAAGAC
>MDTB01024489.1_pt1 | contig 20603 bp, 11 predicted proteins | sample 811161 | NCBI WGS metagenome assembly MDTB01 (sample SAMN05326650, study PRJNA326480) | marine metagenome | isolation source: seawater | place: Mediterranean Sea | collected 2009
ACTCGCCCCAATAGATTAGCTCAAACGATGCTGTCAGCTAATATTGCTTGTTGGATGAAGCTCGCCCTGGGGATAGGCGGTGTTTTACTCAGCCCGTTTTCTTTGGCGCATGGTTTGAAGGATCCCACGGCGAATATTGAGGTCTTCCCCAACGGGCTGGTCAATATCAAGGTGCAGTTTTACTTGCTGGATTTTCTTAAACGACAGGGTGCAGCCAACGAGACAGTAGATTTGGCTGCGCTCGCCGTTATGCCACCGCCGGTTTTTCAAATGGTTTATGACACGGTGCGCCAGGCCTTTGTCGAACAACTCACGGTCACCTGTCACGCGGCAAAACTGGATCGAAAAACAGCGGGCGAGTTACAAGCGGAGCCGCAATTCGACGCACAGCAACTTATTTTGAATCGCCGCTTTCCAAGCGGTGAGCAGGCACATCGATTGATACAGCGCGAGGTGGTAGAGGCACAGTATGCTAACTCCGGTAAACCGCCGTATACCTACGATGATCGTCGTTTCTTTCAGGTTTTTAATGCCGATTTTAAATTGACTGCAAAACAATCGGCGGAATGCCTGCGGATTCGCCTGCCCAGCGAATTGGGCACCGTCTATGTTTCATATAGTTCAATACAGGCTCGGCACGTCGATGCCGATGAAGAATGGTCGAAACGCAACGCTCCATAATCACTCGGGCCCGATGTAAGCGCTACTGAGCCCAGCGCAGGGAGCGGGCCAGAAAAGCGTAGCGCGCGTTGTTCGGATAGGCAGGCCGCTTTCCCTCTGCGCGAATGAAGCTTGGCCGAGACGGTAATCGATCAGGCAGCATTCTTAGCCTGCTGTCTCAAGTGCTGTTTAAAGGGCTTTTTTAAGTGCTGGGTACGCGGCTGTTGATATAGGTTTCAATCTGCGTTGCAGTAGTTCGCGTTGCCCCGGTACCCACGGCACCATTGACCAGCGCATCACCGGAAAAGCCGAACAGGTAGCGGATTAACAAAAGGCCATCCGTTAAAGCGGTGGTTGCGCCGTCGCCATCGATATCCAGTTCGGTATCTGCGTTGGTCAAAAAAGCGCTGATATCGGCGGCCGCAATGCGCGAGCCGTTCACGTCTGTCGCTTGTGCTGTGAGCGTGGTGCCGGAGAAGCCAAAGAGATGCCGAATAACCAGGAGGCCGTCGGTTAATGCGGTCAGAGATGAGCTTTGGTCGATATCGAAGCTGAAACAGCCGGTAAGACAGGAGTAGCGGCTCAAAGGGTCAGTGCCATCGAGGACCTCCTGAGCGTCCGAGTAGCCGTCGTCATCGTCGTCGCTATCGACATTGTTGCCCAGCCCGTCGCCGTCTGTATCCAGCGTTTCGGAAGCATCATTTGGGAAGGCGTCGTTCGCGTCGGATACACCGTCACCATCACTGTCTACAGCGTTGGAGCCGCCGCTATCGTAAGTGGCCGGGTCCGCTAGGCTCAGATCAAAGCCCGTCAGCGACGTGTCGTTGTTTGCCGAGTCAAAGGGGTAGCTGTCCTGCCCATTAGCAATACCGTCCGCATCCGCGTCTAGAGTGGTGTCAAGGCATAACCCGGTCTGGTCATAGAAGTTGCAGAGCAGGTCGTTTACACGCGCAGTCATTTTCGCGCCCATCGCAGCGCTGTAATTGGTTTCTAACTCGTTCCACCGGCCGATGCTGCCGGTGGTGGCTGAGAGCCGTTCGCGAATCGGTGTAAAGGCGCTGATTGTTTTGGGTATTAGCGAGCGGTAGTGCTGTAGCCGCGCTTCAAATGCACTAAATTTGGGTAAGCTTGCAGCCGCGGTGCGCGTGTCCGCAGAGGCTGGCACGCCCCAGAATTCGAACAGAGGGACTAGGTTCAAATTGATCGCTTGGGAAGCGGTCAGAATGAAATCGTCGTCACCAATTCCGTAGTTCACAGCGCTACCCGCGGTCATGCCGCGGTCGTAAAAGGCTTTATGAATACTGCCAACGCTCTCCCAGTCGAGTAGGCTCGCGATTTCGACTATGCGCGCCCAACTTCTGGTTTGATAGCGTACCTCATTATCCCAAGGATCGAGGCAGAGGCGGCGGCCTCGTTGCCAGTTTGGGGATAGCATGGTGTCCAATGCAGCGTCGTCAAAGCCATAGCCCTGAAAGCCAGAATAGCGCAGCGCGGTATCTATATCGGCGCCGAGGTTGCGGTTATAAACGACGGCCGCGAGCAGGTGCACGTTGGACTCAACTTCTTGGCAGCCCAGTGTTGGTAGATTGTGCAGGTGGCCCCATTCGTGCCAAAGGATAAATGCAGATGCGCGCTGATTGCTGCGGTCGAACGCAATGTCCTGAGCGAAATAGTCGCTATACAAATATTGGTAGGGCGCAAACCACGCTTCGTCTCTGTCCCAAATGACATCGCGGGCGTCCAGGTTTCGATCACCAAAAGTTGGATAGGAGGCAGCCATCGCGGTGCCCGCGACGGTTATTTGTGCGTCCAGGCTGAGCCACTCTGATCTGAATCGCTGCAGCGGGCGCCCGGCCATCACGTTGATGGAGTCAAAGGCGCTATCAAAAAATGTGAGGATGCTCGCCGGATCCGTCATCAGAGCGCGCGCGTTAATAGGCTGCGTAAGCGTCGTTTTGGCGCTGGTGATTTCGAGCCAGGGAACTTGGGCTTTTGTCAGTTCCGCCTGAAACGCTTGTAAGTCGCTGCTATGTCCACGTAGATCGAGGGTCGAGTAGAACGGCATGGCGACAGCGCCTTTTACTGCGACGCTGATAGTCCCTAAGTCCAAACCATCCGGAACTTCAAAATACAAGCCGCCACCAAATGGATTGGCAACCTGAGTCGTCGAGGCGGTGATAGCGAAACTGTTAGAAATACGTGGAAAGCGCGCGAAGCGGGTCCAGGTTGCCTCCAGATCCGCAAGCTGTAAGCCCACTCTCGCGGTGATACCTTGATTGATAGCGCCGGCATCGACGGTGATTTCGACCAAATCCCCTGGCGCGACATACAGTCCAGTGGGCCGCAGTACCGTCTCGTCATTGTTCAATTCGATCGCCGGATCGGTCGCGTAGCTGGCATCAATTTCAATGGTCCTGGAAATGCGAGGTGCGTCATCGGCTACCGTGCCCGGGTACACCGACGCTTCTGCGAATTTTAAGCTCGCGACATCGGCGACGGTTGCCGCGACAAACTGATTGTCGAAGATCCACTGCTTCAGATAGTAAGCAAGGGTTTGCGTTGCGCCAAAGTCGGCAGGCTCAACCTGCGACCCACTTGCAAACACTAGACCTTGATCGGTTTCGTAGGCGGACAAGTAAGCGACAGCGTCGGTGGCGATGGGCGCCCACTCGTAGTTGAAATTAGTGAGGAAGCTTTGTACTTTCGAGGCGACCTCGGTTGCACTCAGCGTGGCTGTGCCTTGTATGTGCTGGGTTAGGTCTTGCAGCAGATTGGCGAGATTGACGTCGGGGTTGCTCTGCTTGGGTGCCTGAATCCGCAGATAGTCAATCAGCAGAGTGGAATCGTGTACCGACGGATCGCAGCATCCCACATTTACCACTGGGAAACCGCCTAGAAATAGCTGTAGCTTATCTAGGCCATTGTCCTTTTTGACGTACTCGCCGCCCGATAAAAGCGCGATCAGCTTAGTGATGTCAGCACGTCTCGATTCGCCCAGCACTAGACTGAGGACGGCGCCGTTCAGCAAAAAATCGATTTTCGGCGTGGTTTCGCCTAAGCGGAAAATAAGCGTCAGATTTTGCCAGTCGTAGGGTGAGATGACCTTTAGTAGCTTGGTATAGCCTTCCCGAGAGGGGAATGGATCGCTTAATTCTGAGCCTTCGCCAATTTGAAATCTGAGGTTGTACGTGTCCGCGTCATCGCCCTCTTCCAACAATAGGGTAAAGCCCTCGTCGCGTTGGTCAGCTGAGGTGGTGGTTAACAGCAGACGCTGGAATTCGCTAGCACTACTGCGGGTGATCGGTTGTGTGAATTTGAAGCGGAAGTCCATCTGCAAGGTCTGGGAAAAGTCGAGCGCAGCGGAGAGTGCGGTTGGTGCTGCCAGGTACTGCAGATTCGTTAGTTGCGCCGCGCCGTCCTGGGTCGAGACGGTTGCGAGATTGTCAGTAAAGCGACTGACGGAAGCGTTAAAGGTATAGGCGCCTAGAGTGAGCGCAGCATCGCTCGACTTAAGATCGTTGGTAAATTCAAAGTCATACGTCGTGGTGCTCTCGGCTGTATCGTCGGCTGCTGCTGCAGTGACTGAGATATCGCCCACCATGGAAGCATGCAGGTAACAATAGTAAGTGATTGAAGTGCCTGAGAAGTCGTCAGGAATGGTCAGCGTGAGGCTTTGGCCGTTAGCAATGGACGCCACGCCAGCAACGCTATTCGAGCTGCCGGTGCTAGTGAGATTCAACTCCGAATCTGCTCGGCGCCACCCGCTGCCGAGATTGAAGGGATGTCCACCATCAGTGCGCACGAATCTATACGTTGCTCCCTTTTTCAGTTCTAAGGTTTCGCTGGCACCGTTCTCGGTAGACGAGAAGATGTAGTACGGCGCAGCAAATGCGCTGCTGTTTAAGCGCACATAAACCGTGGTCGTATCGGCGGCCACGAAGTTACTGATTGCTACAAGGACAATTGCTGTAATCAAACTGGCTAGGTGGTTTGAGTGAAACATCGATTTAGACATTGTTTATTCTTAAGATTAGCGGAGTCGTCTAGCGAGCATTCTGGCTTGCGATCGGGTTGTTGATCCATTTGGAATTTGAGAGTTGATAGCGTTGAGCGAGTGCTAACTTAGTAAAAGAAATCCCGAATGCTTCACGCAATTTAACGGATTTCGTTCGTGCCTGGTTGCGCGAATCTCGCGCAACGGTTATGCGCCAGTACTTGGCTGAACGGCGGACAACGGCTGCGCAAGTCAACGCCCGAAACGATCGCAAAACAGCGGTGAAGAACGCATGAAAAGGCAATGCCAGAACGAGCGCGCAGCCAGTATGTCACTTGTATGGTCGTCTATCCTCTCGGCATAATATCACCCGCGTTTGGTGTTGGACTCCAAAGGGACGTGCCGGAACGATCCCTAAAAGGAATTTCGTTCACCGAAGACTGGCGTAATTAAGTAGCAGAGCGCGACACCTTTTTCGGGTGCATTTTTGTCAATTCCTGATGAGCATTTCAAGATTGGGCAATAGGCCGAAAAAGCTAAACACAATAAAAAAGCAGGTAGAATATGGGTCCCAGAGTTGTGGCTAATGCAATTGTATTGGGCGCTGCGTTTGTGCTTAGTAGCGCAGTGTGTGATCAGGTAGCCTTTGCCGCTACGGCTGAAACGGCAGACAGTGTGGCGGGCCGGGCGGCCGAGATTGTGGTCGGGCAAGCGATGAATCAGGCGATTAACCAGCCTGTAGGCGGTCCGAGCCCGCGTGGCCGCATTCAGGATCAGCATCAGCACAGCGAGTTTAGCGGTGTTGGGCTGACCCACAACCATAGGCATAGCCAGGGCTCCCATCGGCACGCGCCGGAAAAGACGCCTGCTGACGCAACCGGCTCCGCGTTAGCCAGCGTCGGTCTTGCCGCCACGCAGCCCGCTAGGGCAGTAAAAGTCACGAAGTTTGACCTAAGCAAGAGTAATGCGGTTCCGCTCCACATCATCCTGCTGACTAATGATGAGAACCTAACTTGTAACTGTTGGTCGACAGACCGCGAAATAGACGATTTTAGCTATTATCTCCCGGAGCAAAGTGTATTAGATGACCTGGTGATCTACGCCAATCGTCGCGTTTTTGAAGTTTACAGCGAGACAAATTGGAGCGGTTTTGAACTCGCTCGGGTAACGACTTTATATGACCCAGATCACTACAATCCAGAGAATACCGATGCGGTTCTTAACAAATACTACGAGTCCGCTCACGCACTCCAAGGACACGTTAACTTAGTCATCTTTTTGGAGAAAGAAGGCAACAGTGTTGTCGGCTCAACTTACCTGTCGCAGCCACTGGCGCGATCTAACGGCGCAGTTATTGTTGCCGCTATGTCTTGTTCTGTATGTCTTGATGGCACTGATACAGCCCAAATATTTACCCACGAATTTGGCCATGTTTTGGGGCTGGATCACTTCGCCGGCAGCTGGCCGCCCCAAGTAAAAACGCTGGATCTGTCTGATGGATCGCAGTATGCGTTTACCACTCTGGATCACAGCAGTCCGGAAAAAAACCTGATGGGTGCATGGAACACGGCTGCCTTTGATGATGATTACAACATGCGAAGCCTGTACTTCACCGAACAACCCCTCAGTTATTCAACACCGACCTACAAACGTCTGGCGGGCACGGCGTTGCGTGACTGGTTGGTCTACAACGAGGTAATTACGGCAGACGCGGCACCGATGCAATGGACAGCATTAGAACAGACGACTTCTCTGGCAGCACAAGTCTCTAGTCCGCTATCAATTGGTGACAGTGACCGGGTGATCAATTGGTCCGACGTCTCCTGGCCAGAAACTAACAGTGCGAGTTTTGCGACGTTCCCGGCCTTTGCTCAGCGCACCTTGGCCAACGGCAACAGTGTCGCCGCAACCATTTGGGAAGCGTCAAGTGTTGCCGGTGCGGTCAATGTCGCTTACCGAGATGGGAGCGGGCAATGGGGTTCGACTGAGTTGCTTACCGATTCCGCGCAGTCGCTTAATCTGGAATTAGACATCAGTATCGACTCTGCGGGGCAGGCGTTAGCTATGTGGGCGCCGCTTTATTTCGGCAAGATGCCGGTGCAGATAGTCACTCACGATGGCAGTGCTTGGAGCACGCCTGTTGTGATTTCAACCGCCGCAGCAACGACCAAAATAGGCCAGCCGGACCTGGCGATGAATGCGGCTGGTGAAGCAGCGGCTGTTTGGTTAGAGGAGGCAGAGGGGTCCACTTCACAAAATGTGATGTTCGCCGGTCGTTCTACCGACGGTGTTTGGACCGAGCCGGCGACCCTCGTAAAAGGGTCGACTTTTATCCAGTTTCCCGCGGTCGCGCTCAATTCAAGCGGTACGACGGTACTGGCGTGGCAGGAGCTGACCGCCGGCATCTTGCAAGTTTATGCAAAGTTTAGAGACGCGCAAACTGGGGTTTGGTCAGAGCGTGTCGCGTTTTCTGACGATTCGTTTCTTCTGCACGGTGGTTTCGCTTCGGTGGCTCTGGACGACGCGGGTAATACCCTAATCACTTGGCGTCAAGCCGACACCCAAGTGCCCGGTTCCGCTTCGTCAACCGACTGGTGGGAAGCATTCCCAGCATCAGCTCACATCGCCTCACGATTACGACAGAGCGACGGGTCTATGGGTCCGGTTCAGCAGGTTTCAGCGACTGGGGAGGATGCGTTTAACCGCAGCGTGGAATTGGACAGGCGTGCAACGGCGTTCCTGGCGGATGGAACGGCGGTTACAACTTGGTCGGCATACGATGGCGACTACTATAGGGTTAACGTGGCGACCATGAATACGGACGGCACCTGGCAAACACCGGATTTGCTTTCGGCAGCAGGTCAGCACGCCAAGCTTCCCAGTCTCGCTGTTGATCCCACTACAGGTATGGTCGGCGTTACCTGGCAGAGTTGGGATGGCACGGACACCCGCATTAAGTTTGCCGCGAAGAGTTCGGCTTCCAGTTGGACCAGTCCTATTATCGTATCTGCACTCGGAGTCTCCGCTTTTTGGCCATCACTTGAAATCGATTCGAGCGGGGTGGGTATCCTTTGGTCGGCCCCGGACGGGACTTCAGGTAAGGTTGGCTTTCTGCTCGGAAAGAGTGGCGTGGTATGTTTGCAGGATTGTTTCAACTTTGACATCGATCAGAGTTTCAGTGCGGGCGCGCTCACGGATGGCTTGCTGGTGATGCGTCACCTGTTTGGTTTTACCGGCGATGCGCTGATTGCTGGGGCAACCGATGGCTCTGCGCTACGCTCGACCGCGGCGGATGTCACAACCTACCTGGATAATGCATCGAGCGAACTGGATATCGATGGCAACGGTAAAGCCGAAGCACTCACCGATGGCCTGCTGCTGATTCGACATTTGTTTGGTTTTTCCGGCGATGCGCTGACTGCCGGCGCGGTAGCAAGTGATGCTTCGCGAACTACCGCAGCGGAAATCGTTTCCTTCATCAAAGAGCGACTGCCAAGCACCTAACGATAACTGTCCGTAATCGACTAATTGATTGGATTCGGCTGGCTGTTGCCAGTGCCCGCTCCTGTACCCTTCCCGCTCCTGTCGCTTTATAGGAAAGGATTGTTGGCGGCACCAGCCGGCAAGCGGCGCTTTGCAGGGGGCAGGCAGTCTAGCCAGCTAATTTCGGTCGGTGTTAAGCAGGCAGGATTTTGCAACACACAAGATTGTACTTAGCCTTGGCGCCGATTATCTTGCGCCGACGCTATCGCCTCGTTCTAGCTCGTTTACGGCGAATAATCTGTCTTGGTCATAAAAACGCGAGAGATCGAGGCGACCAAGCGGCCATTCATTTCACTTGCTCGGGCAACCGCTTGCCACTCCGGGTCCGCTGCGAAGGCGCGCCACGCAGCCGCTGCCTCAGTTCGACTCGGGTGCGCCAGCACGTAAATCAGCGTGTCGGTATCTTCGACCGGTCGCCAAAATGAGACGGTTCGCATACCGTGTTTCTCAAAAAGATCCAGAGTGTGATCCCGGAAGCGCGTTTCCAAAGCAGCCATCTTGCCCGGATTGGCGACATAGGTGCGCATTTCATAAACCCACTGTTGTCCGGTTGGTATTGGCGGGGCGGTATCGCTGCTCGCATAGGCTTGGGCTGCTGGCTGGGTTTGCGCTTGTAAGCCGGGTGCACTTAATAAGCCAAGTCCGCTAATAGCGCCTATTCCGGCTAGCCAGAGCGCCGCGATCACAGTGTAGCGATGGCACAGTAAACGCAATGAATGATTGAAATTTTGCACGGGGGCACTCCTTTTTGCGAGATTTACGGCAGTACGAAATTAGGCCTCTTGCTACATTGCAAGCGCGCACTATTCGCTGAGGCACAATCGCAGTAACGACAGAATAATGACTTTGGCGCAAATTTGGTAATGGGCTGAAGCGGTATCTGTCGCCCGTGCTTTAAGTGCAGGGGCTTTGTCTGTGGGGTTTAGGCATAGGCCGGTCGGTGGTTGCTGACGCGGTGAATCGCGAAACGGGGATGGCAACGCGAAAGGGCAAACGCTTTAATCGGCAACCCCGGCAAGGTAAGCTTTTCGCTGCCGTGCACGCTGGTTTTTACTCAACGGGCCGGGTTGGGCGAACGCTTACAAAAAAACAGAAGCAAAAATGGGGAAATTCATGGGGAACCTAATAGTGAGTAAATCGTATTGTGCTATTGGTGCATTGTTAGTCGCGAGCGTTTGTGCGTTACCCGCTCAGGCTGAGATTAAACGTACTGCGAGCGGTAAGCCGGATCTCACCGGAACCTACGACAGCGGCACATTGACGCCAGTGCAGCGTCCAGAGATTTATGGCGACATGCAATTTATGACCAAGGCGCAGGCAGATCAGCTGATCGCGCAATCTGCGCTGAGCCAAAGCGATGCTAATGAAGTGAGCGACCCCAATCGCGGCGCGCCAAAAAAAGGCGGCGATGGCGTCCAGGCTTATGGCGCTGGTGGTGTAGGTGGTTATAACTCGTTTTGGGTTGATCCCGGTAGCGGCGTTTCAGAGATCGACGGCAAGATTCGTACCTCCATTATTTATGAGCCTGACAACGGGCGCTATCCTCGAATGACTCGACGTGGGTATGGCAAAATGGCAGAGAATTTCTCCTCGTTTTCCTATCAAAATGACGGCACTGCCTCGTGGTTGGACCAAGACGGTCCGGGTCCATTCGATGGCCCGGAGACTCTGGCGCTGGCTGAGCGCTGCTTGCTCGGATTTAGCGCAGGCCCACCCAGTTTGCCTGGCCTTTACAACAACTTTAAGCGCATTGTGCAAACCGAAAATCACGTAATGATATTGTTAGAAATGGTCCACGACGCGCGGATTGTGCGTTTAGATGCTGAACACGGCCCGGACGGCAACCGCAAATGGCTGGGGGACGCGATTGGTCGCTGGGAGAGTGATACTTTGGTAGTAGAAACCAAGCACTTCAAATCCAGCACTGGTCTTTACGGCGGCGACGAAAATTTGCAATTGGTGGAGCGCTTCACCAAGTTGGCGGACGGCAATTTGCATTACGATTTCACCGTCACTGACATGACTGCATGGACCACTCCTTGGAGTGGCGCTTACATTTGGAAACAGAGCGATTCCAAGGTGTACGAATACGCGTGTCATGAAGGCAACTACGCCATGGGCAATATTCTGCGTGGCGCTCGCCTGCTTGAACGCGAGGCACTCGCCGCGCAGGCGGTGGAAAGCGAATAGGGCAATCGAAGGGAATCTATTGCTGCATCTATTGCCGCATCTACAGCCCCGTCAATAGTTGGCAGGGCAGCGCGGCGCGCCGGCATAACGTGCTGGCGACGCCAAGTTCGTATTGAGCTATGAAGGCCCAGCTGCCCGCCAGCAAACTGGGCCTCTAGCGCGATAATATTCCGAGCAGAGCAACGTTGCGTGGCAAGTAAGAGTGGCTGCAAAACCCGACCCGACTCAACCTAGCCTGTTTTGCTGCCCCTGGTTAAACTCTTAGCGTTTTTCTGAACGAGGCGTCCGCTGGCTCCAAATCTTACCAGGTCCCGGCCTCCTCCACGCCGTTTCTAGATCGCGGCTACCGCGGTCGAATCGGCATTCCAAACGTAGATTGCAAAAATCCCATAAGACGCACTTTCGAATAAAGTTTGGCACTCCTTTCCCTTATTTCGGACGTTTCGGTATTTCAGTACACGAAGTCCTTGTTACACATACGGTTATTCACTTTTTAGATCAATCGATGCCGGTAGCCGGGTCGATGTATGCCTTTAAGCGTCCACTAATCAGGTACAAATAAACGAAAAATAGTAGACATTTCGCTTCTAAGTGATAATTTTAAGGTTCGAAAGCGGCGCGCAGTTCGTTACACCAGACGGGGGGTTTGGTTAAACGAGAGCCGTAATCGAAATCTAAGGGAGGAAAAAAATGCTATTAATGCACATAGGGCGCGACTTCATTCTGAAGTTGGCTGCCTCAGTTGCGGCTACCTTAATTTTGATCTCGCTGTTTATGACTGCTCCGGCAATTCAGGCGGCAGATCAGCAAATTGAGGAAGTCGTCGTCACTGGATCTTTAATCAAAAAAGACAGCTTCGATTCACCATCACCGCTTCAGGTATTGGATGAATTCGACCTACAGGCCGAAGCCACCCCAGCGCTGGGTGAGATTATGGCTAATCAAACTTTCAACTACGGCTCGGATACCTTTTCGTCGCACTACTCGGTTGCCAACCCGGAGGGGGCGCTTACTAGCGCTAACCTTCGCGGTTTAGGCTCGCGAGCAACTTTGACCTTGGTCGATGGCAAGCGCGTTTTGGCCAGCAACCTCAACAACATGATTCCGCAAAGTGTTATTCAGCGAATCGACATTGTTAAAGACGGTGCGTCCGCACTTTATGGTGCAGATGCGGTAGCCGGTGTGGTCAACATCATTACGAAGAAGGGCTACGAAGGCATTGAAGCAGGGTACTTCTTCACCACCGACGGTGAATTCGATCACGACGAATACGTCGCCAACTTATTTGTTGGGGATAGCACTGACAATGGCCACTATTCGTTTGGCATCGAATACCGCGAACGGACTGCCTTAGCGCAAACCGATCGACCGGTTTACCTTAATAAGGGTTATTCCGCGTCAGGTACGCCAAATCCGGGTCATTTTATTGTGCCAACCCGAGATGCGACCGGTGCCTTAACCGGTGAATCAGCCGTAACCCGAGATCCGGGTTGTGGTGTAGCAATCAGCCCGGGGGGCGATGGCTTCGAGAATGCCGGTAATAAATACAATAATATTTCTGGCACGCAGTCAGGAACCAATTGTCGTTTTCAGTTCGGCGAGTTCTTTAACTTTGTTAACCCGCAAGAAGTCATGTCGTCTTACTTCAATTACGAGTACCAGTTCAGCGATAAGCTGACTTACGACGGCACCTTGGTCTATAGCCGCCAAAAAGTGTTGAGCCGAGGCTCTCCTTCAAACCCAGGCGGCCGCATTGGTGACATAAACGATCAATTAGGTGGCGTCAGCGGCGATCACCCGGGTAACCCGTTTCAGGCTATGACAGCAGACGGAGCAGCAGTTTATGCGCAAGACGCAGATGGTGACGGCGTGCCGGATCGCGACGCGACGGGTGCAGTTGTCCTTGCGGCGGACCCTTTAGATTCGACCCAGGGAATCCCGTTCGCTGAAGATGTGCAAATCGCTGCGCTGCGTTTGTTCGGTAAGTTAGGGGTGCTGCCTTCGAACCTCGACGACACAGGTGCTAACCTTGGTTACGGCACTTACGACATTACCAACTATCGCATGGTGCATACTCTAAGCTACCAGCTTGAAAATGGCTGGGATGTGGACGCGAGCTACGTTCATCAGAAGCAAAACTATATGAATTTCCGTAAGAATCAGAGTTATCGATCGGTTTATATGGGCTTGGAGGGTAAGTTGCTCAATCCGTCCACTGGCGAAACGGGTTTCTATAACCCATTCTCTACCAGTGCGTTGACTTGTGAGATGCGCGTTTGCAGCGAGCCGATGGGCCCCGGCACCGCCTATGATAACAAGTTGGCGGGCGACTATCCGAACCAGCAGTGGGTTGCTGACGCGATTGATTTAAACGAAATCTGGCACTATGACACGACCTTTACGTCCTTTGACATCATCGCGACTGGTGAAGTCTTTGAAATGCCAGCGGGTACAGCAGCAATGGCATTTGGTATGGAGTACCAAAAGACCGATCAGCAGGTAGACCGCGGCGATGACGAAAACAGCTGTAATTACTGGATTAATGCGTGTGCCTTTGACTACGCAGCCGAACGTGAGGTGATTTCGGGTTTCTTCGAATTTGCCTTACCGCTGTTGAATGACAGCGATATGGGCTTTGCCGAAGCGCAGGTAGCCGGTCGCTATACGCAATACTCGTCAATGGGTTCATCCTTTGATCCTAAGGTCGCTGTTTTGTGGCAACCACGCCCATGGGTTTCGCTGCGCGGTTCTTACTCGACCGCGTTCGCGGCGCCAACATTGGGTGAGTTGTACGAACCTAGCGTGTCGTTCCTGCAGGCAACCAACGACGTAGTCTTTGGTGACACCTCCGGTACCTACCGCACCAATACGTCCTTGGGTAATCCGAACCTCAAGCCAGAAACAGCAAACGTTTTTAATCTGGGGGTATCGTTCTCATTGTTGGATGACAAATTGAACTTCGGTATCGATTATGCGAATTATAAATTTGAAGATCGCGTGACTTTGATGCGCGGCCCTACAGTGGTGGATTTGGACTTCCAGAATTTCGAAGCGAAGTATCCAAATGCAACGGACGCGGATAGAATACGTTGGGTCACGCAGGAGCAGGATATGAATATCAGGCGCCTAAATGTCGAGCCCTATACCATCCTCGAAGTACTGGGTAGCTACGTAAACGCGCAAGAGATGGATACCACCTCTTTCGATCTTTACTCCAGCTACGATTTTGATTTGGGTGATCTGGGACAACTGACCCTTGGCTTGGATGCCACCAACGTCACCGAATTTACCTACACGCTGGTTACCGGCGTTTCGGGTGACGGCGTGGGCAAACAGAATGGCCCGTTGACGGATGTACCACCGCTGCCGGAATGGCGGGTTATCGGGTCGGCTAATTGGTCGTATCAGGATGCTCATAATGTGATGCTGCGAGCGCGTTGGAATCAGGAAGTCGAAGGTTCCTATACCTGGGGCTTCCAAAAAGAGTCCAACATGATTGAGGCATTAACTTACCTGGATCTGACTTATACCTATCGAGCCGCAGGCTTGCTGGGTGATGACAGCTCGACCACCATCGAAGTCGGTGCGCGTAACCTGTTGGATGAATATCCTGCAGTTATCGGCGGCTTGGGCGGTATCGATTTGTTTATTCACGATCCACGCGGCCGCACTTTGTTTGCGCGTCTGAAGCACTCTTTCTGATCGACAGCGATTACCAAGAGACGAGAAAGGCAGCTTCGGCTGCCTTTTTTTATGGGCCGTTCACGCTTAGGCTAACCAAGTTAAAAATTGATTCGGTCAGTAGGCCGCTATCACTAAATAAAGAGTACTTAATAAAGAGCAGTGTAAGGAATGAATATGTTTGACGTTAAATCACCCGCGCTGGTTGGACTCGACGAGACCCGGCTGCAACGAGTAGGCCAATGGTTAGATGAGCAGGTGTCGTCGCAACGCTTGGCCGGAGCCAGCGTGTTAATCGGCCGGCGCGGCAGCCTCGCCTATCATGCGTGTAGCGGTCATGCCGATGTGGCAAGCAGCAAACCTTTTCAAACCGACACCATCGCGCGGATTTACTCGATGACTAAGCCGATTACAGCAGTTGCCGCTATGATGCTGTATGAGCGGGGCTGCTTTCAGCTAGACCATCCGGTGGCTAAGTATTTGCCGGAGTTTGCGGAGACACCGGTTTGGCGTGGCGGGTCAGAGCCTATCGAGGCCACTGAGCCACAGGCCACCCCTATGCTGGTAAAACACTTGTTTTCGCATACGTCTGGCCTGACCTATGGGTTCATGCAGGCCACGCCGGTGGACGCAGCCTATCGCGCCGCCGGCGTTGAGTTTGCAGTTGGTGAGGTTTCGCTGCAGGAGCAAGTGGCGAAGCTTGCGCAGATCCCCTTGCTGTGCCAGCCGGGTACGCAGTGGAACTATAGCGTCGCAACTGATGTGTTGGGACGCTTGGTGGAGGTATGGTCGGGTCTGTCGTTGCGTGATTTTTTCCAAAAGGAGATTCTTCAGCCGCTTGGTATGGTCGATACCGATTTTACCGTGGACGCGACCAAGCAGTCTCGATTCGCTTCTCTCTATGTGCCGCCTACTGGGGGCAGCATGAGTGGCGTCGGACGCAAGCAAGCCGACATTGCGGCGCCAGGCAACGACGCTGAAAAAGCGGGCATAGTTTTGCAGGAGAGCGGTAGTGAGAGTCGCTATTTGCAACCCGTGACCATGCATTCTGGTGGCGGCGGTCTAACTGGCACCATTGGCGACTACGGCCGATTTTGTCAGATGCTGCTGAACGGCGGGGCGCTGGATGGGGTGCGTTTATTAAGCCCGATTACAGTGAACTTTATGCGCACGAATCAGCTGCCAAACAATAATGACATGGCTGCGATGGGGCAGCCGGTTTGGAGTGAAACCAGTTACGACGGTATAGGCTTCGGTCTTGGCGTAGCGGTTGTGTTGGATCCACCGAAAGCATCAATAATCACCTCGCCGGGAGAGTTTCACTGGGGTGGCGCGGCGAGCACTTTTTTCTGGATTGATCCGTGCGAAGATTTGTTTGTTGTATTCTTTACCCAGTTGGTGCCGTCATCGACCTATCCCATTCGTCGTGAATTGCGTGCACGAGTTTATCAAGCGATCGTCGATTGAGGCGGGTTGTGTTTGCGAGATCATTTCACGGCGTCATTTGTCGCAATTCGCCCATGCCCTTCAAGCGAGCTCGGGTTACCAACGAAAAGCATATGCTTTTGCTTTAGTCGTGCAGCATGGCCAACCGATTGAAGTGCGGCCCGGAGCAGGTTTTCCAGCGGGGTTTTGGCAACAGGCTTGAAAAGGGGCCTAGAGAGCGGCCTAGACAGACGCCTAGAGAGAGGCTCAGAGAGGGATTATGGATATAGAGAGTTATCTGGGATTGGGTCTGGAAAAAATCTGGGCAGACGACCATGCGCAAAGCGACGCAGTGAACGGACGGTCTAACGCGGAAATTTTGGATTCGCTAGCCACCTCCGGAGATGTGCATTATCACCCATGTCCCGAAGCGTTCGTGGTGGACGGTGTGCCGAGCGGGACAGTTAGCCGCCACAAACAGTGGCGTTCAATTGCAGCCTATCCGGACACCGAGCGCACGTTATCGGTTTATTTGCCGGCGTTACCAGATGGGGTTTCATCGGCTGAACCACTGGCGCTACTGGTGTGTAACGATGGCGATGGTTATTTGTCACGCAACGGTAGCGTTCGGGTAACGCATGTTCTAGACAATCTGATTCATACCGGCGCAATCCCACCTATGGCCGCGGTATTTGTGATGCCCGGGGTACCTGCGTCGGAATCGGATCCTCGGTCACCAGTCGCCGCCGCACAGCGAAGCATGGAATACGATTCCTGTAACGGTCGCTACCTCGGGTTTTTGCAGGATGAAGTACTGCCCTTCATTGCGCAGACCCATGCGGTGAAGTTTGCAGAAGATCCAGCGCAACGGGCCATTTGCGGCATTTCCAGTGGCGGCTCCTGTGCCTTCACCGCAGCTTGGTTCGGTCCGCATGTCTTCGGTAGGGTCATTAGCCACTGTGGCTCTTTCACGCATATCCGAGGTGCGAATCACTACCCCTACCTGATTCGTCGTGAGCCCCGCAAGCCTATCAAGGTGTTTATCCAAAGTGGTCGGATGGATGCAGACATCATTACCGGAAGCTGGGCGCTTGCAAATCAAACCGTGGCCGCAGCGTTAGAGTTTGCCGGTTACGATTATCGCTTCGAGTTTGGTGAAGGCGGGCATAACCTGCGGCACGGCGGTGCGCTTTTTGCCGAGACCTTGCGATGGTTGTGGGCAGATTAACGCAGTCGCCAGCTTTGGGCCGCCTAGGTCGGTAAAACCCTTTCCACCGCCGCCCAGAGCGACGCCAAGAGTGCTGAAGGTAAAGAAAAGCTAAGCCAAACGAGCGGCGAGCGAGGTACGCTGAATCGGATAGCGTTGTGCTGCTGCGCTAACCTTTGGATGTCTGCTGGCGTTGCGCCATACCTTATAGCGTGCGAATCAGCGCAATGACTAACTCTCGCTTATGCTTAGACAACGCCGCATACAAGCGGGTTATTTCTGCCAGGTCTCGATCTAACGATGTAGGCGGCGTGTCTAGCTCAGTGCCTTCCTCAGCAATACGGTGCGGCATCGATGTCATCTGGGACGCACCCCGCCCGGTTGCGAGCCATTCATGGGAAACGTTTAAAAGCTGTGCCATGCTGATGAGATGGCTGGCAGAGGGTTTGCTTTTACCGCGCTCCCAATGGCCACAGGCGCTTCTGCTCACACCTAAGTGCTCCGCCAGAACGGCTTGAGAGAAGCCCATCGCCTTGCGTGCTTGGATTATGCGCTGCGCCAATGTAGCCATCGAGAAAGAGTAGCGAGGCACAAGTATAAAAAGTATGTGATTATTGCTATCTATTAAAATGAGAGTTATATTCACTTACAGGATCGCGGCGGAAGAGAAAAAGTGATCAGGAAATTTATAAGAAAGGTTAATCAGAAAGGTTAATCAGAAAGCCGTCGGGAACCGCGAGAGCAATCGAACCTTGGTTGCCTAAATTTTTGTCTCTTTTTATAGGGCTTATTTAATCAGCTTTCTTGATGAACTTACTTTCTGCGAGCGTTTTTGAAAAAAACGCCAATATTGGCGGCTTCTCGAGCCGCTACTTGAAAGCGCTCCGCATCAGTTTGGCTTACATGAGGAATGTAAATCTCCGCTTCCAGTGACCTCATGTAAGCCCTTTTTATTTTTCCTATCGCTCTTGTTTTCCCCCACCTACCCGGCGTTATGCTATTTTGATTCGCCGACCAGTCGCTGCTCATTCGGTTAGCCGGTATTTACGGTGGCGGGATTGATTGATGTGAGTTGCTGGGAAGCGGGTTAACGCAGACAGCGTGGACTTTGAGCGTGTGGTGCGGATGAAGCGGGCTCGGCCTCCTAAGACGGTTCGATGCCGATAGACAACGGGCGGACAGTCGACCCAGAAGGGGTCGGTTGACAAATTCAGGGAGATCGCTGTGATGCAACAAGACTTAGCGCAACATGATGAACCTAACGAGGCGTCGTTGGTCACGCAAAAACGGCAGGGTGCTGTACTCACGCTCGCCCTCAACCGGCCTGAAGCGCTAAATGCGTTTAACAATGAGCTATTTGATGCGTTTGCGAGGGCGATTATTCAGGCCACTGAGGATGATTCGGTTAAAGTCATTATCGTCACCGGTACAGGGCGTGCTTTTTCTGCGGGCCTGGACCTCAGTACGGTGGGGCAAACTGAGTCGGCAGAGCACGGTTTCTCCGGTGTGTTCGACCGGCTGATTGCGTGCCCAAAGCCGATTTTACTTGCCATAAACGGCATCGGGGTTGGCGTTGGCTGCACTGTCTGTGGGCTGGTCGATATGGTGTTTATGGCAGAGAGCGCGAAGCTGCGCTGTCCGTTTACTGCTCTGGGTTTGACGGCTGAAGCGGCCAGTACTATTACGTTCCCGGCGCTGATGGGGCATCAAGCTGCGACTTGGGCGTTATTGAGCTCCGAGTGGCTCGATGCGGAGACCTGCCAGCGTTTAGGGTTAGCCTATGCTGTGGTCGCAGACGAGCAACTGCTGCAAGAAGTCCAGCAGCACGCTCAAATTCTGGCAGCGCAGCCTCTGGCTTCACTTAAGGCGACGAAAGAACTCATTATGGCGCCGCGCCTGGAAAGCATGCGTGTCGTCGCCGAGAAGGAGGGCAAAGTGCTCAGTGCCATGATGGGTGGACCGGCGAACCGCGAGGCAATCGCTGCGTTTCAAGGGAAGCGCGCGCCAGATTTCAGCGCGTTTTAGCAGACCTCTTTGTAGGCCCGCGATCTAGATCTCACTGTTAGTCCTGATATCAGGCCCCAATATCGGATGCCAGCCTCGGGTTTTAGCCTAGGCCCGTTGCCTAAGCGTTTCGCAGGCCGTTTGGGGTGATCATTCGCATTGCCGCCTGAGGCGCATCTTCGAATTGACCCATTGCCTATTGCGTATCATCCTGCAGAAAACGGGCACGTGCGCGACGCTGAGTTGCAGAGGGCTTCCGGCCCTTTCGGCCGTGACCAAGTAGTGATGCTCAAGTATCTCCATCAGACCTTGGATTCGCAGCGATACTGCTGCCGCTACTGCGATAGCGCGCCTTCCGCTCTTCACTCCATTGGTCGATTTCACCCTTGGGTACACCATAGCCAATGCCTCGCTCAACACCCGGCCGAGCGCGCACGCGTTGTATCCAGTCCATAACTAAGGGATAGGGCGTGATATCGACCTTGCTCCACTTCCAGCCGCGGATCCAAGGATAGTTGGCGATATCTGCGATTGTGAACTGCTCGCCACAAATCCACGGCCCGCGTTCGAGCTGTTGCTCGAGCACTTTTACCAAGCGTAGCGCTTCAGTGCCAAAGCGCGTGAGCGGATGCGCTTTGGCGGCAGGATTTATGTCGTCCATATAGCGGGTGTAGCTGAGTTTGTTACCGAAGTTAGGTCCAACGTTAGCGGCCTGCCAATAAACCCAAGGCAGTACATCCCAGCGACCTTCGTCCAGAGGAAGCAGCGAGGTCGGATACTTCTCGCCCAAGTATTGCAAGATAGCACAGCTCTCCATAACGCTACGCTCGGCATCAATAAGTACGGGAATTTTCTGATTGGGGTTGTGCGCCGTGAAATCGTCGGCGAACTGCTCGCCGCGCTGTAGATCAATGGTTCTGACCGTAACGTCTGGGAGCGTGACGCCCAGTTCGATTAACTCCTCCAGCATAATGCTGATTTTCCATCCGTTCGGTGTCGCCGCCGTCCATAGTTGCATGGTAAATCCCCCCTTCTGCAAAATCGCAAAGTATTCAGCCTTGGCCTATTCGTGCAGTGCCATTAAAACTCGGTATCGAAGCCACCGACTGACTCATGATCCCTCGGGTGTTTTGCAAAACAGACGCATAAACCCCCGATGTTTTCGACCGCCATCTTGATGCTGCTAGCTACTCAATTAGCGGGGCTGAATTAAGCAAGGTCTTGCTGCATCCTGTTGCCATGCTGCCATATATCCGCGGGCGGATCGACTCGGTGGATTACCAGGTTTGCCGTGCGGCGATGCGCCTTGCCGCTTCGAAGGTCTCGGTGCGAACGTGATTTAGGCGGGCGTTTAGATTGCGGTAGCGAATCGGATCCTGTGCTTCAAAGCCTTTCCCAATGGTCAAATCCGACAGCGTATCCATGCCACCAAAGCACCCTAAAATCAGCGTCGCGCCAGCTAGTTCATTGGCATCGACGCGGGGCAGGGCGCGGTCAATGCAGAGCACCCAGTATTTCTCTTCCGCTTCGGCTAGGAGGCTGGCTAGTTCACGGGCACGTTGACCGAGCTCAATAAATTGCGAATTTAGGTCTGTGATAAGCACCTCGAAGTTAATCTGAACCGTGGCTGCCTAAAACCCGCCCCGGGGTATCGTGGACTTGGATTGAGAAGCTGCTTAGAAAATGACAGCATTAGCGACGCTGGAATGTTCGTTAGCGTACTCTTTTGCGGCAGTGGGTGCGAACCCATTACGCGTGCTGTTTCGCCGCGCGCCGCGAAAGACGCTTACACAAGTGCTTTGGCCTGCGCTTTGACAGAAAGCGAGACAAGCGCAAAATTGACGGCGAGAGAGACTGCGAGCCTGACCGAGAGGGAAACGTGTACTGAGATAAGCGGGG
>MDTB01187696.1_pt1 | contig 20601 bp, 17 predicted proteins | sample 811161 | NCBI WGS metagenome assembly MDTB01 (sample SAMN05326650, study PRJNA326480) | marine metagenome | isolation source: seawater | place: Mediterranean Sea | collected 2009
ACTCCTGTATGATATTTTTTTGAAACTTGGTCTAGTGAGATAATATCTTTGTTGTAAGAATATCTACCTAAGTCAACAAATATTTCTTTGCCATTTTTTGATAAACAAAATGATCCCCAGTCATCATGCCCATGATCAGGAAAACTGTCATGTGGCTTGCAATCAATGCAGGATAGAACTGACCACTCATTGTTTTTATAAAAAACCCAATCTTGTTTTATTTTCCATTGATTCAAGCTATTTGATTTTAAGTCTCTAAAATAATTCAATATTTTATTTTTAGTAAAAGCTGGGCTTTCATCAGGAGAAATGTCACCAATTAAAGGTATGCTTTCGTTTGTATGGTTGATAACTATGGAGATGATATCGCTATGAGATTTTATGTATTTTAAAACTTGATCAACAATTTTTTCCTTTTCATTGAAGCTAACTGATTCTAAAACACTTAAAATTTCAAAAAGCCAACAATTTATTAATAGCATATAATGTGAAGATCTCTCTCGAAAAATATTACTATCACTGAAAATTAATTCACACTTATCAAATATACTTAGACCAGTATTTATATATCTTTTATTATTAAGAAAAACTCCTGCCATAATCAAAGCCCTGGCATTATTTAGTAAATGATTATTCGTAATTAGAAGATAATTTTCAGGGAATGAAATGATATGATTAGCTAGCTTGTTTAAAAGTATTTTTTCCTTTTGGTTGTTTATGTTTTTTGTATTTATTAAAAAAATTATAAGGTTGCATATAGCTTCAGAAAAATTGTAAGTATCAAGAACATCATTATCATTCTTAAAAATAACATCGATTGAATTTTTAAACCTATTATAAGCTGCTTCTTTAAAAGCATTATTATTTGAAAAAGTTGCTCTTTTTAAAAAATTTAATCTACTAAGATTGTTATTATATTCTGGATCTGTAGACTCTTTTTCAACAATAAATTCTGGGTATGTATTTTGCTTATCTTTAAAAATAATGTATGAAAAATTAAAGAATTTATATTGATAATTATATTTTTCAATAACTTTGGTTTTTAAAATAAAAAAATTTTTTTTAAATAGCGCTATTGATAACTTATTAAATAAGGCATGTAATAGAACTACAGTTTTATACAAGCTTCTATTTAGCATCACTTAAGAAAATTTTTTGATTTGAGAACATTTGAATAATAATTACAAGATAAAAAATATATATATCCCAATAAATAGTGTTGTATAAAATAAACCCTAAAAATATACTCACCATTTCAATCTTATATCTTGATTTAATTATTAATTTACCAAGTAATAAAATAAATATAAGCATATTAAAAAAACCTGATGCCATCCCCACAGCCAATATAGAATTATCTGAAATTGTAACAAGAGTTTTTACATTTGAAATTCCATAAATTGTGTTTTTTGATTCGACATCATCAAATGAAACTCCAATTATGATAGATTTGATATTTTCAAAGATAAGATCTGCAGCCATAGAAGCCTTCAAAATTCTTCCAGCATCAATTGTTAAGAATCTCAAAATTAGGTCTGGAAGTAGGCCTATTATGATAGCTGATACAAAAAAAGCTAACAGCAAAGATGTCACCTTTATCAATAAGTTCATTTTACTTCTGAGAACGTATAAAAATATGAGTAAAAACATTGTTAAAAAAGGGAATCTCGACTGCGTATAACTTACTGCAATAAAAAATAGAATAATTAAAAATATTCTCGTTACATTATTAAAAATTTTGCTGCCGTGAAAAAGAATAATATATGTTCCAAGTACAAGCATTGATCCAAAAAGATTTGCACTAAAAAAGAATGAGAACTCTCTTTTATAATTTCCCTCATCTAAAATTTGTATTTCACCCCTTTCTACCCCCTCACCAATAAATATTTCTGGAAAGTAAATAGAATGAATAATTCCAACAATTGCCGAAGAGCTTATTATAAATATTATAATTTTTAGTATTTCACGTTTGTCTACATGCCTAATTGAGATTGCGAATAAATAAGCCAAAGGTAATGTAAAAATAATTCTATTTTCAAAAATATCAGATGGAGTTTGCGCAAAAAATAGAGTTCTAGTTATTAAAATTAACAACAAGAATAGAAGATATCCAAAAAGCAAAATATTATCATTTACAAGTGTTTTATTTAAGTTTATTAATATTATTAATAAAATTAAAAAATAACAGAAAATTAAATAAAAATTCTTATCAAATAAATCAATAGGTGATATTAAATAAATTAAAGAGGTTAAAGGGAATAAAAAAAGAACAAATAAAGTTACAAATCTGGTAATACTATCTATAGATAGCCACATTATCGACTACTACATATAAAATGTGTATATCTTTGTCCGCCAAACATCTGTTTGTCTTCAGTCTTATTACCGTATTTTAAATTTATAGTTTCTACATCAAACCCGGCATTTTTTATATAAGCTATGTATTGTTCATGACAATATGTCCTATCGCCTAAAGTTCTATTATAAATAATCTCATGAGAAGAAATAAGTGGTGTTTCATAAGTAAAATTTTCTTTTAATACATTTTGTATAATCTTTATGAAATTTTTAGTAGCTCTAAATATATATCTTAATTTTGAGCTCGGGAATTCGTTCAAAATTATCAACTTTCCATCTTTTTTTAGAGCGCTTTTGCAACTTGCTAATGTTTTCTGAATATTGTCAGAATGATGAACAGAAGCAGAAGCTACTATTAGATCAAACTTGGTTCCGAGATGTTCTAAATTATCAAAAACTCCTAAGACTGGTTGAATTTTCAAATCATTTCCATTCATAACTGAGACAACTTTTGGCATGAATTCCAAAAGGTTATTTTCATTTGCATCAAGTGCATAAATTTCTTTAACATTCTTATAATTTGATAGAAGAGAAGTTAGCCAACCAGAACCAGATCCCAAATCTAATATCGTACAATCTTTTTTAATCAAAGAGACCCAATCAATTGCCTCAAAGGCCTCAAAAATTCTTTTTTCGTCCGAAAGACAATCTACGTGAAATTTTGCATCTCTCCAAAACATTGATGTATCTGCAAATGATTCAACACCATCATCCCATTGATGTATTTGATTCATTAATTGGTTTTGAATAATTGATTTTATTTCTTTCATTTATTTATTTCTAAAATAGATTCATATTTTTTAACCATGCTCTCTTTGGAAAAATTTTTTAAAGCATATTCTCTACAGTTACCTGAAAGATTATCCCAATAATTTTTGTTAGAATCCAGTTTACTAATAGCATTTGCCAAATTTTCTACATCTCCAGTATCGACTTTAATACCAACATCTTCTGAAACAACCTCCACCAGTCCACCAGTCTTATATGCTATTACAGGAACGTTCCTTAAAAAAGCTTCTGTTGCCACAAGTCCAAATGATTCCATAGAAATTGAAGGCACTATTAAGGCTTTAGTTGAGGAAAAAATTCCATCTATGTCATTTGTAAAACTATTTAATATTATATTTTTACTTAAACCTAATTCGCTTATCAATTGATTTAACTTACTATGGTATTCCTCATGTATAAAACCATAACAGTTAATTTTCAGCTCAATACCTTTTTTTTTATTAATGCATACAGCATTAATTAAATCTTTATGTCCTTTTCTCTCCTCATAAGCAGCTAGCATTATCATCCCATCTCTAGAATTAAAGTCGCCATAAAATTTATTTTCATTGTTGTAAGGATCATCACTTCCATTATAAATATATGAAGTATTTGCTTTAGATAATTTAAAAATCGGATTTGTATCAAGTGATTCTTTTGCAGATTTTGAAACAGCAATTATATTTTTTGATGTGAGCGATGTCATTAAATCAAATAAATATTCAAATGGTAATCGATAAAAAGGAATTTCTTCTCTAAAATTATGCACACTCAGATCTGATTTTTTTCTTTTTGCTAAATACCAACCTATGCCTGATGCTCTACATACCAGCCCGCCAGGAAAGCCACCATTTATTACAAGTAAACTATCTGCATTTATCTTTTTAAAAAATCTCCACCAGTGAAAAATAGAATATATTAAAAAAGGATAAGCCATAATTTTTCTTAATAAACTAAGTAATTGCAAGAAAAATTTGTTGGAGTAAATTCCTTTCTTTATATACCCACGATAATATAACGAATTAATAAAAAAATTATAGTCAAAGAATTCGATATTTTTATTCAAATTTAATTTAATATTACTTAACCCAGGGTGAGAAGAATTGCATAAGAATAAGATATCCTCTTTAATAGATAATTCCGACAACAAATCAATAATAAAAGTATCAAGCCCTCCTGCTACATAATTTTCGGTTAAGATTATTTTTTTCATATTAAATTAGTTAATATTTTCCTTAATCTAAATAAAGGAAATCTTTCTAGTTTTGCATAATGACTAACAAATATTTCTTTTGCTTTTATTTTATTATCAGTCGACCACCATTTCTCAGTATTATTTACAGCAACTTTGATTTCATTAAAAAATTTTTCAATATTATTATGGAGAAGTCCAGCCTTTCTTATATGTTCATATATTGCTTCTGCTCTATCATTTAATTCCCATCCACATGACCAAAAAGTTATTACAGGAAAGTCTTGGCTAAAATTTTCAAGCATACCGGTTGTATGATAGGTCTCAATAATTAAGCTGCATCTTTTTTTTATTTTATTTATAGGATATTTACCATCATCTATCTCAATTCTTGGGTATTTTTTTTTGTAATATTCTTTGGTTTTGCCGCCAAATTTTTCATGATTTACATGACATCTTAATATTACGTCTCGTTTAAGCTGATTAGAAATATAATTTAGTATTAAATCGATATTATTGTCATACTCAATGAATTCGTGTTGCCTATCCCATAAATAAAATGGTGAAGGAGGTCTGTGAAGAATAACCATTATGGGCCCGTCGTTTTTTGGTTTAATAATCTTTTTTGGTGATTTAAAAATAAATGCTTCTTTAGATTTTGAATTTAATCCCTCAGAGCCCCAACTTATAAATAAATCTGCGGTCTCTTGTATTTCATCTTGATGTAAGTAATGACGTGAAGAAGTCCAGTTATTTCCATGCTGTCCTACAAATATTTTTGCACCATTTTCAGAGCTCAATGCTGTAAAAAGTACAAAAAGGTCATCCTGATCAAATCCATTGGAAGAAAAAAGTACATCATTATTACCTAATTCAGTTCCATTCAGATGATGGAGATTTTCTGTAAAATATTCTAAAAAAACTTTTGGAAATAATGAAACACACATTATGATTATTATCTTATCTAAATCATCTCGAGATTTTTGTAGCCATTTTTCTATGATCCTTTGACGGATTTCTAAATCAACACAATTTTTTGATATCGCCTTAGGAAAACTACTTGATTTTGGTATTAAGCCTAGGGACATTTGAAGCAAAAAATTTATTTTTTTATTCAAATAGCTTTTATAAATAACGAACCTCTTTTTATAAAAAAAGCTTTTTCCAAAATTTCTAATTTTTATAATGTCTTTTTTTGTGATCTCATGAGAATGATTATGAAAAATTTCTTTTTCATATATTTTTCGTATCTTGGTATCAGAACTAAACATTATCTTTTGCATGTAACTTGTTAAGCTGACATTCCATTCTTCATTAAAGACCAAATAAGGAAAATCACCAGTTGAGTCTAAGGAAATATTTTCTATAACTTCTTTGAAATCCTCTAAGAAAATAGTCTGAATATTTGGTTCCCCTTTAAGCTTTAAGAAAATATTAAATCGAAATATGATCAACTGAAATGCTGATGAAATCCAATGACCAAAACATATTCTCCAGAATTTGTTTGAAAAACTTGTTGAGAATTCGTCATTAAGAATTTTAGATAAGATTGGCAAATGATAATTAACACGCGATCTGCAATCTTTATATAATCTGTCTTTTGAATTTAAACCTAATCCTTGTAGCTTCTCTAGATCTTTTTTTTGAAAGTCATTAAAACCAAGTAAATCAAATGTGTTCTTCATTTATTTTAAATTTTTTTTATATAGAAAATATTATATAAGTCTTCATTACTTAAATTTAATTTGGTTGTATCTATTTTCTCAATACTCCAATTTGGATACTTCCGCTCAAGAAATTCATTAAAATTAGAGTTGATTATTATTCTGTGTTGCTTTCCTGCATAATCAGGTTTATGGATGGTTAAAATAATATTACTTGATAATCTCATTAATAGTTCAAGAGTTTGTAAAGGTCTTGATAAATGATCAAAAAAGTTAAATACGCCTATAAAATCAAAAGACATTTTTTTTGAAATTGCATCATTTAGAGATATTGGTTGCTTATTAAATAATTTTAGCGCTATCTTATTTGATGGCATTCCATATCCTTCATCTGACTCACCCCACCCATACATGGATGACTCAAGCAGAAGATATTTTTGTGAGTTTTTAATACCAAGCCTTTTGAAGTGTTGACTTTTTTTGTTTTTCAAATTTCTTATAAATGCTTCTATAAAAAATATAAAGGTGGTTAATGTTGACGCGAAATTAATTAAAATATCATTAAATTTCATTGTAAATCTAGAACGTGAATCAGGTTTTCTAATTATAGATTTATGAAATTTTAAAATTCTTTGATATGGACTTGGATTATCTAAAATAAAACTTAAAAGAGTGAGGCCATTAAATGGTCTGCTTAATTCAGCGTACGAAGTAATTTTTTTATCAAAATCTATACTTTCTATTATGTGTTTATTAAGTTGTTGAATAGTTCCTAAGTTTTTAGAAACAAGGCCATGATGAAGATTCATCCATCCGCCCTGATGCCTTGAAATAATATTAGAAAATGCTTTGTTAGTTTGCATATCTTTAAACCACGGAGAATAAAAACAAGATGAACATTCTTTACATTCGTATGTTTTCATTTGATCCATAACTTTAAGGGTATCATTTTTGCTAGAGTTTAAAATCTTACTTACGTAAACCCATCCCTCATCTCTTTTTTTTGAAATGCTATCAATGGCTTTCAAATTTTTAGATTCGCATAATGGACATTTATTGACTTCTTCTAGCATTTGTCCATATCTATTATTTCGTCGCATATATCTAAAACGTCTTCGGTGTGACTTGATATAAGAATTATTTTATCCCGAGAAATTTTTTTTATTTCTTGTATTAAATCTTTCTTTGTATCTTTGTCTAGAGCACTGGTGAACTCATCTAAAAGAAGAATATCTGAATTTTTATAGATAAGTCTTGCAATTGAAAATCTTTGAGCCTGTCCACCTGAAATACTTTTAGAGTTTTCTGCAAGTTCTTGCTTAACTCCTTTTTGAAATTCACTTAAAAATGTTGATAGTCCAGATGTTCTAATTGCTTCAGTTGCCTTATCTTCATTTAAATCTGTTTCATTATCTCGTAAAGTTACATTCTCAAAAATTGATCCAGGCATTATATATGTTTGTTGAGGAACAATACCTACCTTGAAGTCTTTATATATCCTGCTTTGATCTATTTTTTTATCATTTATGTAAATCTCACCACTATTTGTTTCAAGCAAGCCTGCCAAAGAATACAACAAAGTAGATTTTCCGGACCCACTTTCACCTCTAATTCCTAAAATCATTCCTCTTGTGAGCTTAAATGATATATCTTGAAAAATTATTTTTTTTCCATCCTCTCTTTTAAAGCTCAAATTTTTTACTTCTAATTTATCACATGCTATTTTTTCTTTCTTATCTTTTAATAAAGAACTTTTTTTGGTTTTAGATATTTCATTTACTAACAAATCTAAAGCTGGAATACCGAATGCAATATTATTTGCTGCGCTTGTAGCTCTATGCACCGATGGAATAATTCTTAAAGCACTAATACCGATTATTGCAATGACTGGGATAGCATCATTTATATTGTTATCCAATATTACAAAGAAGCCTAAAATAGCAATAATTGAGGAATATAAACCTACTTCTAATATAACTTTTGGTAACTCTGCTACCATATTTTGCTTTTTTGATACTTCAGAAAGTTTTTTAAGTCTTATATAAAATTTTTCTGCAAACTTAGATTGTTTAGAGTAAATTAATATTTCTTTAAAAAGCCTGTCGGTTGTTAAAAGGTCTGAAGTTATTTTCTCTTCAATATTCTTTCTATCATCTCCCCATATTTTCACTCTTTTACTAAAAATAAGAACAAATATGTAACCAAGAATAGAAAGAAGAGTAATTAATAATAATGATGCAAACGGTTGGATTAATAAAAGCATCAAAAACAATGAGATTGTTGGAATTAACTCTTTTATAATTGACACAATTGGTAATACAATCATCTTTATTACAAGCTGTGATTCAGAGCCGATTAATCTTATAAATCCTGATGCTGATGAGTCTTCATAATCACTATAGGACTCGAGCATCTTACCTTTATAAAGGAGGTATGAAATATCCTTTTGAGTGGCGTATACAAAATTTGCAACCATCTTTATAGACATAAATGAAAAAAATATTTTTAAAATAACTCCAACCAGACCAATTAACAATATACTGTCAACTGTAAAAAGCTTCATGAAATAAATTACAATATCATTATCATTCGAAGAATCGCCAGAAAGAGACAAAAGTGTATATATGATCAATAATATAAATATTTCAAAAATAGTCGAAAAAATTATAAAAAATATTGAGATCAAAGCCTTTTTATAATCAAAAGGTAATATTCTTAGCTTTGCAATAAAACTTTTCATTAAATTTTTAAATTGGTTTCAAGTTAAAAAACCTTTTGCATTGATGCAGAAGTTACAGAAATGTCAGAAATACCTTTAGTTGCATAATCAAAACCAAGAATAGCTTGTTCTAAATTCATTGAAAGGCCATCGAGAATATCATGACCAGATGCTTTAGCCATTAAGAGCAATTTTGAGGGACATGGGTCATAAATTATGTCATAAAAAAATTTATTTTTACGTAATTTTTTAATATCTTTTTGTTCTAGTGGAGAATCATTTATATTTTGAAAACCTATTGAGGTTGTATTTATAATGACATCATAATCATCAAGTTGGTAAACAAAATTATTCCAGTCGAGCAAAGATGCATTAATTTTTTTTGTAAAATCATCAATTTCAGTTCGATATCTTGCAGCTATATCTAATTTTATCGAATTGCCAGCTATGTAAGCAGCTACGGCTCTTCCGGCTCCGCCACATCCTAATTGAATAATAGACTTATTTTTTAGATTGTTAAGTTGGTTTTCCAAACATTTCAAAGCTGCAGCTCCATCAGTGTTTGTTCCTTTCAATATTCCATTCTCATCTTTAAATATACAATTTACTGCTCCAATGTTGTGAGCTTCTTTCGTAAGATTTTTTTCTCCAAGCCATAAAGCTATTTCAGTTTTATATGGAACCGCAACAGCGCCTCCAATAAAATTATTATCACTTGATATCTCCACAAGCACATCGTTTAAATTGTCTCTAGTTACATCAAAAGGATGCATGACAGCATCAATTTTATTGTCTTTAAAGGCAGCATCCCATAATTTTGGCGATCTTGCTCCACTTGATGGATTCTCTCCAATTATAGCTGCATACTTTTCAGTATTTTCAAGATTTGTAATACTATTTGAAATTAAACTACAAATTTTTTTCAAAGAACTCTCCTTTTAATAGATCTAGCAACAGAATCCATAGCTGAAATTGTTTTAGCAAAGTCCTCAAAATTTAGCGGTTGTAAGGGATCAACTGCAGCTTCCGATGGGTTTGGATGAACTTCAAGCATAACACCGTCAGCACCTGCAGCAACACTTGCCAAAGACATTGACTTTACCCAAGGATTCCAAAATGTTGCGTGAGAGGGGTCGGTTACAATTGGTAAATGAGTTAATTCTTTTGCAGCAGGTATTACTTGAAGGTCGAGCGAGAAACGTGATGTTTCTCTGTGAGTATGTGGTATTGACATTCCCCTTTCACAAAGTATTACTTTTTCGTTACCTTCAACCAATAAATATTCTGCTGCTCCCAACCAATCTCTTAAAGATGCTCCATAATGTCTTTTAAGCATTAATGGTTTTTGCGTCTTTGCACATTCTGTAAGAAGTGGATAATTCTGCATATTCCTAGATCCAATTTGAATTATGTCAGTTACCGCAGCAATATCCTGAACCAACCTTTGATCCATTACTTCCGTTATGATTGGTATATTTGCATCTTGTCCAGCTTGGTACATCCAATTAAGTCCATCATGTCTAGTTTCATTATATTTTTCACTTCTATATGGAAACGAAAGTGGTTTGAATGCTCCACCTCTTAAAAAATGCGCACCGCTATTCTTAACACTATGGGCTATTTCAAAAATTAAATTCTCTGATTCAATCATGTTTGGCCCTGCAAATACAGGTATTAATGATCCTCCAAACTCTACGCCAGAAATTTCAAATTTTGAAAAATGATCATGAGATTTTTTTGCAACCAATGGAAATTTATCTGTTAAATCAGATGACAAAACATCTTTACCTGGTACCTTATTTTCTATTACCATATTTCACCTCTCTGTTGAACTATAATCCCAAAAACTTAGATCTTTTATTGTCCTTCATCTTAACCCAGCATTTATCTTCAACACTTGCATATAAAGCATGAACTAACTCAAGTGCATTCGTTGATTCAGGTACTTGCATAGGAACATTAGTATAACCTTTCATCATCGAAGAAACTAAGTCTTCAAGATAATCAACATGACCAAATCCCATACCATTTAATACTTGAACATTGTATTTATCTTTTACTATTTCTAACGTTTCTGAACTATTAACAAAATCCCATACCTCAATCTCATTCAAGGCAATACCTCCAATTTGAGCAATACCATTTTCTCCAACTATTGAAATAGATGCTTCAAAATCTCTTGGCCTTGCAGCTGTTGTGACCTCGAGTGTTGCTAAACATCCAGATTCAAATTTTATGATGCCAACCATAGTATCCTCAGCATCAAGATTATTTAATTGATTTGCCATTTCAGCGCATACAGAATCAGCAGGACCTAGAATCCAATTCAAGGCATCAATGTGATGAATAGCTTGTTGACATATTACACCCCCATCCATTTTCCATGTTCCATGCCATCCGTCTTCATAATAATCTTGAAGCCTACACCATCTTAATCTGACTGATGCAGATACCAACTTACCAAAATTTCCTTTTGCAATTTGTTCTTTTAATTTTTTTATAGGTGGATTGTATCTATTTTGAAACACAGATGAGATGAATAGACCTTTAGATTTAGCTAATTTATCAAGATCATATGCTTGTTCAGGAATCAAGCAAATTGGTTTTTCAACCACAACTGACACATTTTTTGAAAGTATTTTTTTACTATGTTCATAGTGCAAACCACTTGGTGTAAGAACAACTATAAAATCTAAGATTTCATTTTCTAACATATCATCAAGATTGTAGTAGGAAGTAGCAGAAAAGCTTTCTGACAAATCATCTGCAAAATTTTTATTTAAATCGCAACAAGCTACTATGTTTAATGAATTTATTTTTTTATGTTGTAATAGTAAAAATTTGTAATGTTCAGCAACTCTGTTGCAACCTAATATACCAACTTTAAAAGCATTCATTTTTTATTTATCCAACAAGTCTAAATAATCTTTCATATCATGATTATTTCTAACTTCAATACTGTTTATCTTTTTTTCAATGTTGTACAAAGATACATCGGGGCCTAGAATGTCTCCAAATTTAATAAATTCAGGTCTTAGTAAAGTACAATAACCAACTTGTGCGATATCAATACTCTTAGATTTTAGTTTTCTTGGCATAAAATTTTGTTCGATTATAGGTAGCAGATTTGAATCTTCTTTTATCCAAGCCCCCTTTCTCTCATTTTTTACAGCTATTAGACTATCATCACCACTATCAAGTATTGCGGATATCATTTTTGAAATCTCTTTTTTGTCTCTGAAAGGATAGGTTTCCTCTAGAAATACCACAAGATCTAATTTTGAAAAATTTTTTTCGTACTCGTCAAGTGTAAATTTAATAACATCAGCTACTCCTACGTATTCTTGAGATAGTTCAGCTGGTCTCATTATAACTTTCGTAGCACCTAGCAACTTTGCAATCTCTGCAGTTTTGTCGTTATCAGTTGATACAACAATATCTTTTATAATATTGTTGCTCAAAATCTGATTAATAGTATTTTCTAGCAGAAACTGGCCATCAAAATTTATTAATTCACCTCTAATTGGTATAAATGCAGCTATATTGAGATCCTCATCTGATTTTTTATTTACTTTTTTATCAGATATGGACTCCATTATTCTAACAATATTATTAGCTCTGTCTTCATTCAAGCCATGATGAATACCATGAAAATGAAAAACACTTGCTTCTGGTTCATAAATAATTTTATATCCTTCTGAAATCATTTTTTTACCCCATATCCTATCCTCAATGTTTGTACATTCGCTATCAAAGGGATATTTTTTCCATACTTGTCTTTTTAAAGCACTATTAGCGTTATGAAAAAATGGGTCTTTTTTTTGAATTTTTTTGTCTAGACCAAATGTAATTGCAAGATCTCTTTTATCAAGATTTGAGGTAAAAGAAAGAGGCTCTTGTCTTCCATAAACTCCAGCGATTTTTTTACCTTCAAGATTTCTTATTAAATTTTCTAACCATTTTTCATTTGTAGGAATACAGTGACCAGATATTATAGAAATGTATTCTCCATCAGAATTTTCAATTCCTATATTAATTGATTTTCCCGGTTTAAATTTATTATTTGGAGAGTAATTTATATGCTTAACATCGTAAGATTTTGCAATTTCAACTGTTTTATCTGAAGAATCATTATCTACAAGAATAACTTCGAAATTTTTATATGATTGCTTTTGAATAGCACTAAGGCATTGTCCAATCCACCTCTCTTCATTTTTGGTTCGTACTATTATGGAAACTTTATTTTTAATCATGTGAAAATAATTTTACTCTATCAGGATGATGATCTTTTAAATATTTGATTGCTTTATTTGCAATATATAAATCAAAAGGATCGTGGATATCGATGTATGTTTCAGTATTATTTGTTTCTATCAAGTGGACAACATCACCAATTCTTCTTTTTTGTCTCCATAATGTGGACCTACTAGCACAAGCTAATCCAGTATCTTCACGATAAATTTTTTTTCTTACTTGTCTGTTTGAATATTCTTTCATCCATGGGAGTATCCTAGTTTTAATATTATTTACTTGATGCCAATAATTTTTATGTGTTGTATTAACTACAAATGCGCTTTCTATTTCGCTATTTTCTTTTAAGGTTTTTACTGCTTCTTCTATCCATTTTGGATCCTTAAAAACATCTGTGCATGTTAAAAATACACAAATATCAAATTTGTAGCCAATATGATTTTCATAAAGTTCCAAGGCCTCGTGGAGAGTATCCTCTGTTGTTGATTCATCTCTTGCATGCTCATCAGATCTTAAAAAAGGTACAGATGCTCCTGAGTTTCTTGCAATTTCAGCAAATTCTTCATCATCCGTAGATACAAAAATTTCATCAATTACGCCAGAATCTCTTGCAGCTTTCACAGCCCAATGAATAAGTGGTTTACCATGCAGCGGCATAATATTTTTTCTTAATAAACCTTTTGAACCACTCCTTGCAGGAATGATGCATAATGTTTTAATTGTATCTGACATTTTTAAAAGTAGCTTTTAGGCCTTTTTTAAGATCTGATGAGCATGTAATCGAGATAAGTATCGGCACATTCAGAGACATTTAAAATCTCTTTTCCGTTAGTTTTACCAAACATTTTACATTTTGATTCGATCACTCTACCACTCCCATAATTTATCATGTTTATGAAATCAAATTATATAGTAATATTTTACTATACGTCAGATTTTAGGTGTAAATAATACCCATTCCATTATATGAGCTCTGTTTTCTTTCATAGCATTAAAAAGATCATCATCATTTAAATTTGGAGTATTAAAATTATGAAATTTTTTAGGTCTATGGAGATCGTCAGTACTAAAATAAGAAATAAAGTCATGTGTATCTGAAAAAATTGATTTCATATTTTCTGATATATTTCTTTTGACCCCATCATGTAACTCTATCAAAATTGTGCTCTCTAATAAGCATTTAACACCTGTATTTTTAAATAAGTTATCTTCTCCCCCTTCTATGTCGCAAATAATGAAAGTTTTTTTATTAGTACAGTTATTTTCAAGAAACTCAGAAGTACATAAAGGTAATATTTCAAGATTTTGAACATTATTTACAAGAGCATTTTCTTTACATAGTGTTAATGCTTTTTGGTCAACATCAAAGGCATAAACTTTTTTATTTGAAAAATGTTTAGCCATAGCAACTGCATAAAAACCTTCCGCACAACCTATATCAATTACTAGATCAAAATCCTGATTTAAAACCTTTTCCCAAACTGGCAAGAGTTCTATTTCATATGTGCCCAATATTTTTGGTAAATATGTGCTTCCAACAGCAAGTTTATCAGCGAATATTTGACCCTTAAATGGACCTTGTATGATTTTATTACTAGATGATATTTTTTTGGATAATTTTTCTACCAATTTAGTTTCTTCATTACTAATGATAATACTGTGTAGAAAATTATTAATTATTCGAAAAAAAACTATTATTTTCCTAGTTATAGCCACTAATAAATCATTTTTAGAAATTATAGTTACTGAGCTATAAATAATTTTTTTTAATTTGCTCACTATTAATCTCTCAATAATTCAAAAATATAAATTTTAGAAGCTTCATGATCGTAACCTGAAAATTTGCCACCCGTTGAGACAACTGACAAAAAATTTCTGTCATCATAAGTAAATATAATTGGCGGTGAGCTTCCTGCGGCATCCATCTTGTACTCCCACAATTTCTTAGTTGTATTAGTATTATATGCTCTTACGTAACGATCTGGACCGCCCGTAACAAATAATATATTTGAAACACTTGCCATTCCTCCATAAATAAATTGTCCAGTAGGTTTTTTTTCTTGAGATCTATAATTTGAATAATCTCCCACAGGTATTGTCCAATTAATTTCAAGAGTCTCTAAATCATATGAGAAAACTTCACCATATGGGGGTTTGTTTATAGGTATTCCTCCTTTATCAAGAAACATTGACCACATGAAGTGAAGGTTAACTTTATTTTCCTGAAATAGATGGTCATCCCATAAGTTCAAATATTCAGCTACATGATTTAACTTATTTTGTGGATATCTTGATAAATTATTTACATGAGACTTCTGGAATAAATCTATATTGGAAAGAATTTGTATTGCATTAGTGTGCTTAACCCCAACAAGCGATGGAATTACATTTAATTCAAGCTCTTTTTCATTTATATACAAACCATTTCTTTTATCTCCATGGCATGAAGAGCAATCTTCTTCATATAAAGATTTACCATTGTGTTCTAAAGTAAAACTATCTTTTGGGCTAAAATCTTGAAGAAAAAGACGAAGCTTCCAAGGAACTTTATTAACAGCTACGAACATTTGGTTTGAGTCTTTGTCAACTGAAATACCTGGCCATGTTGCACCCCCATGAAGACCATAAGAAATCAAAACTTTTTTTAATGATGGAGTTTCAAAAAATCCCATTTTATAGTTATCAAGATTAATTTTAGATTCCCTATCTAAATCTTTTCTTAAATCATCCTTGTTAAATTGATGATCTAAGAAAGGTTTAGGTATATTTATGACATGTTGAAATGGTGCTGTTTTTTCACCATTGACATCTGATATCGGCGCCCTATAAAAAGTAGGTTCCTTAATTAATTTTCCAGTTCTTCTGTTCGCGACTATTAGGTTTCCTCTTTTTGTAGGAGCAACCACGACTTCCCTATCAAAGCCATCATAGTCTAAATTTACTAAAGAAGGTGGTGAAGCTATATCGAAATCCCACAAATCATGATATACGTCCTGTATTGACCATATCGTTTTTCCATTAAGATAATTAAGTGCAATTAATGAATTAGCTTCTTTGTTGGCATTTATTCTATTTCCACCAAATAAAGGTGGTTTAGGATTGCCAGTTGTTACAAATATAATTCCTAAATCATAGTCAATACTGAAGCCTGCCCAAGGTGCTCCGCCATCTATGTTTTTTGACCATAACTCTTCACCATTATTTTTGTTCATTGCTATAATTCTTGGTGGTTCATTAATAGCAGAAATTAAGATGTCATTTATAATCATTGGTGCAGATGTTCCAAAACCAACTTTTTTATAGCCATTTTCACCAAATTCACTTATAAACTCACCAGTAAATGCGTCGACAGCGACTATGTATGAGGAAACGTTAAAATACAAAGTTTTTCTAGACTCAATTTTATCTTGATAAATCAACATACCTCTTCTTGCAGGAGGATCTACAAACCTTAAATTAAATAAAATAGTATCATCCTTAATGCTCCAGGCAGTAACGCTATTTTCTCTAGTAACAAAATATAAAACTCCATCATCAAATATTGGGGATGCTTGAACTGGAACATCAGATAAAAAAGGAAATTTATTAATTTGAGTTGAATCAATAATCTTGTGAAGTTTTATATTGTTATTCAGATTGTTTATATCAAACCCAAGGCTTGCATCAAAATATCTTAAATTTTTTAACCCGCCACTATTAATATTTATATAGGCATCTTTATTAATAGAATTTGGAAGATTTTTAGCATTAAAGTTGTTTTTGTATATTGGTTTTAATTCATTATTTCTATCTAATTGTGATTCTAAAGGTAAATTTGGATCGAATCTTGTCATTGCTCCTGAATTTTTATTATTTGATTCATTTTTGATAAAACTCTCTATCTGTTGAATCTCTTCTATTAAGCCAAAGCTTCCAAATATATTAATAACTCTTGATCTGAGATGTGTGGTTAGGTTATTTTTATCGATAAAAAAATAATCTTTACCAACAGATTTCATCGAAATCAACATTGGAGAAAAGATGAATAAAAAAATTAATGAAATAATCAAAAAAAACGTGATTAAGAATACTTTTAAAGATATAAATTTATTTAATTTCATAGTACCTTTTATACCAAGAAACAAAATTTACTATTCCGTCTTCAATTGATGTTGATGGAGAATATTGATAGTCCTGAATAAGACTACTCACATCTGCATATGTTGAGACCACATCTCCTAATTGCATGTCTTTACTAACCCTGATAGCTTTTTTTGCACACGCTTTTTCAATTGCATTTATGAAGTTATTTAATTTTACTGGCTTATTATTACCTACGTTGTAAATTTTGTAGGGAGTATTTTTTGGATCAATTGCTTTTTTTGGATTTTTAAGAATTCTTTCAATGCATTCAATGACATCATCTATATAGGTAAAGTCCCTTTCCATATTACCGTGATTAAAAACTTCAATAGGCTCTCCATTTAAAATTGCTTTTGTGAATTTATAGTACGCCATGTCTGGCCTTCCAAATGGCCCATAAACTGTAAAAAATCTTAATCCAATAGTTGATAATTTATATAAATGAGAATAAGAATATGCCATCAACTCATTAGATTTCTTTGATGCCGCATATAGGCTTACTGGACTATCTACCATGTCCAAAGTTGAGAAAGGCTGTTTAGTATTTGCCCCATAGACAGAGCTAGATGAAGCATATAAGAAATGATTTGTAGAGAATTTTCTACAACTTTCTAATATATTAAAAAATCCATAAATATTTGAATCTATATAAGCTGATGGATTTGTAATAGAGTATCTTACACCAGCCTGGGCTCCGAGATGCACTACCATATCGAATTTATTCTCTGAAAAAATTGAATCAAGTTTATCACCATCACAGAATGTATCATTTATAAACTTATATGAATTGTTAGACTGTTTTGCAATCATTTTTAGATCAGATAGTCTGTCTTTTTTAATTGATACATCATAATAATCATTAAGAGAGTCAAGGCCGACAACATCATAATGAGAATTTGAAGATAAGATCTTTTTTATAAGATGATAACCAATAAATCCAGCTGAGCCTGTAATTAAGATATTTTTCATTTATATATCTTTATTATAAATATCTCTTGTAAAGACTTTATTTTTTATATCAGATATTTCATCTGAAATTCTGTTGGCTAATATAAGAGACGAGTTCTGTTTAAATTTGTTTAACGAATTTTCTAAAGGGATGCCTTCATAATTATCACCATCAAAGTTTGGTTCGTATATAATCATATCTATATTTTTTTTATTAAGTCTAGAAATTATTCCTTGAATTGCCGAGGACCTAAAATTATCAGAATCCTTTTTCATTAAAAGCCTGTATATTCCTATGAGCTTAGGTTTATGAGCGATAATTTTATCAACAATAAAGTCTTTTCTAGTTTGGTTAGATTCAACTATTGCATTAATTAAATTCTGAGGTATCTGTTTATAATTTGATAAAAGTTGTTTTGTATCTTTTGGTAGACAATATCCTCCGTAACCAAATGAAGGATTATTATAAAAATTACCTACTCTATTATCCGCACTTACTCCATCTATAATATCTTTTGAATTTAAACAATTTTCCATACAAAATGAATCAAGTTCATTAAAAAAAGAAACGCGAAGGGCTAAATAGGTATTTGCGAATAACTTAATTGATTCAGCTTCTTTTGAATTAGTATAAAAAATTTTTGCATCTTTGTTTTTTGTAGCTTCAAGCATAATATTTGCAAATTTTTTTGCTTCTTTAGATGAGCTGCCAACAATGATCCTTGAGGGATACAAATTGTCTCTCAATGCATTACCCTCTCTTAAAAATTCGGGGGAAAATATTATATTTTTGTTATTAAATTTTTTCTGCATTTGATCAACAAATCCAATTGGTATTGTAGATTTAATGATTATTGATGAATTGGTCTTATTTTCTGATATTTTTTTTATAACATTTTCAACCGAGCTGGTATCAAAATTATTTTTTTCTTCATCATAATTTGTTGGAGTTGCTACAATTGCAAAATCAAAATCAAAGGAGTAGGCATCAGTATCATCTGACAATATTTTTAGCGTGTTTTGATTAGATTTAAAAAAAATTTCTAAATCTTTATCGCTAATAGGGCAAATATTCTTCTTTAAAAGATCGGTTTTTTTTCTATCAAGATCATAAACTGCAACTTTATTTTTTTTTGATAATAGTGCAGCAATAGATAGGCCCACATAGCCCATACCTAAAATTAAAACTCTCATTACTTTTTCTTATTTAATTGCATTCAAAAGAATTTTTTTATACTTATTGAAGGTAACGATTGATACAGCAAAAATAAGCCCAAAAAAAGTTATTAGTATGCATGTCATTGCTCTTGATGGATATATTTTTAACTCTGGATAAAAAGGTGAATCAACAACCTTGAGCAATTGATTTTGATTAGTTGCTGCAAGCATTTTTGCATTAAGTTGGCCTTCTATTAAAGTTGATATTGAATTTTTAATTACAGCAGGAGCGATACTTGAAGATTGCTGATTTAAATATTGAATTGCTTCGTCTGCATCTTGAAGAGTTTTATTTTTATATATTTTATTGAGCTCATTGATAATAGTATCTAAAAACTCTTTTGCAAAAATAGGAGACTCATGTCTTACAGAAATGTTAATAAATCCAGACGTTTTATTTATATTGGCAGCAACAATTTTTTTATATTCCATATGTGCTTCTAGATAACTTGGTCTTGATTGTTTTTTGTTTTGAAACTGCAGCCATATTTTATTTTTCTGGTCATAGATTTTGTCATCAATAATTAAAGTCTCAGATGAGTGGTCATAACTATCTACAGCTAATAAATTTATTAGAATGTCATCATTTAAAATGCTTCTAAAGAATTGCCTTGATTGAAGCATTTGAATTGCTAGCTGAGATTTATCTGTACTTCCTCCTCCGTTTGATAAACCACCACCGACTATTGAAGCTACAGCACCAAGCCTATCAGGAATTAAGTTATCGTTACTTGAAATGTTAGCAGGCTCAATTACAGCTGAGGATTGATAAATATTATTTATATTTAAAGATATATATACAGATAAAATAGCAAATAGTGATGTTAAAAATAGAATAAATATTTTCTTATCCCACATTAAAATTAAAAGGTTATATAGGCTAAATTTTTCGTGATTATCAGTCATTATTATTTATATAATTTAAGTTTCTCATTATGGTACCCGGAGCCGGACTTGAACCGGCACGCTATTGCTAGCGAGGGATTTTAAGTCCCTTGTGTCTACCAATTCCACCACCCGGGCAGGTATCAACCCCTCTTATACTTGTCATTATACCTAATTATGTCATCTTCAGACAAAATAGATCCTGTTTGAACCTCAATAATTATTGCTGGCTCATCTGAATTATTAGTAATCTTATGTTTGGTATTTTTTTTAATAAAAATATGATCATTTGTTTCTTTCTCAATAATTTTTATGTCTGTCAAAACAGAAATTCTTCCTGATACAACTATCCAATGTTCATCTCTGAAGTCATGGGATTGTTCTGATAGTTCTTCTCCAGGATTTATAAAGATTTTCTTAAGAAGATATTCCCCCTCACTTATAAATGTTTTGTAGTAGCCCCATGGTTTTTCAAC
>MDTB01028988.1_pt1 | contig 20593 bp, 15 predicted proteins | sample 811161 | NCBI WGS metagenome assembly MDTB01 (sample SAMN05326650, study PRJNA326480) | marine metagenome | isolation source: seawater | place: Mediterranean Sea | collected 2009
AGGCAGCTGGTATTGATAATAAAGAGCATTGGGTTGAAGAGAAACTACTTGATCTTCCTGATGAGGAAGGTATATCTTTTGATTAAGGAATTGTAAAGAACTCATTATGGCGATATATAAGAATAACAGGATAGTGATTGATCTAAGTGAGTTGGTTGAAATCCGCTCTCAGGTCATCAATCAGGAGCTCAGTGAGTATGATGTTGAACAGTTAGCGTCTGCATTACAGCATACCTTAACTTGGGATACTCTCTTTCATATGGTTGATACTGCAATACTTGATTTCAAGGGCATGAACCCTATTGAATATGGTAGTATTATGAATGATAGTTGGTTGTTGGAGATTGAGCGTAACAAGAAGAAGTTTAAGATGGTAGATTTAAAAGGAGGGTCATGGACTATTCAAGTGCCACAACGGATAAAGGAGTAAAGTCTTATCACATTTATTTCGAGGATAAGTGTTTGTTTAAGAATTTGAATCAGGAAGAGTTTGATTTAATATGGGCGAAGTTGTATCGTTCGTATCACACAGATAGTCTGTCGTACTCTTCTTGTATCGGGGATGAGTGTAAGTTGGAGGAGCAGAGTTATTAATGCACTCCCTTGATCATTTGGAATATTATACTAAAGCATGGATTGATCATTTACAGGAACCCACGGAGAGTGGAGTATCTAGGTGTCCTTATGCAAAGAAGGCCACTCACAGACATAGAAAGGTTTATGACTATCACTCTGCATATGACTATTGGGAAGCAGTGTCGGATGAGTGTGATAAGTTTGATGGGAGTGTAGATGTCGTGATTGTGGCTGCTGCAACGAACAATCAACATATAGATGATCAGATATTGGGTGGAGGAGTTGATGCAATTAATACTTTCTTAAATAAGAAGGCACAGGGTCTATGGCTCGTGTTTAAGTTTGATCATGTGTTTACCATTATTATGATTCAAAAAATTTCCTTTTTAGACGACGCATCGAGAGTTCTGGAGGACAAGGGTTACTACAACCGTTATAACAATCAACAGATGGAGAAGGTCGTTCATGGGCGTAGAAGATATCGGGAGAAGTTAGATGGAGTGTAAGAACTTACCGAATCAAGGATACGTTGAAGGAGTTCTAAAAAAATCCGAACGTGAGTACCTCTGGAGCTTGATTGGAGATCTCGATGGTTTAACAGAGAAGAACTATGGAATGAAGGTATCTGTTCAAAAGCAATTAGAAGATAAAGATAATCAATTTACAAACACTGTATTGATGCCATATGTTCAAACGTATGTGAATACCTATGGGGTGCCATTTCTAACGAATACTACTCATAGTCATGACTTGTGTTTGAATCGATTCTGGGCTAGAATATCCAAGGAAGGAGACTATCAAAGCATACACGATCATCAAAGTGTGTTTACTTTTGTAATCTGGTTGAAGATACCTTTTGATGGAAACAAAGAAAGAAGCGTACAACCAAACTTCCGCCCAGAAGCAGGGGACTTCTGTTTAGTGTATACAGATACAACTGGTCAGATAATGAAGAAGAATTGGATACTGACTCCAGAACTGGAAGGAACAATACTAGTTTTCCCAAGCCGTATAAATCACATTGTATACCCTCACTTTTCAACAGAGGATTATCGGGTGGCGGTAGCTGGTGATGTGTCGTTATCAAGTTACAATCCGCTTAACGAGATATAGAGTAAAAATACTTTTGTATAGATAGAAACATAATGAAACTACAAGAAACAATGCAACTTGACCTCGATGCAGGGACAATCGAATTACTATACGAATCAATTCAGTTCCGCCTCGAAAACGATAATCACTTGATGTATCATCCCGACATTCGCAAAGACTTAGAAGATCTATTGGCAGAGTGGGAAGATGAGTACGTTTAACGTCTATATTGGCGAGAACCTTATTATGGAATCAATTCCAGATACTGACATTAAACATAAGCTAGAATATATAACCGAGTATTTCAAACACTATCCTGATGATGAACTTCGTAAAGAAGAGATAAAGGTGATCAAAAATGAAAATTAAAAAGATTAATCCACCCAACTATGGTTTTCTGGATGTGACACTGGAGAAGAGTCACACAGATTTTCTGTATTCATTAATCGAGAAATATGAGTCAAAAGAATCACAACAGCAATGGATGCTGATAGATGATAACAATAGGTTCCAAAAAGAAGTTTTAAATGAAGTAGTAAAAGAATATGTTAAAGAGTGGGGCTTTCCACATAAACTTAAAACAACTCATATACACGACCTTACCTTTCAGAAGTTCTGGGTCAATAAGACAGGAGTAGGAGAATATCACTCATTACACAATCATGATGCAGTGTTTTCTTTTGTAGCATGGTTGAAGATACCTTCAGTTGCAGAAGTAGAACAGAAAGTTATGAATACCATGCACCCAGAGGCAGGCGACTTCATACTTACCTATAATGACATCATAGGCAAAACTCGTAAGGTTAACTGGAAACTAGAGAAACAATATAACGAGGGACACTTACTAATCTTTCCAAGTGACTGCTATCATGCGGTTTACCCCCACTTTTTGACAGACGAAAAGAGGATATCTGTTGCTGGCGACATCGCAATCAACAGTATGGCTTTGAAAGAAATAAATGATCATGGAATGTTACTAGGCCCCTGTAATAGTCAGGAGTTCCTCTAATTTCGTGACTATATAATAAGACACTGGACAGATTGATTGATCGGTGTTATACTTACTATGTACTGATTACATGTTATGGCAAAAGGATTTACAGTAAAAGCAAAAGCTCCTAAGACTAAGAAAGTCGAAGATGATTTTAATCTAGAGGAAGCAAAAGCATTAGCAAAAGGTAAAGCAATAGTTTTCTGTCTGCCAGGTAGAGGAGTCTCTTATATTTTCCTAAAGAACTTCGTTCAACTATGCTTTGACCTTGTACAGAATGGATCGAGTATCCAAATCTCACAAGATTACTCATCAATGGTTAACTTTGCAAGATGCAAGTGCCTTGGTGCAAACGTATTAAGAGGCCCAGATCAAATTCCTTGGGATGGTAAACTAAAATATGACTACCAACTATGGATAGACTCCGATATCGTATTCGATACAGAGAAGTTCTATCGTTTAGTATGGATGCAAAAGGATATTGCAGCTGGTTGGTACTGTACAGAAGACGGAAAGACAACATCTGTTGCACATTGGTTAGAAGAAGAGGACTTTGCAAAGAATGGTGGAGTGATGAATCACGAAACTATCGAATCTATCTCTCGTAGACGCAAGCCTTTCACTGTTGACTACACTGGATTTGGTTGGTTACTCGTCAAACATGGTGTATTTGAGCATAAAGAGATGAAGTATCCTTGGTTTGCTCCTAAAATGCAAGTCTTTGACTCAGGAGAAGTCCAAGATATGTGTGGAGAAGACGTATCTTTCTGTTTAGATGCAAAAGAAGCGGGTATGGAGATCTGGTGTGATCCTAAAATTCGTGTTGGACATGAAAAAACGAGGATTATCTAATGACAACACCGCAACCAATGGATCAAACTAAGTACAAAGTAGTAGAATTAGGAACTTCTGGTTGGTGTGTGAACAATCCTAAGCTAGATGTAGGTCTTACTAAGGATCAAGCACAAACTAGATTGGAGTTTTACCTTGAAGAAGGCATCTCTCCAGACCGATTACGAGCTCAGATTGATAAATAAAAAGAAAACGGTTAAAAGATGGCAGACTCAGATCCAAAATTAGCTCCCCATAACGTCGAAAGTCAGGGATTTGCTAGCGGAAGTGTGAAAGGACAGTATGATGTGAGTGCTCAAGCACGCAAAAAAGCTGCTGCAAACACAAATGACTCACAATCACCACTCGCTGCTGGTTAAAATACACGAGAATTAATTACAAAGGCCCTCAAAAGGGTCTTTTTTTGTGTCTAAATAGATTTGAATTAGTATACATGCCCATAATGAAGCTAAAGAATACACAATTCAGCGTTTCTGACGATGGTTTTATAGAAAAACCAGAGGATGATGATACAATTCTGCGTGAAGTTGTTGGCGATGACGCTAATGATAAAAAGAGACAGCAAGAATTGATAGAACAAGAGCTAGATAAATTTAGGAACTGCTAAAAATGGCCAGTGTTGACCAGAGTAGAAAAACTAGCAAAGGATTTAGAGACATTAGCCTCTCTTTTTCAAGGCATCCTGTCACATCAGACGTGGCTATTCTCGTAGATGAGGATGCAATAAAGCGTTCTGTAATGAATTTGGTAAGAACAAAGATCGGAGAGAGATTTTATAACCCACTTTTGGGTAGTAGGATCGAAGATCAGATGTTTGAGATAGCTGGAAGTGACGCAGCTATGGAATTAGAGGATGATATTGTTCTTTTATTAGATAACTTTGAACCTAGAGTTGCTGGTACTGCTGTAAAAGTAGTATATCCACTGGATAGTAACTCTTTAATTATAGAAATCGCATACGATATAGTTGGAATCACGGCTCCACGACAAAATATAGACTTCATCCTCCAATCAACTAGAATATAATGTCTTTTAACCAGTTTACAAACTTAGATTTCGCTGATCTAAGGCAACAAATTAAAGATTACCTTCGAGTAAACAGTGATTTTGCTGATTTTGACTTCGAGGGATCGAACTTTTCGACCTTGATTGATCTTTTAGCTTACAATACTTACATAACTGCTTACAATACTAACATGGCAGTTAACGAATGTTTCCTCGACAGTGCGACTTTGCGTGAAAACGTAGTTTCACTTGCTAGAAACATAGGTTATGTACCAAGATCTGCCAGATCTGCAATGGCCACTATCAATTTTAGTGTTGACTTGGGAACTAACGACACAAGAATCGTAACTTTGAAGGCTGGACAGGTTGCATTGGGTAATCAAGTCGGTGGATCTTACATTTTTTCCATTCCAGACGACTTTGTTGCTACAACTGGTGACAATAATGTTGCTACTTTCAATAATTTGAACATTTACGAAGGAATTTACCTTCAAAAAAGTTTTCAGATTGATTATTCTCAACCAAACCAAAGATTTATTCTTCCAAATGCAAATATTGACACAACTTCTATCCGTGTAACCGTTACTTCCACTACATCTGAGATCTATACGCTATATGATAACATTTTAAGAGTAGATGCTGAGTCTAAATTGTTCTTGATTCAAGAAATTGAAGATGAACACTATGAAATTTTATTTGGAGATGGAATTTTAGGTAAAAAACCGCCTTCTGGAGCGATTGTGAATGTAAGTTACATTGTTTCAAATGGAAGAGCTGGAAATGATGCTAAAAATTTCTCATTTGTTGGTATTTTAGAAGACGATCAATCATTATCAGTTACATCAGGTATTTCAGTAATCCAAACTAAGAATAAAGCTTCAATGGGAGATGATATTGAAGAGATTAGTTCAGTCAAATACCTTGCACCTCGTATATACTCCTCACAATACCGTGCAGTAACGGCAAGTGACTATTCTGGTATCATTCCATTCGTATATGCTAACGTCGAGTCTGTGACCGCCTACGGTGGGGAGGAGTTAGATCCACCTGAGTATGGAAAAGTGTTTATTTCGATAAAACCGAAGAATGGTTCTTTCCTTTCACAAATTACAAAGGATGATATCTCTAGGCAACTCAAACAATACTCTATTGCTGGTATCAAGCCTGAAATTATTGACCTTAAGTATCTCTATGTTGAAGTAGATACTTCTGTTTACTATAACAGTAACTCAGTTTCAGATACAACTGAATTACTTACATCTGTAACCAAAGCTTTGACGACATATTCAAAATCATCTGACATTAATGACTTTGGTGGTAGATTCAAGTACTCTAAAGTTGTTGGGTTGATTGATGCCTCTGCAAGAGGTGTTACTTCTAACATCACAAAGGTAAAAATGAGAAGGGATCTGACTCCTGAGTTCAATACCTTTGCAACTTATGAACTTTGTTATGGAAATGCTTTTTACGACCAACCAAATGGATATGGAATACGTTCTACAGGATTTTCGGTTACTGGTATAGACGGAACAGTATATCTTGGTGACATTCCTACAGCTGGAACTAGTTTTGGTAAAATTGTCTTCTTTAAACTTGTGAATAACCTTCCCCTAATCGTTAAGAATGATGCAGGGACTGTAGATTATGTTCATGGAGAGATTAATTTGGATGTGGTAAATATATCAGGGTCTACTTTAGCAAGTGGACTAATTGAAGTAGAGGCAATACCAGATTCCAATGACGTTATTGCACTTAAAGACTTGTACTTACAATTAGACGTTACAAATAGTACAGTTGATGCACTTCCTGATGTTATATCTTCTGGTGAGAATACATCTGCTACTTCTTACGTCACAACATCTAGTTACGCTAGCGAATCAATTTACACAAGGTAAATGACAGATATTAAAAGAGTAAAAATCTCTCATGTCATAGAATCTCAGATTCCAGAATTTGTAAATCAGGAATCACCTCTTTTTGCGAGCTTTTTAAATCAATATTACGAATCACTAGAACATAAGTCTGGTACAGTTGACCTAGCTAACAATCTACCTGAGTATCGAAAGGTAGGATCCTTCAATGCAGAGACTCTAACTGAATCAACTACTCTTACTGATGATGTTTTTGCTGGTCAGAAAACAATACAGGTAGCTTCGACTACTGGTTGGCCAGATACCTATGGTTTGTTAAAGATTAATAATGAAATAATAACTTACCAGAGTAAAACTGATACATCCTTCGTTGATTGTGCAAGAGGATTCAGTGGCATCGATCAAATATCAAAAGAAGATGATGCTGAGTTTTTAAACTTCCAACCTACTAGCGCTGAACAACATATAACTGGTGCAACAGTAACTAACTTAAGTAATCTTTTCCTACGAGAGTTTTTTACCAAATTTAAAACAGAATTTTTACCTGGCTTTGAGAATAGAAGCTTTGTAAGTGGAACATCTGTCACAAACGTTCTAACTAGGGCAAAAGACTTCTACATGTCTAAGGGAACTGACTCTTCATATCAGATTCTCTTCAAACTTCTTTATGGGGAAGATATTGAGCTTCTAAAACCGATTGAACAAACAATCGTACCTTCTGCAAACGTATATTTTCAAACTAAACACGTTCTCCTTGAAAACTTATTTGGAGGACAACCTTTAGAGTCTATTGGTAACTTCTTATATCAGAATATTGCTGGTATCGGTACTGTGAGTGCTTCAATATACAATGTTGAATACAGACCAATTAATAATGTTGATTTCTATGAGATGTCTCTTGACTCAACATCATTTGATGGTACTTTTCAAGTGCCTGGTAAAACAAAAGCTCTAGAAGCAACAGCAGCGGATGCAACGAGTATAGTTGTTGACTCTACAGTTGGATTTGGCCAAAGTGGAACACTATTGGTAAGACCCAGAACAGGTGATAACCTACTTACCATCTCATATACAGATAAAACAGTAAACCAGTTTTTAAACACTAGTGGTATTAGCACTTCTTTGGTTTTTGGTGCAGATATACTTGAAAATAAACTTGCATACGCCTATGCTGGTTTTGGTCAAACATCTTTAATAGAATTCAGACTTGTAAACGTAATTGATGAGGTAGATACATCTGATTCTACCAATATGCAGATTGATGATAGTCTTAAGCTTCTTTCTTTTGGTAGAGACTTGGGTGATAGACCTCAATTCAACAACTGGGTATACAACATACCGTCTAGTCACAATATATCTGATATTAATCAGGTAAACGTCAATACTTTCAGAATTAATCTTTTTGATTCGATTATTTTCTACATTGATGAGGAACTAATCATCAAGAATCAATTTGGAGATCAATCTACTATCATAGTTAAAGACATTGAGTATGATGCTACTAATCTTTCTAAGATTTACGCAAATACCATTGTTGTACAAACACAAACAACAATTCCACAGAATCCAACAGTAGTTACTAAGACTGTTACCAAGGCTAAACACAACTCTGATTACTTTGATGGTGTAGATGCTTTTCCTGTTGGTATTCAAAACAGTTACTTAGATAAAGATGAAGAATTCTTCTATGTTGCATCATCTGGTCTTCCAAACTATCCAATCTTCGCAACTGACAATAAGGTATTTGTAAAAACTGACACAGTGGAAGCCAGAGACGGTTTTGGGACACCAATACTCGGCGGTGGGTTTACTTATACCATTAGATCGTTTGACCCCGCCTTCGACCCTAACGCTTCTACAGTAAGTACCTTAAATCACAACTATGTAACTGGAGATAAGATCTATTGGGACAATACAACCAATAGTGGTATCAGCACTGGTATTTACTTTGTAACTGTAATCAACCAAACTGAGTTTTATCTTTCATATAGCGGTTCTGATGTATTTGCTAAGAAGTATATTGCAGCCAGAATAGGAACCCTTGGTCAGTACATCTATAAGTCAGGGTGGGAAAACAAAACACTCAAAAACCAAAAAATACTAAGAAAGTATCCTAACTATAAACAAAGAAATCTATTTGATGATCCGAACAAGAGGGATGTCAATAACAGAGCTGTAGGATTGATGGCAAATGGTGTGGAGATATTTCCACCAACTGTTTTTGATGAACAGATCTTTCACGGTGACATCACTGAGATAAAAGTAACAAATCCAGGCCAAGATTATGATGTTATCACAGGACCTCCACTCATCATTAACGATTCACAAGGTAGTGGTGCTGTTGCTTATGCTAACGTATCTGGATCATTCAGAGAAGTTAAATTGGTTACTCCTGGCATCGGATATCAAGAGAAACCCAAGATTACTGTTAGTGGTGGTAACGGAACTGGTGCCGTACTTGAATCTAATCTAGTCAGAGGTAAGATTGTTGCAAACTTCAAGGCAGATGGCACGGCTGTTGATACATTTGATGAAAGTGTAACCTTTCCAGAGAGACATAACTTTGAAGACGGTGAAGCTATAGTATATGACTCTAGAGGTAATACCCCTATTGTTAATATTATTGATGGATCTACTTATTTTGCTGGTGTAGTCAACGAAAATACAATTAAGTTACATAATACACCCGAAGACGCTAAAGCTGGTATCAATACTGTTAATATTGGAAATATAAGTTTCGGTTTTCATAAGTTTACCTCACTTAATGCTAAAAATACGATAACTAGGATTTATGTCAAGAATCCTGGCTCTGGTTACTCAAATAAGAAGGTTATAGTTCCAGGCAGACCAACAGACGGTGATATTCAATCTGGTATTAGTACATCTGATGATTACATACTTGCATTTAACCATAATTTCCAAAATGGTGAAATTGTAGAGTATTCTGTAGATGGAACTATTGCAAATGGTCTTTCTACAACCACACAGTACGCTATTAAGGAGATTGATAGCAATAGATTCAAATTATGTGATGTTGGAGTTTCATCACAAAGAGATTTAACGAATTATAACAAAAATAAGACAGTTGTAATTAGCGGATTTGGAAATGGTAAACATACAATCAAATATCCACCTATATCAGTAAACGTAGAAAGTTTATCTGCTATTGGTAGTACAACTATCATCAAACCTGAGCTCGATGCTAAAGTTTTGGGAAGTATTGAAAGTGTTTACCTAGAAGAAGGTGGAATTGGATATGGTTGTACTAATATCATGGATTTCCATAGAAGACCTGATGTTGGTATATCTACCGTAGTCTTTAACGCTCTTTTGAAACCAATTATCATTGGTGGATCGATTGTGGACGTTCAAATACTCGCTTCTGGTAAAGGATACCGTGAATACTCTGATATTCTCATCTTTAGTCCTACTGGTAGTTTTGCAGACATCAAACCCATTGTTTCTGGCGGTAAAATCACTGGTGTAAGTATTCTTGACGGTGGTATTGGTTACGGTACAAGTGATACAACCCTAGATCTCCAAAACAGAGGTAAAAGTGCTAAATTCATAGCGAATGTAAAAGAATGGAAGATAAACCAAGTTCAGAAGAACGATGCTATCATCAATGACGAAGATTCGCTACTTACTAAACCAAGTACGAACCCTGCTTTCCAATTACAGACAATTGGCATCTTCCCTCCACAAAAACTTAGATTCCAACTTGGAGACAACATTGATTCTGGTAATTTAGAGACACCAAACGCTTTTCACTCACCTATACTTGGATTTGCTTATGATGGTAATCCAATTTATGGTCCTTATGGTTATCAGACTCCGACAGGAGGAGCAATACAAAGATTGCAGTCAGGATACATTCTTGATACCACTCTTAGATCGGGTTTAAGACCACCTGGCTTTGCTTTTGGGTATTTCGTCAATGATTACGTTTTTGACAACTCAGGCGACTTAGACGTGCATGGTGGACGCTATTGTGTGACTCCACAGTATCCAGATGGTGTATATGCTTACTTCTATAGTGTAGATGTTGATTCTAGTGGTGTTGCTAAACCTAAATTCCCATATTTGCTTGGTGGATCATTTAAAGACACTCCTATTGAAGAAAACTTCGTAACTTTCTTCAATCAAGACGTAGACATTGCATCTAGGGATCTTACGAGGAATGTAGCTCCATATTATCTCTCATATGGTAATTCTGATTATGAATTGATTGATGATGTCGAAGATTCGTTAAAACAGGAATTTGAAGTTCGCAAAACTAAAAGTTCTGGTATTTCTTCTGTAACTATCTTCTCTAAAGGTGATGGTTACAAAGTAGATGATGTCTTACAGCTAGATAACGCTGGTACTGATGGTGGCGGGGCGAATATCGTAGTTGGGTCTATCTTAGGTAAACCCATCTCTACGGTACAGATTGGAGTGTCTACATTTACTGATACTGAACTTGCAAAAGACAAAAACAAGATCACAGGTATAACTAGCACTCCACATGGAGTTACAGACGGAGAAACATTAATATTAAGCGGTATTAGTACTTCAGACTTTACCGAGTTCAATGGTCCTAAAAAAGTCAGTGTTATTAACAGATCAGTAGGACTTTCACAATTTTTAGACACTAAAGCGATTACAGGTGTTAATACATCAATATTTGTAACTGATGTTGAAGGATTTTCCTCTGGTGATATTATTGGAATAGGTACAGAGTCACTGACTATCACAGCTGTAGATTCTCAGTTCAATAGACTATTTGTAAACAGGGAGGACTTTGTTGGAGCTGCGTTTACTCATGTATCTGGAATAAACAACGTTATTCTAAAACCAACTAAGTTCTCATTCCCTATTGGGCAGTCAACTGTTACAAGATACACTTTTGAGAACGGAACTACTTATTTCAATCCACAACAGACAGTTGGGGTTGGATCTACTGGTACACACTATACAATACCTCTTACTGGATTGAGTACGGTACAAACTGTTGAAAATAGATTCGTTCCACAACAAAGAATCTATATCAAGGATCATAGTTTCTTTACTGGACAAAAACTAACCTACAACATGGGTATTGGTGGAACCTCTCTTGTTTGGGCTAAAGTATCTGCTGGTGCAACATCTGGTCTTGGTACACAGACTCTTCTTAATTACGGTGATGTATATGCCATTAACTTTGAACCAGATTACATTGGATTGTCTACCACTGGTATTCCCACTACAGGAGACGCAATATGGTTCTTTAACGTAGCTTCTAATTCTGGGTTTGCACATTCATTCACAACTAACTATCCTAAAGTAACATCTAAGGTAGAAAGATTCTTTGGTGAAGTGGGAGTTAGTTCTGCTCATGGATTACTTACTGGTGATGTAATTACTTTAGATGCACTACCACAATCTAGTGAAACAGTTGAAATAAGATATGACCCAGTTATTGCCAAAATTACAACTAACAAAATAGGATTTGCAATATCTGCTTTTTCAGCAGACTTGAGCGAGATTACATTATTAGATGATTCCTTACAGAGTGGTGATAAGGTAGTATTTTACAATGGTGGAAATACTATCAATGGTTTAGTTAATAATGAGTCATACTTTGTTCTCAGAGAGAATACTGATGCGATTAAGCTTTGTAAGTATAAGTCTGATGTAGATGACTCTAATCCAGTATCAATATCAACTGCAACTGAGGCATCTGCTAATAATCTAAGTTATCTTGCTAAAATTAATCCTCCTTTAGAATTTACTACTGGTAATGATGTTGTATTTGACGTATCTGATCAAAGTCTTCAAGACATGAAACTTGACTTCTATGAAGATCTTAAATTCAGAGAAAAACTTGACGTAAATGGTGCTAATGATACTCAATTTAACATTGTTAGAGATGGTGTATCTGGAACAACTGATGCTAAAATAACTATCAAAACAAGTACAGACTGGCCTTTAAAAACATTCTATAATTTAACAGCTGTAGTTCCTTCTGATTCAAGAAAGACATTTGGATCTTCCGACACTGATGTGACTGGTAGAAATAATATTACATTCAAAAATGTTGTTTTAAAAACTGATCATGAGATCATCAGAACAGATGACAAAAACTTTACTTTCAACTTAAAAGAAAAACCACTTGAACCCCAGAGACTTATTTCAAGAGTTGGTGTAAGTACAATCACATATAGCACTGCATCTAAAAATGCAAGAGGCCCTATCAACTCTACTAAGATTAACTTCCCAGGCAAAGGATATACAGTCTTACCTAGAGTTATTGGATTTGCAAGCACACAGGGTAAAGATGGTATTGTAAAAGTCTCTTCACCTGATATTGGTCAAATTGACACCTTAGAAAGAATCAAAGATGGATTTGATTATCCCACTGATCCTACACTACTACCATTCTTATCTGTCCCTGCAATCGTTGATATCAGTGGTATTGCGAGAATGGATAGAATTGATGTTGTAGACGGAGGAACAAGATATAATCAGCCTCCTACACTTGCAGTTCGTGGTAATAATAATGTAGAGATTAGAGCAACTATATCTGGTGGATCTGTAGATAAAGTTGATATTATCAAAAATGCTTTTGAATTTAGTGAACCACTTAGTATCATTACAACTAATAACTCTAATGGTTATGATATTGACGCTATCAGTCATAGTGGTACAGATGTCACAGTTGAACTTCTTTTAGATGCACAGTTTAATATCCCAGTTAAGACAGGATATTCCTCCACAGAAACTAAGTTACCATTTGCTATTGGTGATCAAGTGTTCGTTGAAAACTGTAGGATCAAACCAGCTTCTAGAGAACTGGGACAATCTAACTTCAACTCATCTGGGTATGACTTCTCATTCTTTACAGTTACAGGTATAAACACTGTAAACGCCACTATTACATACAGTATGGCAAATGCTCCAGGCATTTCTACTGTAACATTAGGAACTTACGATGATGACTTTACTTTAGGTTCTATTGTTAATTACAATGACATGGCGAAGTTCAGTATGTCAATTATTGATGACGCTAAGTTCTTATCTGGTGAAAAAGTAACATCTTCAAGATTTGAAGGATTTGTTTCTGAAAACGGATGGAATGGTAAGATCAGTCAACTTAGATTGAGAGATACAATCGGAAATCTCAGGCCTGGTGATAAACTCTTTGGTCAGATATCTAAACTGCTAGGTAATGTAAGAGATGTAAACAAATTTAGCGTTAGGACTACTCTTGGATCTACAAGAGATAAAGTCTCTAAGAATGATATGAACGTTGGTATTCTTAATGATTTCAGTCAGAGAATATCAGATAACTTCTACTTCCAAAAGTTCTCATACTCTATCAAGAGTAAATTGCCATATTCTACATGGAAAGAACCTGTAAGATCTATTGTTCACCCATCTGGATTCTTAGAGTTCTCTGATTTAATTATTGAAAGTGACTCTAGAAAAGATGCAATAACTCATAGTTTAGTCAATGTTGGTGTTGCAAAATCTACCAACATGAAGGTTAAGGCTGTAGATACTAAAGTTGATCTGATCATTAACATTGATAATGAAATGTATATGGGTAAGAGAGATAACTTTGCTATGGTCACAGAAGATGATGCACTAGAAGATGGATCTGTACAAAGGATATTCTTCCCAGAAGGCAGACCAATCAAGAGCTTTATCATGAATAAGACCAACAAAGTCTTGAACCTAGATGATATTGCTGACGGTTTCAATGGTGCTCATGACAGAACAGGAACACTAGTTGGTAGTAAACAATTCAAACTATCTGTACAAAACTCTCCTGTATTCAAGGCGGTATATAATGCTGGTGCTGGAGCTCCTGTCAACGTTGATCTTGGAAATAATCTTCTTGATATTCCTAGACATAACTTCCAAACAGGACAGGAAGTTATTTTACAAACCTTTGGTGGCACTAAGATCGGTATTGCAACCACATCACATACCACAGGAACAAAAGATATTATCATGGCTGCTAAGGCATCTGGTGTTGGTGGTAGTGCAATGTTTGAAAATGGTTACAATGTTCAGATTCCAGGCCCTGTAACAGGAACAGCTGTAACAGAAAATCCTCCAGGCGTTGTGTTTAGAATATATGGATTTGGAACTGTCGAAGGTGGTGTGCCTGGCATATCAACCAGAGGTAGTGGTGCTACATTCCAAGTTAAGTTTGATTTTGATCAAACTACTGGTCAATGTATATCTACCGCAGTTACTCTAACTAATGGTGGATCTGGATACTTTGTTACTGACAATGTAAGTATCGCTGGAACGCATTTAGGTGGTGCAACTCCAGCAAACGATCTTACGTTCCCTGTTACCAAAACAACAGGAACCAGAACTGGTATTACAACCATGTATTCTGATGTTCCTTCTACTAACAATGGATCGGGATCTGGTGCAAGATTCAATATTACTAGAGATGGTAATTTGGATATTACAGACGTAGGAGTTGTAAATGGAGGAACAGGATATGCTTCCACCAATGTTATTTCTATTGCTGGTACATATGTTGGTGGTACAACACCCACAGATAACATTTTCCTAAGTCCTGTGGAACTAGGAACAAATATCATGCCTGACCGTTTGTTCATAACAAAAGTTGACGATGTTAAATTTAGAATTTCTGGTTTAGCAACTGCACTTCCTTTCACACTTACTGGTTTAGGTACTGGATTCCATACACTCAAGGTTGCAGAACCCAACAAACAAGCCTTGATTATGATTGATAATATTATTCAAACTCCTCTCAAGAATAAGAGACTAGGAGTTACTGTGGCTGATGCTGTTGGTACACTAGATCAAGGTGTAACAATATCTGCTGGTATTGGATCTTTGAGTAAGGGCGATATCATCAAAATGGATGACGAGTTTCTTACAGTGAAGAAAATAGGTGGTTCTACATTTTCACAGGCAAAGTTTGCTATTGCAAACAGCACAGTAGCTACTGATTTTTACTACGATACCAAGAGAGTTAACTCATCTGTGACTAAAATGAGTACAACATTTGCAACTATGGATGATAACCCTCCATATTGACTATAAATAAAAAGAAAACGTTTTTTAAGTAATGTCTAAACAAGGGATTAGTACTGGCACGCAACCCAACGATGGAACGGGCGATACTTTATTGGCAGCAACTATTAAGATTAATAATAACTTCAACGAGATATATGATGTTTTTGGAGATAGTACAAACCTTGTAAGTTTTGTTTCTTTCGCTAGCACTGCTGGATATTCTACCAATTGTGGTATTGCATCCACATCTGGTTTTGCTGGTATGGCGAAGAGTGTTGCAGATGATATTGATATCAACACAACTGGTGTTGTAACAACGACTTATGGTGATATAGGAAAGGTTACAATTCAACAGCCTGGTGCGATTGCAGAAGGTCCTATTGAGGTTGGAACTGCAACAACAATGTTCCGAATCAAAGCTGATGGTATGGTCGGCATTGGAACATCTCTACCCACATCTCAGTTAGAGGTTGCATCGTTCTCGGATGAGAAGCCAGTTGTATGGTCAATTGCAAAAGGAAATGCACATGGATTGCGAGTATCAGATGATGCGGTAAGTGATAACAAATCTTTCGTAGTTACTAACGAAGCATATTGTGGTGTAGGATCTACCGCTCCAAAATGTAGATTAGACATTGGTGGAGACATTCAAGTAAGTGGTGCAAGTACCCTGATGGATCAGGTGAACTTTAACTCTGACATCACAGAAAAAGTTGTAGGAAACTTTAGTGATACTCTAACTGTAAGTGCAGGCGGCACAATCACTGTAGATGTTTCGCAAGGTTCTGTTGTATTGGGTGGATTATCAACATCTGTTACTACATGGGACTTTACAAATGTCAGTGGTCAAAACAGTAAGGCAACAACAGCAACACTTATCATCAATGCTGGAATTGGATATACTTATGGTGACAACTGTAAAGTAAATGGTTCAGTAATTGCAAACGGTATAAAATGGGTTGGGGGCAATCCTCCGCCTGCCACAAACAATGATGATATACTAACGTTTAGTATAGTTCGCGATAGCACTGGAGTTACCAGAGTTTATTGCAGTAGTTCTATTAACATCATATAGAGGAATAAATGTCAACAAGAGTTACGCCAGGAGAAGGAGCTCTACTTAGACCAACATTTAACTCAGTATATGGTGTTTCCGATATTGAGGTTTTATCTGGTGGAGCAGGGTATGCACAAACAGATCCTCCAAAAATAATTATTGAGGGTACAACAACTCCTCTGACAGAGGGTGTGTTCTATCCTATTGTTAGTGGCGTAGGAACAATATCAGAAATCATTGTATTCAAAACTGGTGCAGGGTATTATCCTGTATTCAGTACATCTACTAGTTCACAGGTTGTTGTAGAGAGAGGTGCATTTGGATCTATAGCAACTACTCACATAGTTGGTGCTGGATACTCTGTATTTTCTGGTGATTATAATATTGTTGAAGATAATATATTTTTTACAGATGCACCATATGGTAAAGCAGGCCCTATTGGATTACAAACTAGTTCTTCTTTTGCTGGTAGATTATTCTCTAGAAAGTTAGATCCATTTGATCCAGAAGATAATAATGTAATTCTTGATGATATATCTCTAGACTTTACAGGTGTTGCAGGCACACAGTTTGATCTATCAGAAAACTTAGGTGTCGTAACTGCTCTATACAACAGTGTGAATAGAGGAGTAGACATTAATAATAATCCATTCATACTAATCAATAATGTTGTTCAAACGCCTGGTTTAGACTTTGAGATTATTGATAGTACAGATAATAAACTTAACTTCTTAAGTGGAGTTCCTAGAGCTGGAAGAATTAATAAAGTTGGATTACAAACAGGTGCTGGATATTACTTACCAATCAAAGCTGCCGCAAGAGTAGGTGTTGGAACAACTGGTAGTCTTGAATTTATACAACTAGAAGGAAAAGGACAAGGATATAGATCAATACCAGAAATTGATGTAAGATCTTCTCAGGGATACGGCGCAAGTCTTGGTGCAGTTTTAGGAACATCAGCTGGTAGTGCAGTCGCAATTTCTACAGCAGACTACAACCACATTGCTGGTGTTTGTACATTTACTGCCAACTCTCATGGATTTGTACAGGATGATAGAATTAGAATTACAGGTGCTGGATTTACCTTCTCTCCTGTCTCTGTTGCCAGAACTATTACCTCATTCGGATATGATTATGTAACTGGTATCACAACTGTTGGAGTAGCGACTGGACATTACATTGGAACTTCAAGAAATCAAAGTAGAAATCTACTAATAAAAGAAATACAAGTAACAGAGGGTATATCCACATACACCTTTAGAGAAGACGCATATCCTATTGTAAAAATTGTAGATGCTAATAATGTAATTGTAGATTGTGGTGTCGGTACGCAACCTATAACCTATGTTAGCGGGGGAAAGGTTCAAGCAGGCGTTGACACCGCAATCATGGATGGTAGAAACGTTACTGGTTTTGATGTACTGAGTGGTCATACTGCAAATACATTTAGATGTTTTATTGGTATATCATCCTTTGCACATGAGTTTGTTGGTGGGGGAGTTGTAAACAGAGCAGAAGCTGGTATCATAACCAACTTTAGTATTGTAGAGGGTGGAACTGGTTTCTATGCACCAAGAACTATATCATACATTGATCAGACCCCTGCAAATGGCATAACAACTATCAGTGCATATGGTTATACTGATGAGGTTGTAAAAACTATATCTGAAGTAGATTACGAACCTTTATCTGGTGTTGCAACTATTACTTCATCATCTGCTCATGGATTAACAACCGCAAATGTAGTTAAGTTGGCTGGTATTCAGTTTGATACAGGTATTGGTAATATTACATTCCCATCTGATGCACAGAAATACTTTGGTGTCACTGGTATCCTAAGTGCAAAGAACTTTACTGTGAATATCGGTATGGCAGTGACCACAACTGGTATTCATACTGCGTCTGCTGGTGTTGGTTCATTCACAACTTACAGTGGCCACGGACTAGAGACTGATGATTTTGTTAATGTAACTGGTATTGCAGTCACATTTACAAGTGCTCCTGCCGTTCAAGTTGGCCATGTTGAATATGATGAGACATCTGGTATTGCAACTATTACTACAAGAAAAGATCACAACCTTACAGAAGATGATTGTGTAATACTTTCTGGTATCGCCTTTACTTGTGATTATGACCCTGCATTAGGAGTTTCTAGTGCGTTATATGATAATGTAACTGGAGTTCTAACTGTAACCACTGCCGCACCTCACGGGTACAAGGTAGGTAAAGATGTTATATTATCTGGTCTTGCATTTACATGTGCTTTAGACGGTGGTGCATATCAACACTACTATCCAAGAAGTAGATCAACTGCATACGACACCTCTATTCCAATTACAGGGTATGCTGGAACAGCACTCGCAATGGATGTTGGTATATCTCGTGTCAAGAATCAATATGTTCATAGATTTGAGGAGGCAGTTAACGGAGCAATTATATACGGTGGAGATTATGCACATAGTTTTGTTCGTGCAGAAGAAGGTGCATTACTAACTGGAGGACCTTTTGTACATTCATTTGTTAGTGCTACTGCAACATCTACTTTTGCAGGCGGTGCCTATGCACATACTTATGTAAGTTCAAATGAAAAGACTATCAAGGTAGGTGGAGATTATGCACACCTTTTTGTCCCTGCAAAAACCATACCTGATTCAATCAGTATAGTCGGAGGCGGAACCACCACCCCTACAGGTGCCGACTATACTCCTAGCACTGGTTCATTAGTTCTAACAGTTAATAATCATGGATTGTCAGGCCCAAGTCAACACTCAATAACAACCGCTAATTACAACCCTCTTGTGGGTATCATGACTGTGACTATTCCTAGTCATGGTTTCTCAAATGGTGATCAGGTTAAAATTGCAGATGAATCTATAGGTTGGAAGTGTTCACTAGACCAATTTACATCAACCAAATATTATCCAAGATCTACAGATCCAATCAGTGATAGTTGGATACCCATCTCAAACAAGACAACAGACACCTTTGAGGTCTTTGCTGGTATTACTACTAGATTAGATTACACGGTGTCTGGGGCGGACTACACACCCTCTGTAGGTGTGATGACAATGAGTATTGGAACTCATGACCTTACAGTTGGACAAAGTATTAAGTTTAGAGATAGTTCATTAGGATTTACATGTACTGCTGACCAAAATACTGCAATCAAGTACTATCCAAGAGCAAAAGATCCAACTTACAACACTGCCGTTCCAATCACAGGTGCAGCTGGAACAACAATTACAGTCAACGTTGGTATCTCAACTATTGTAACTTACAATATCAGGTTTGCTGACTACACTCCAGCATCAGGTATCATGACTGTTTCTCTTGATAGACTACACACTTTCCAAGTTGGTGAATCTATTAAGTTTAAGGCTGGATCTGTTGCTTTCAAATGTGAACAAGATGGATTCCAAAGTAATCATTTCTATCCAAGACCTAGTGACCCATACTACGATAAACCAGTAGAGATTGTAGGTGCTGCTGGTACTATGTTTACTTGTAATGTGGGAGCTACTGCTGGAGCTAACACTTATGTGTTCTTACCTAACCAAGGTGTTGCAGTTGATGGTGTTATCTCTGGTGGTGATTATCCCTATACATTATCTGGTGTTGGAACTGATGCAGTTATTACTGGTGGTGGAGACTACACCCCTTATGTCTTTGTCAATGCAACAACTGGTGGTCTAGAGAGACCATCAACAAGAATACAGATAGCAGAAGGTGCATTGACATTCAAATGTGCTAAAGATAACTATGCAACTGAACATGCTTATCCTCGTAAAACCGACCCAGCATATAATACAAATCTAGGAATTATTTCTGCTACAACCAACACCTTTGAAGTCAGAGTTGGTGTTTCTACAATAGAGGAACGTTCTATATCGACATCTACATACGACCCTGCTACAGGTTCATTTGTAATGAATGTTGGTGTTGGACATTCATACATCAATGAGTCAGCTCATACGATTTCGACGGCAACGTATAATGCTAGTACTGGTGTACTAGAACCAACCATTGCAAATCATGGTTTCGTTGCTGGTGAATATGTCAAGTTTGACTTAGAATCAATTACATTCAAATGTGATAAAGATGGATATACTGCTGATAAGGCAT
>MDTB01184450.1_pt1 | contig 20593 bp, 15 predicted proteins | sample 811161 | NCBI WGS metagenome assembly MDTB01 (sample SAMN05326650, study PRJNA326480) | marine metagenome | isolation source: seawater | place: Mediterranean Sea | collected 2009
TTACCTATTTTTTTTGATTCCCTAGAAGTTCGACAGGTCATAGAAGATATTCGAATAACCAGGGTCTCTCTTCTTAAAATAGCTAATTCACTTACGAATATTCAAAAAGATAACAGGGTTGAAAAATGATAAAAAGAAAGAGAGTTGTTAGAAGAGGCAAGAAGAAGAAAAATAATTATTTTACTCAAGCAACACACGATGCCATAAGAGTTTATCAAAACACAGAGGCTCTCGAAAATAAGCACAAAATTTATGTTATTGAAATTTTGCCAGCTTTCAATAAGCTTGCCGAGAATTTAATTTTTATACATAAATTCGCTAAGTCTCCCGAGGCTTTTGATAGGTTAAAAAGCGATTGTGTAACTTTTTTATATGAAACTCTTCATAAATTTGATCCTGACAGGGGAACAAAAGCCTTCTCTTATTTTAACGTAGTAGCTAAAAACTGGCTTATAATTCAAAGTAAAAAAGCAACAAAGCACAGCAGAAGAAATATAAGCATAAGTGAGATTGAAGAGTCTACCGGATCTGAAATAAGCTTTCATGAAGCCTTTAAAGTTCAGCCAACACAAGAAAGAAGCATTATTAGAAGAGAGTCAAAAGAAGATTTAGACACAATATTACAACAGATAAAGTCTAATTTAAAAACAGAGAAAGAGCACGCTTGCATGGATGCAATAATATCTCTATTTGAGAGAGTCGATGATCTTGAGCTTCTAAACAAAAGAGCAGTTTTTGTATACTTAAGAGACATATCCAATCTATCTCCAAAACAGCTGTCAGTGACAATGTCAAAGATACGGAAGCACTATCGAGATATCTCTGACAAGGGCGACTTTTTTCTATTTTTTGGTGAGTGATATGAATAAAGAAAATGAATCATTTATGAGCAAGTTAAAGGAAAAAGAAGAAAAAATATCTAAGTTTTCTGAGTTACTTGACTCTTTAGAGAACACTGAAGATAAAAAGAAGCTTCTATGGAGAGAAATATACGAAAATGCTCTTAACGATAGAGAGAGTGCCGGTGTTTTGCTAACCGATCTTTTAATGCAGACTCGAGGAAACCTAGCAAATCATGGAACGTATGGCACAATTTTATCAAAATATCTTGAAAGAATGTCAAAATCCAATGATCAAATTTTAAGGCTAGCTGAGATAATTGCCAAAGAGCAAGAAACTTCAATTGATATAAATGATATCTATGGAAAGATAAATGAGTCTTAAAAGATTTCGAGGCCCAAATTCAAAAAATACCAATACGAATCCAAATGCTAGTGCAGGAGAGCAGGGGCCAGCTAGTAGTTCCGGCAGAATTCTATATGAAGTAGTCGTAACAAACTTTTTCTCTAACCCAGAGTTTGACTTAAAGCAAGATGCACCAGATGATTCAGGAAAAACACTCCGTGAATCAATGCAATCTGGAAAAAATAAAGTAAAAAATTCCAATCTTGTAGGAAAGATGCCAAGATGTTCAATATCAGGCGTAGTAGTTTCTGATAGGGGCGCCTGGTCAAATCCAAAACCTGAAATATTCTACCCACTCTTTCCACATCTCACACTTCCTGTCAAGCCTGGTGAAAAAGTATGGGTTATTTACGATACTGGATCTAGAGATAGTGCACAGAGAGGATATTGGCTTGGAAGAATATCTTCAAATATCAATGTTGACGATCCTAATTATACCCACCTTGATAGAGAATTTTTGTACTCTAAGGTAGGTGTATCTTCAGACAGTTCAATGGCAGCTGCAACTGGAGATACTGGTTTTGAAGATACAGATGTTTATAGCTTTTTAGCTGGCGCAGGAAACTCAAATAACAATACTATGCCCGGGCAGGCTCCTTATGATAGTATCTGTGAAAATTCTCCATCTTATATTAATCAATTTAACGGAGAGCCAGTTCCTAGATTTTCCCCTAGAGTTGGAGATCTTGTACTAGAAGGATCTAATAACACGCTTATAGCTCTTGGGCAAGATAGAGCATCAACAACAGGCCCAGAAGATGACTCTGATATTAAAGGAATAGGGACGATTGATATTGTCGTAGGAAGAGGTCAGGGAGCAGAAACAGCTCCTGCCGGAGATCCAATTGAGCTAGAAAAAAGAGGGCAGTCTCTAACTGGGTATAGTGAAACTAATAAATATCCACAGTTTCAAGGTGATGAGCCAAATGAGCTTGAGGGAAATCCAGATTTTGCAACAGACTTATCAAGAGTCTACGTCTCAATGAAAACAAATGGTGACGAAAATTTTGGATTAGTATTTACAAATGATTCAGTCCCGCAAGTTGCCGAAGCTCCATATATTATAAATAAGTCAACAGAGATACGATTGATTTCTCGAGATGGCGGAAGCATAAGAATGTTAAAGGAAGGAAGCTCACAGGCTGAGATTTGTATTTCTTCAAGTGGAACAATTATTATTGAAGGTACACACTCTGGCAGAGAGTCTCAAAAGGTAATAAGGGGTGAAGATCTGGTGAAGGCTCTTAAAGAATTCAGCGAAGCACTAGATACTGCACTTTCCCCTACACCCGGAGTTGCACAAACTCTCGGGAACATGGGAGGTCCAATTGTCGATGGCGACGGAGTAGGTACAGGAGTAAGAGCAGCAGCAAAAAAACTTGCAGCGGCTGCTGAAATAGCTCTAAGCGGTGAGGTTTACATAAAATGAAAACTAGGATGAAATATTGGGATTGACATCACCCATAGCAGAGTGCCTAGGCGCTGAGGATGAAACTTTTACAAGTTTCCATGACCCAATAGTCGAAGGCATGATGATACCAGTCAAGCCAGTCATAGACATATGCTGTATAATAATTGAAGCAGATGCAGATCTATTGCTGACAGTTCCAGATCTTGTTGTAGAGCTATCTGCAAATCTAGACATATGGATAGAAAACCCTTTATCTCTTATAGAGCTTGCCGGGCTAGAAATACCATCACCTTTTAACGGCTTTGATCTAACCGGCGAAATTGCTATAGACCCTGAGATAGTACTCCCGCAACTTGAAGTTACAATAGGTCTAATGCTTATACCTTTAAAGATTGTCGTAGATTGGTGTGTAGGCCTTACAAATCTTGAACTTCCATCAATTCCAACACTTGATGATTTAAAACTTTTAATACCAGAACTGGGATATCAAGTTCCAGAAGCTGCAATAGAGTGCATAGCAAAGCTTCCTCTTATTCCGATGGAAGCAGTTGCTGCAGCAATTTCTGACCCAGGTTCAATATGCTAAGGTTGTTTATAAGATGAGCTTAAAAGAAATAAAAGAGGGGTGGTTTAATTTTATGAAAAGCAGGCTTGATATTCATTGTTTATCTGCCAGCTTTAAAAGAGAGATAGAGAATAGAATAAGAGAGTGTACTAAGTGTGAATATCTCAAAGTAACATCAACAAGCTCAAAGAGTATGTTTCAGGGAAAATGTGAAAAATGCGGCTGCGTCTTTCCAGCACTTGTCTACTCTCATTCTAAATCTTGCCCAGAAAATAAATGGGATAGTATACCTGATGATAAATTGAGTTAGAATACAATTGTGCATATTTGCACTTTATTTTCAATATAAAAAAGGTAAAAAAATGAAAAGTGAAGAAATTAAAAAGCTTGCAGAGCTTAGAAATTATATTATAGGATTCTACAATACACTGGAAGGATCAGAATCACCAGGCGCAGCTATGATGAAATGCACTGAGGTTGCATATTTTTGTGAAACAATAGTTAACAGCACAGATGATTTATTGAAGCCCTATGTAAGTTTTCAAGATCAAAAGGATTAATAAATTAACTCTACGCCTTTCTAATTTTATTATTCAATATATTTAGTTACTAGAGGTGTAAATGGGTGGATATCATGACGAGTACGAGTGGAAATCATCTGGTACTTCAACTGGGACACTAGCGGGAACAGAATTTGTATCGGGATCGGCTCCGATAGGGGTTGTAATACCCTTGGAAGAAGGGACAGGGCTTGACGGATTATTTGCTATGACATATGATGGTGTTCAACAGCTTGCCCTTAATTTACAAAATCTTATCAGCACTAATCATGGTGAGCGAACCGGTAAGCCTGAGTACGGAGCAAACTTAAGACCGCTTTGTGCAGAATACTCTACATTAAGCTTAAGTGAATTTGAATCGGAGGCAATGAGAAGAATTCAGAAAGCAGTTCGTGAACACCTCTCACTTGTTGAGCTTGATGATTTTACAACTTCATATGTACAAGATGATGATCCCGCACTTTTGCGGATTGATATGAATATAAAATTTAATGTCCCACAGCTAGCCTCTATGGGAAATAAAATAACAGTATCATTTGCCCTACTTTAAAAAAGAGATATTATGTCTAGCAATAAAAATAAACTAAAAAGCCTTAGAGAATCACAGAGATCGTACTTGAATAGAGATTTTAATTCATTCAGGTCGAATCTTACCCAGTACGCAAGAACATTTTTCTCTGACAAGATCTCAGACTTTAGTGAAAATGGATTTGCCGGAATGATGATTGAACTCAATGCTTACGTAGGGGATGTGATGTCCTACTACATAGATCATCAATTTCAAGAGCTTGATTTGATGGAAGCAACTGAGACAAAAAATATAGAAAGGCTTATTAGAAATACTGGTGTTAAGATTGAAGGTGCTTCTCCGGCTACAGTTGATGTTGAGTTTTATATGGAGGTACCGTCTACTATCTCTAAGGGGAAATATATTCCGAATAGTAATCTTATGCCAGTTATTAAATCTGGAACGAAGCTATCTGCTTCTACTGGGACAACATTTACTCTTGTAGAAGATATCGACATGGGAGAAAAATTTCCAGACGGTTCATTTAAGTGTAAATATGTTACAATGAAAACGGACAACAGCGGAAATCCAACAAGTTTCTCTATAATGAGATTTGGATTGTGTGTTTCTTCTGTAACTTCGACAGAGACGTTTACTATACCGAATCAATTTTTACCTTTTAGAACTATTGATTTAAAAAAATCTAACGTCAACGAAGTAATATCTGTTAAAGATAGTGATGGAAATGAGTATTTCGAAGTAGATAATCTTACTCAGGATACAGTTTTTAAAAGAGTTGCCAATAATCTTATTGATAGTGAAGAAGCCCCTGAGTCAATTGAATTGATACCCGCACCGCGCAGATTTGTATTGTCAACTTCTACAATTACTAGAAAAACCACACTTAGGTTTGGCGGAGGAACATCTCTTTCTACTGATGACGACATTATGCCAGATCCTTCTGACCTTTCGATTCCGCTATATGGAAAAAGAAAAACTCTGAAAAATTTTACACTTGATCCTAATAAGCTTTTATCAACTACAACCCTAGGTGTAACTCCGCAAAATACAACAATAACAGTAGTCTATAGACATGGTGGCGGACTTGATCACAACGTGTCTGCAGGTGCGATTAGGTCAGTAAGCTCTTTGCTTACAAAATTTAAAAATAGTGTATCTTCTACAAACCTTTCTGCAATACGATCCTCTCTCGAAGTAATAAATAGAGAGCCAGCTGCCGGTGGCGAAAATTCTCCCACTATCAATGAAATGAGAGGAATTGCAATAGCACAGAGAAATTCTCAAATGAGAATAGTGACCAAGGAAGACCTTATTGCAAGAATATATTCAATGCCGAATAAATTTGGAAGAGTCTTTAGGGCAGGAATTAGATCTAATCCAAATAATCCACTAGCTTCAATGGTTTCAATAATCAGTCGAGATTCTAAGGGAAATCTTACTATCTCACCTGATACACTAAAAGAAAATCTAAGAGTTTTCTTAAATCAATCCAGGCTAGTCTCTGATGCTGTTGACATTGTAGACGCAGCAGTTATAAATATTGGTGTTTCCTACGGTATTTCTGTATCGGGAAATGCAAATCCGGACTCTGTTATTCAAAAAGTTAATGACAATCTAAAACAATATTTTAAGATTGAAAACTTTCAAATTGAGCAACCTATTGTAATGACTGATGTTGTCAATATTATTATCAATACACAAGACGTTGTCTCTCTTGTGTATCTAGATTTCTTAAATAAGATAGGAGAGTTTCAGGGAAATTATTATAGTGATGTAAGCACTTCTATTCCTGATAATACTAAAAAAGGTATCTTGCTTTGTCCTGCGGGAAGTATTTTTGAAGTGAAGTTTCCTGATGATGATATAGTCGGAACCCAGAGATAAGCAAATGTATAGAATATTAACAGCTAGTAAAGATACCTACATTACAGACAAAATAATAAGTAACACTTTTAGAGCGACAGACTCAAATGTCGGAAAAGCTTCGACACTTGATCTATATAAGCTATATGGTGAATCTTCTTCGGGCTCAGTCGAAAATCCAGTTGAGGTTTCAAGAGCTTTAGTTAAATTTGATCTAGACCCGCTTAGGGCTCTCACATCCTCTATTCTTGATTTTAGCTCACCTACATTTAAAGCATATCTCAGAATGTCTGATGTTTATGGTGGCCAGACGACACCAGATAATTTTAAACTTATAGCTTTTCCGCTATCTCAATCTTTCGATGAAGGGATGGGCAGGAATATTATTGACTATACAGATCTAGATTCCTGCAATTACATTACTGCCTCAGTAACTTCAGGGACACCAAAACTCTGGTTTCTTAGTGGCGCAAACAAGGTAGGATTTTTAGGATCTGATGATATTGATATCATCGGTAGCGGAAATTTAAGTGACGGCAAAGGGAGTAGATTTCTATGGAAATCTCAGACATTTGAATCAGGTGAGGAAGATCTAAAACTAGATGTTACTGATATTATTTCTGGGACACTAGCTGGACAGATTCCTGATTATGGATTTAGATTGTCATACTCAGGAACATTTGAGACCAATCAAAAAACATATTTTGTTAAGAGATTCTCATCTCTTCAGTCTGATAACTATTTGAAAAAACCAGCCCTGATAATTCAGTATGATGACTCTACACAAGACCATCATGGTGCATTTTTCTTTGAAATGACAGGAAGCCTCTTCTTAAACAACTCTGGAAGAGGGTCAAGGAGAAATTTAATTTCAGGATCTGCTGGGACTGAGATTACCGGTAGCAACTGTCTACACTTAAGACTCATAAGTGGCTCTTCTGTTAGTGGAACTCTATTCCAAAAGACAATTACTGGATCTCAACATTTAGTTGGAAATAATTTTATATCTGGGGCTTATTCTGCATCTTTTGCTCTAAGTGAGTTTGAAGATTCCACGCTTTTTACCCATGTGAGAAGAGCTCATAGTGCTAGCTTTACTACAATATGGTCTCCAATTGATGAATCATTTGCTTTTCTAACTTCTTCCCTGATAGTAAAAAGGACAGCAAGAACTTCTTTTGATAATGACGCAGATAGAATAATTGTAAAAGTTACCAATATGAAATCTATCTACAAAAAGTCTGACAAGGTAAGATTTAGAGTATTCGCTGAGGATATCGATAGAAAGATAGTCTTTAAGAAGCTTCCGATGGAAACCAAGAGCCAGATTTTTACAAAAATGTATTACAGGATAAGAGATTCAATATCTAGAGAGATTGTTGTCCCGTTCGAGAAATCAAGCAATTCAACGATTTGCTCTACTGATAGCAATGGAATGTATTTTGATTTTTACATGGACACTTTAGCTCCAGGCAGGCTCTATACTATAGAGTTTCAGATAAATAAGAATGGCGAAGATTTACTCTTTGTAGATGCAGCAACAAAATTTAGACTAGAGAGTTAGAGATGGCAAGTGACAAAAGTAAGAAAATAGTTGCAAAAAGACCCTCTCTTTTCTCTAATATGGGTAGTTATACAGCAGATGCTTCTGAAAATAGAGAAGTTAATCTCGATCTCATAAATAATACAAACTTCGGCTCCACAAGCTCTTTCAGATATGATACTCCGGGAGCTGGTATTAAATCAACACAGCAGATACCTGTTGATTATAGTCGCTTTGAAAATCATGTATTTTTTGATTCTGCACAGTCTAAGATAAATGTTGCTTTTGACGTAATTGTCAACTCTTTTCCCTTCGATGGCGACAAGAAGAAAGTTGAAGCATTTTTTGATAGCTTGACAGGGTATGAGAATTATATATTTTCTAAGTTTCCGAAATATACTGGATTCCTTATATTCTCAGGAACACAAAAAGGTTAAGATCCAGCGTCTGGATACGAGTCAGATCTTGGAAACTATATTGAAGTTTTCGATTCAGCTGGCTATCTTTTTCCCAATTTTTCTTCCAGGAGAGATGGTTTTGCACCGATTGACTTTGATATAAAACCTATTACTTTCGAATATCAGCTCTATGTTCCAGAAAAAGAAAATGACTGCCAGATAATTTTTCAAAAAAGAGTTTCTCAGAAAAATGGGATAACAATAGCACTAAGTTCTTCTGCATCAACTTCTAAATGTGACCTTGTCTTCTCTTTATGTTCAGGATCTTCTTTTCTTCTTGCCTCTTCTTCGATTGAAAAAGGAAAATTTAATCATATTGCAAACATTTATGATAGGGGGAATAGCAATAAGGCAAATATTTATATTAATTCCCAGCTCGTAAGTACATCTTCAAACTCAGTGATATTTGATAGTCTAAATTTTAGCAGAAAGTCTCTTTTTATAGGATCTGGTTCGACTTTCTCAGTTGATGCAGGAATGCTTCCAGACGGTGAGGTCGAGTTTATACCCAGGCAGACAATGTCAGGTGCACTTGATGAAGTCAGAATTTTTCACAGCATTAGATCAGAAAAAGATCAGAAAGAAAATGCTAGAAAAACTCTATATAGTACTCCTGATCTAAAGCTTTATTTTAAGTTTAATGAACCTACAGGCTCATACAGGCCTAGCGGGGTAGTGCTTGATTCATCTGGAAACTCTCTTCACAGTAGAATAAAAAACTTTAGTGAAAATATGAGAATCACTGGTTCTATAAAGAATCCAATGACCTATGAAAAGAAGAATCTTTCACCTATACTCTTTCCAGATCACTATCTTGTAAAGAATTTAAACACTACTCTTTTAAATTCTGGCTCTAGGTACGATAATGTAAATCCAAACATTATTACAAAGCTAGTTCCGCCACATCTTTTTCTCCAAGGACAGTCAAAACAAGGTTTCAATAATTTACAAGGCGAACTATACAAACCCGTGCAGGGAGACTCAATACCAGGTTCGCTCGCGCTAGGATCAGCCCAAAGATTGACAGCGTTTCTGTTTATCTATGCAAAAATGTTCGATGAGATAAAAATTGTCCTGGACAGTATATCAGACTTTTTAAATGTAAGCTATGATAATTTTGACTCTACACCTGACCAATTATTGCCGGCAGTTGCAAAGCACTACGGAATAAGCTTGCCAAATCTTTTTTCCAATTCTACAGTTTTTGAATTCATAGACGGAGAAGATATAGGCGACAACTTCGGATTCAATGGATCCCTAAAAAGTCTTCAAAATCAACTTTGGAAAAGATTTTTAATAAATTTACCGTATGTGCTTAAGTCAAAAGGAACAAGAGAGAGTATTAAATCTACGATAAGGTCATTTGGAATAAATCCAGATACTATAATGAACATTAGAGAGTTTGGCGGACCAACAAAGAAATCAATTGAAAACCTTAGAATAAATCAAGTTAAAAATCTTCCGCTTATTGATTTTTCTGCAAGTATTGGAAACAGTGCAGTAACTGAAGATGCTCAAGGATTTTTCTCAAACATCCCAAGAATAACTTCACCTTTTCTAACAGGAAGCAGAGTTGAACCTGGATATCCTAAAATTCAAGGATCTTTTGTTGGAAAGACAAGGTCAATGAGAAATGGAATATCTAACAATCCGGAAGATGGCCTTTTTACATCTGGGTCTTTTACCTACGAGGGCTATTATAGATTTACTGATAAGACAAGGACTGGTCCCAGACACCCTGTCACACAGAGTCTTGCAAGATTGGCTACGACAGGATCAAGCGTTGATAAAGGCGCATGTGCTGCTAATCTTGTTGCATTTTCAGGATCAAACTCTTCTCTCACACTCTATGTCAGGTCATCACTTGCGGACGAGCCCGGTATCAAGCTAGTTCTCACTGGAACATCTATTTTTAACGGTGATCCATGGTATGTCTCATTTGGTAGAAGGCGCAGTGATGATGTTGTTACATCTATTTCTGAAAGCTATACATCTCCAAAAATATCAGATATTGGATCATCTTCTTATTTTCTTCGGTGTGGCCGCGCTGCTAACGGAAAAATTGTAGAGTTTTTTGAGACAGGCGGATTCTTAAAGGATGAGGGAACTAACTCAATATTTGAAAATAAGTCTGCAAATTATAACTCTGACGGAGCATTTATTGTTATTGGATCACAAAGCCTGGGAGATTACGGGGTGAGATTTCTAAATGATGCTACTCTAGATACTGTTCCAGGCTTTAAATCTGGGGATGCCAAGCTGGCTAAAACCACAGACTTTTCTGGGCAAGTTGGAAAAATAAGATTCTGGTCTGGAAACGTAACGAGAAAAGAATCAAAAGATCATATCTTAAATCCTTCATCAGTCGGCAGTAGAGATCCTAATATAAGTTATAACTTTATCTCTCAAAATTCTGGATCTTTCCAAAGGCCTAGAATGGATATTCAGCTTACTCAGCCTGTAACAGCTTCTGCCTCAGACAGGACCATTACCTTGACTAACTTTACTCAAGAAAGCGGGGATTTCTCTGGTGATGGATTCGAACCTAGCAGTGATGTTTTAAAAAATGAGACTATTTTCTACTCCATTCTTTCACCTAAGTTTGACCTTGCGCAGACAGATGATAAAATTAGAATAAGAAGTTATAAAGAGCTGGATCTAATTAAGAATAGCGATTATGCTTCAACAACACCCGTATACGAGGTAAGAAAATCAGAGACTCCTGATGATGATAATAGATTTTCAATAGAATTCTCTTCTGTAAAAGCACTCGAAGAAGATATTATGTCAATATTTTCTGATTTAATATTTTTTGACAATGCTCTTGGAAAACCTGATTTACTCTTTGATGAGATATATCCTGATCTTGATCAGGCAAGAAAGGTATACTTTAGAAGACTATTTGCCAAGCCAGAATTTCAAAATTATTTTTCAATGTTCAAATGGTTTAATAACTCACTCGGTTATATTATTGAACAGCTTATTCCTAGAAATACTAAGTTCTTAGGAATTGATTTCGTATATGAGTCACATCCGTTAGAGAGAAATAGGTTTAGATATCTATTTGATGAAATATATCTACTATCAGTTGAAAGATCTTTTGATAGAGGAGATATTTTACTCTCTCAGTACGTGGGACAAGTTAAAAAATTCTAGAGATAAAAAATGCCAATAATTCCCTTTACAGATAGACCTAGAGTCGACTTAAACGTTTCGTATTATTCACCTACAGTAATAACAGGATCAGCTGCTGCAGGTAATATCGATCAGTATAAACAGGGAGTCAGTGTAAGAACCACATCACAAGCGATGAAAAAGTTGACACCATTGCTTAGCTCAACTGGATTTCCTAATAATATAAGATCTCCAATAGATCACTCTATTGATCAGACAACATATGGTTTTCTTCAATTCTTCACTGACACAGACAATGATATTGATATTTCTCCTTACGATGATATTGCAACCTTACGAGATCCTGTAAAATTTCTTCAAGATGAGGGAATTACTGCATATCCACAGGTAATGCTTAGTCCAAACTGGATGGACCCCGGGATGATGAACGGTATCATTGAGCCGCTTACAGTTAGAGGTACTTTACCTGGAGCTTCTATAGATTCACCTTTTGTTGCCCATACAATAAGAGCAGCGCTCATGATTTCCCCGGTTCAGTATGAAAGATACCAGGATTCTGTCGGTGAGGGATTTAATATAATAGTCCCGTTTATTGATTCACAGGACATTGCCATGAGAGGTGAAGATTTAAATCTAGCCGGAGATCCAATTGGAGACTTTGGAACAAATCCTGTTGAACCCTTTTGTGAACACGCTACAGTTGTTTCAAATGACTTAAAGGAAATGTCGCAATCCCTCTTTAACGATTTTGTCGGAGTGGGAATAATTTCTAATAAAGTTTCTACAACGTTTGGCTATGATTCAGGTAAAAGTGGAGTAGCTAGAGGAAAAACAGGGATAAGGAATGTTACAGTGATTGATTCTATTGCCTTCGGGGGCTTGATGAGATAATGCCTATTTATGATAAAATTGAGGGATATACGCTAAAGGGTGCGTTCGTCGCGGGCGGAGGTATCTATACACCAGAAGACGGACAAAAACTAGCACTCTGGGTTAGATTTAGAAGCAGCCCTGCCGATGAAAGTGGCAACAGCTTGACTGTCTCCTATGATGGTTCTCCCGTAATTAATAATCAGCCTATTCCTAGCAAAGCCGTTAATCGAATCGGTGACCTTCCTGTCGCTCAATTCTCAGACTCTGCAAATAGTAATGCAAAAGTAGCCGGTGCAGCACAGCTTATATTTAATAATTCAACTGCCGATACACCTTTTACAATTTCAACCTGGGTAAAAAGAGATGACCTTAACGCAAATAATATTTTCGCTCAGGAGAATGTAGCTGGTGGCGCCAGGGCTATTGATTTTGGAATGTTTGGGCCCGGCGGCGACAATACAATACGACTAAGACTGAGAGACGCTTCTGGAAATAGAAAATATGTAGATGCCGTAGCTAATATTCCAGACGGAGTGTGGAGTCACGTTGCTGTTTCCTATGGTGGCCGCGGTGATATTTCAGAGATGAACTTTTATCTAAATGGAAAACCGGCCGGCCAAAAAGAGATACTCTTTGACGATGGGGGATACACATATAACGATACAAATAGTACGAGACCTCATTATATCGGTGCAGACTATGCTGGAGCCAACGAGTTTGATGGGAATATATCAGAGCTCTGCATCTGGCGAAAAGCTCTCACACCCTCTGCTATCAAAGCAATTTATCACTCTACAGCTGGACGATACACAGCAAGAACAGGAACTATTTCTCTTCCAAATCGTGTTCGATTGCGCGAGGTTGATAGTTTAACAGGTTCATATCCAACTTACAGTAGGACTACCGGGGTTTTAGGGGATAAGAAGGGTGACGGACCATTCACATTTAATGATACTACGACCCAGCTATTTAAAGGTGCCTCTGATGTAATCTTTCCACTAGTTCAAACCGAGGCCAATCTCAAGCATGCAGATCTCGATAATCTAATTGCATCTCCCAACCAGAACTCAGACCTAAAGTCATTCGGGACAGCGTCCAACTACTTGTCAACACAAGGTTTTAGAAAACACATAAACTACGGAATGAATCTTGAGCCCTTTAATGAGACGCGAGTTTTTTTGAAAGAAAAAAATAGTGCCTTTTACAGATCAGGTACAAGTGGAAACGACTACCCTGGGTTTGGTTCACCCTTGCGAGACAAGATAGCAATTAATATTCCAATTCCAAACAATAGTGCAGAAAAGATCTTGACTAGGTGGTCTGGCGGCACTTATATCCGTGATTGTGAGCAGGGTTTATTAAGCAGCAGCTTTGCAACTACTGGCTTCTATTACTATAACTTTACAAAAGGGCAATGGGAAGATAAGGGTCAGCTCGGCTTTGCCGGCTTCTATTCGCCTGCAATGTTTTATCGAGCGGGTGCCACTGGATCAATTCCGCCTTCACTTAACGGTGTGCTTATGGGTACTGCATACCAAAAGATAGATGACACTGAGCTTAGCGGCATTACCCTTGGCGGTGGCTGGTATTCTAAACCTCAGCAGTTTACAATGTCTGATCACATGGGAGTTATAATTGATTCAAAGGCAGACAGTGAAAATCTCAATCACGGATTGACTTCTTCGCGTGATCCGTATTCTCTTCTAACTTCATCACTAGGCTACCACTTGCTTGGCGGTGCTACTATAACAGGTCAAGCACCGTGGCACTTTAGATATCATGCATCTGGAAGCCAAACTCTAAAAATGAGCAAATATCTTTCAAGAGAATTTTTATTAGAAAAGGCTGTCATAGATATACCAGTTGTTGTTAATCGTTTACGAGGTGACGAATCCAGAGCGACGAGTGGCAGTAGATTTTACGATAGCTGTAGAGATATTGACAACTATACGTTTTTTCTATACAAGCAGAGAAAATCATCCGGCCTAAGAGATTCACAGGCAGATATAAGCGGATCTCAGAGAGAGCTAATTGCTAGTGGCTGTGCATCTTTTTACAATAGTAATGCTTTCTCAGGAAGAGTTCCCGAGGCTATTAGAAATCGGGGGCTTCCTCATGGGCCGGCATTTTCTCATGACTGGGGCGTAGATGTTGGCTGGACTGCGAATAGTACACCGAGAATGTCAGCGTTTTCGGGAACAATAAGAATTGAGATGCAAGCGGCAATCGCAAACGCACAGCCCATGGGTGGATCTAGATTTCCAATAAAGGCAAATGCCGGTGTAAACACTCTTCCAGGCGGTTTTAATTCTGTTGTCGTACAAGATTATTGGACAGGAGGAGTATCAGGTCTTACACAGAGTGTTCAGTGTACATCTGGGCTGGCAACCACAATTGCTAACACTAAGAACTTTACTTTAACCCCGAACAACAGCCTAGCTTCAGGACTCGCACCGTATGCTGCACGGCCTACTAGTCTAAGTAATATTACTTTAGGGACTCCCTATAGAGTCCCAGAAGATAGATCGCTTGTCGGGTTTGAAGGAACACCGCAATATGATAATTGGGTATCCAAGGTTGAATCTTTTCCTTCTATTGGAGCTTCTGAATATCAAGGTGGGATTACAACTCAAGAAAATAGTCTAGGAATATTAGGATATACTGATTGCGGCATACAAGGGATGCCGGTTCTATTTGGGGCAAGGTCAATCTCCAGAGTTTCACCTTATATACTTGATCCCGAAGATGAGCTTATTATCGGAATTGATGCAGGTGTATCAATGCTTCCCGTTTCTGCAAGTGGAATGACTGCATTTATCAACAAGCTAGTCAATGCAGGTACAGACTTGGGTTTCTCTTCTGGAACACATGTTAACCCAACATTTGGTTGCATGTCGGGATCTTTTATGAAGCTCATGAAAGGTGAAGCACATCTTACTCTCTTTGGAAGCGAGATAAAAGAAGAAAAAGAGAAGCTTTTGAATACCAATCAGAATTTAACATCGAATGCTATTCATGAGGCAGTTGGCTTTGACCCGATCCGAGATGAATTTGAAACATTTTCTCGAAGTGACCTCTCGGGATCTTACTTAGATAGATTTGTTGGCGGTCCTTTGACATATACACAGACTGAAATTAATGAATCAAACTATCGATACGGTAAAGCCTGGCAGCAAAATTACGCCGTAACCGGATCCGGCAGAAGAGTTATCTGCTATTTCTCAAAAAACTGGTCCGGAATCCCCAAACCAGGAAGCAGCGGATACCTTCAACAGCATCTACACGTAACACCGTTTGATAATAATAGAACCGGTTTTCCCCCGACTAACGACTATCTCCCAGCTGCAGGACTTGGCTTGGGCGAAAACCAGTATATTACAAAAGATCCGTACGGCTTATCCCCTTTTAAGGTAGATGTTCTGCGATCTTCTTTTATTAACTCATTACAGAGATTTACTGTCTTGACGGATAATACAGCGATATATTACGATAGCATGTCTCCTGATATTAGTAATTTAACTAGAAGGTCTCGAGCGCTCACCTTTGTTAGTCATCCTTCCGCTTCTTATTCTACTCCGTTCATTAGAGCCAGTAACAATCCCGCTGGATCCCCGCATATAGATTGGGTATACAGGACAGATCCGCCAAGATTCGTCAATCAAAGATTTTGGCTTAGGCAGAAAGCCGCCGTACACCTCGGTTCAGGTTTTGATTACTGGGATTTTGATCCAAAGTTTACGAAGATAAACAAGACACTTATTTTTAACCGAGGAGTTAACCTTGATCAAGGTGAGGGTGGGAAGGTCTCCACTGATCTTAGAAGATTTCGACACAAGGTTACAGGAGCTTTTGGCCCTACGTATGGCATGATTAGCCCTGTAACACAAAGACCAACTGCCAGATTTAGAGCATCTTCTTACGGACAGTTTAGAGACATGCTTGAGCAACGAGTTGATACAAAGTACTATGACGGCTTAAACAGCTGGCAGCTCGCATTAACACCGGGGGCTCGTGATAGTCCTATCCAAGTCACTTTTGTTTCTGACAATGACGGTATAACCATTGTAGATCCATATAGTACAGACTCTTCTAACTTTAGTAGTGAATATACTTCGTCATACCCTTACTCAGAAGGAAGAGATGCCGCACTAGTCATGCGTATTGTTTCCACTATGACCGCGTACGTGAGCACATAATATGTCAGGGGAGCTTCCTAAAAAAGATCTTCTCAAGATACAGAAGATTGTTATTAAAGATGACAAAGAGAATGTTTCCCGGGTTATACGACCTCATCGTCTAGAGATAGGTCTCCCTGCCGGCGATCCTGATTTTCAAAAAGGATTTAATGCATATGGAAATTCATCTTTATCAGGATCACTCCTTGTTACGGGCAGTGGCTATTTAAACTTTGGAGATTCGACTGGGGAAAATAGCTATGGATTCAGAGATAATGCTGGTACACTTCAGTATAAAAATAAGTCTTCTACTGGTCAGTCAAGTCCTTGGATAACTTTTGGAGCAGCAGGAAATCCTGCAGGGTCTAATACACAAATTCAATTTAATAATAGCAATGCTTTTGGAGCCGATGCTAATTTTACTTTTAATAATTCTACAGAGACATTGACCGTTGGAGCTACTGGGCTCTCTGGCGATTCAGGGATTATTAAATGCTTTGATACTATTTCAGGATCAATTCATCATACTGCTGGTGGAAAATCATACATTGTTGGCGGCTCAAATATAACTGTTGCTTCATCTTCAAACGGCCAGATAACAATATCATCACAAGGGGGTGGCAGCTCTCTTACAGTCGTGTCCCAGTCAGTTTCTATTTCCAATGTAACAACACTTGCGGCTTCTGACGGATTTCTAGTAGTAGATGAGGGATCTGGAAGAGCAGCACTTTCCGCCTCTATCGGAGACCCTGAAGATGGAAATTATGATGACGGTCTATTTACAGACTTTACCCCGGGAACAAGGCTTGGTATTGCAATTGACAGATTTAATGAAGTTTTAAAAGGTCTTGCACCAGGAGCAGCTCCAAGTCTAGACGACATGGACTCTGATGATACCGGGGTAAATGCTAAACTATCATTTGGGTCTTCCCAGTCTATATCCGGATACACCAATGCTCAGCCTTCAACACTGTCAAGCCCATCCTCTAATTTATCAGATGTTAATATCAACGGAAGCTATAGTTCTTCAACTGTTAGTAATGATATTAGGTCTGCATGCTTTGCAGGATCGACAATTATCGAAGGTACTCTAAACGAGGATATTGCTGCAGATGGAGTAAACTATCCTGCAAACTCTTTTGGCAACGGTGATCAGGGAACATTAAGCTTATTTGTCAATAACAATGTAAGTGCGATACATTCAGCTGACCTTTCTTCTTTCGGATCAGGAAACTCGCTAAACGGAAATGGTAGTGGGTTTATTAACCTAAGTGCAGCAGATCCGGCACATTTTGCAGATGGCAGTGAGTTTGCTACTTTTAAGCACAGATCCGGATCTTTTAGAGTTGCTACGTCTGACCAGCGCAATGGCTGGAACTACGCTCGTGTTACACATGTTGTAGGTGCAGTTACGTCATCTTGTAACTATGTAGAATGGGTGAATGATGGCGATAGTAATGCTTTAGCAGCAGCTGGCTCAGCCCTGGATACACTCTCTATGACAGGCCTAAATACACTATCAGGTGTGAGATACAATACAGGAGGAACAGCAGAGTACCGTGTAAGAGTAACCAACGCTTACAAGAACATCTATTCAGACGGAAATATAACATTTACTGGTACAAATTGTGCAGTTTCGTCCCAAGCATTTCCAACAATAAATAATGGTGGAGGCGAGAATGAAAACAAAGTCCTTCATATTACAGGATCGTCTACAATTAATGCAGATCCAATCTTAAATAGTGCAATTACTGTTAGTGTAAACGTTCCTCATCCTCTAAAGTCAAATATTTCAAACGGAGGTTCACAGTCAGTAAGTGGAATTTTGCTCTACAACCTGAGCAATACCTCAACGGTAACCTCTGAGACTTTTCTTGCTGAGAACTATAGAAAACTTTCAGGAAGTTATGGCTCACAGGCAGATGTCACAAACAACTCTAACAACTGGGTATCATCATTTCATATGAGCGGAACAAACTCTGGTTACCAAGATGGCCTCATGTATTATAACAGCAGGCTTAGAGCACCAAGGCAAGGTGCAAACAGTGGAGATTTTAGAAACTCAGCTGACGGAGGATCAATTGCAAACGGTCCATCTGAAAATGTTAACTATAGCGGAATTACATCTGGAAAAAGAACTTTTTATAGATATTTTCAAAATAATTCTGGAGGGGCAAAAACAGATTTTAGCCTAGCAGTAAATGGTAGCGGAACAATAGTCTCCCAGGGTACAAGTCTAGGAACAGGAAATATTTCCATTCTTGTTAGATTGCCCACGACATCGGGAAATCAAACAACGGGCTGGATGGATCTCGCTCTTCCCTTTTCAACTGGCCAGACTTCTGATGGAGATGGTTGCCTTAACGGATCTCTTGACAGTACACTAAATGCAACAAACAATGCAACATTTGGAACAATCTTTGTCGATGATGACGAGTACGTTATGTTAAAAATAGAAGCAGATGCTTCTTTTACTGGAAATGTTAATACGATTTCCCTGACTTGGCTGTGAGACTCTAGTGGCACTTTCTGATACCAGCAAAATTAACATATCGATCAAGAAGCTAAGTGGAAAAGCGCAAACTTCAAATGATAAAGATTTAGCAAATGAAGGTCTTCCGACAGGATTAACACTCTCTTCAGAGACAGTATTTGGTGATGTCGTACCAACAAACCCTAGCAAGTCTTCTCTTTATTCAATTACGGGTGACACTGTTGAATATCTTAGGCTTTCTGCATCTTTTATACCTGGGACTGATACATCTAGTGGTCGACACGCTTTTTCACTTAAGCTACCAGACGACTATGAGACACAGTCATCAAATTCAAAAAAGGGAGTATATCCTTTTCTAAACGGCCAGACCGTCTATATCACAAGCGGATCTCTCCAGCTTGTTCCCACATCTTTTTCCACAAACTATGAAGCTGTCCCATATCACACAGCCAGTAGCACACAAACTCAAATTCCTGTCTTGGATGCAAGAGATTGGAATCTTGATTATTTTAATGGAATATTCTTTCAGCAAGATCCGCCAGCTACGGGAGATAGCACACAAAATCCTAGATATGTTGACGCATTCCTGTACATAGGATCTTCTGTCAAAGACAAGATCTCTTCAGCAGCGGCGGGCGGGGCTGATATAAATGCACAATACTTAGTTCTCTCAGCAACAGGATCTCTTCCGAATGAAAGAGTCTTTACTCCCGGGCTGGGAATATCAAGCAGTGACGGAGGTGCCGGATCCGCTTACACCTTAAGTGTTAAAAATTCTATAGTTGCCACGCTTACAGGCTCTCAGTTTTCAGGTAATGTCGGGATCACTGGGTCTTTTGGTGCAACACTAGATGCTGTCTTTGGAAAGGGGATAGAGGTAAATTCTTCAAAAGGATCTACATCAGGTCCGGGCGGAAACGATTTTGTGTATTTTGGAGCTTCTGCTGGGAAAGAAATAATAGCTGCCCATGCTTCATCAAATCAAGTTTTAATATTGTCAGGTGGGACAACAGGTCAAAGCCCTAATGAGAAAAACTATAGTGATATGGCATTTTTCGTTTCGGGTAGTATTGGTAGCAAAGGGACTACTACGAAGGGTACATCAGTTTTCGGCGGAGATTTATTTTCGTCTGGTACTTTTTATGCTCCAGGCGGATTGAGCGGATCTCTTACAAGGCTGCCAGACGGCTCCAGTTATCTTATAGGTGGAGGCGGGATAAATATATCAAGCGCTTCTAACGGAAGCATTACAATAAGCTTCGGAAGCTCTGGAAGGGCAAAATCAGTGAAGGGCATAAACACTACTATTTCTGCCGGAGCTGACTGTGATGTTTCCTCGGACTTCAGTTCAGTTTCTTATGATTTTAATAAAATAGATATATTTGTCAATGGTCAGATGCTTTCTAGCGGTTCAAGCCAGGACTATACATTAAATACTAGCAAAACAGGAAGCATTCACTTTAATTTTGACCTAATTAAAAATGATACAGTAGTTTCAATAGTGAATAATTAATAACAGGCGGAATCAAGTGAAAAAAGAATACACGACATCAGATATCGGGCTAGCGTCTTACATTCTTCTAAAGGGTGGCAAGTTAATATCTGTTGCAAGAGGTCGGCTGGGATATGAGATAATATTTGACGACTCAGATGGAAAATGCACTGGTCTCTCTGTAGAATATCTAAACTCTGATTTTACAAAATATGATATGTATTCAAAAAACTTAAGACTATTGTTGAAA
>MDTB01089084.1_pt1 | contig 20589 bp, 17 predicted proteins | sample 811161 | NCBI WGS metagenome assembly MDTB01 (sample SAMN05326650, study PRJNA326480) | marine metagenome | isolation source: seawater | place: Mediterranean Sea | collected 2009
ATTCTTACCCCAAAGTTAGTTGGTGATAAAATCGGATTACACCCTTTGGCAGTTATTTTTGCGTTAATGTTTTTTGGTGCTTTATTAGGTTTCATCGGCTTACTATTGGCACTGCCAATTGCGTCAATCTTAATAGTTATTGGAAAAAAATTCCTTTTATAGGCAAAATGTAACTAGTTTTACCGACCACATACAAAATTTAAAATCTTTAGTCTACTATCACCAGACTTAACTAATTTCCAATCAGTGGGTTTATCTTGTAAAGCCACTATTTTTCCAACCCCCATTTCCCCAGCAACACTATCCATTGTTAAAATTCTAGTCGCACCTGTTTTGCAGTTGTATTCGGAACGAATACGCAAACTTGTGGTTCCATCATCCAATGTGTTGAAAAGTTCATGCAATTCTTTAGCCATCCTCCTTCCTTCCAAGTGAGGGATAATCATATCTGTTTCTACAAAATAAATTTTTTCATCGTCCCTATTGATTTCTTTCCAATCGGCAACCGCATTTGAAAAAAATGCTGAGAAGAAAAAAAAGTAAATAATTTTCATTCAAATGCTCCAAAAATATTATGAATTATTTGTTTTTTTTACAAATATTTTTAAGAATACTTTCCCCTACTGATTTTGGTGACGGATGCTCCCAATCACTGGCGTTACCGTTTACAAATTTGACAACTCCTCTACCCATTTGTTCCGAGTGGGCACTCAAGTAAATAACTCTTCGCTCATCTTTAAAACAATCAACCTCTATCAAAAGCCTCCTAGAATGTACATCATTGAGATCTTTTTTATAAAAATTTTGTAGTTGCCAAATAACTACTTTTGTTTTATTTTTTTTCAAAGTGTCAAAGTCAAGATAAACTGATCCAAGATAGCCATTTGTAACCAATGTCCAATTAGCCACTACTGGACTAATAAAAGACAGATAAATTGAAATTGCTATTGAAAAGAATTTTCTGGTCGACAAATCGTTCGCCATATGTACTGGTTTGTGTGAGGATTTTTTACTCTGCGTTGTTGACAATTTGAAGGCTTTATTTTTGGTGGTGGTGAGACAAATCTTTTCTGGATTGGCGCCCTTTGTCTCACAGGTTTACAAACACCAGGGGGACAAATTGGCGTTATTTTAGGGCGCTTGACACAAACCGGCTTCACTTTTCCTGAAACACATTGACATGTACATTGCGCAAAATTCTTGTTGCTAGTGGTTAATAAAAAAAGTAAAACAAAGAATGGTAATATCAGCCCCTTAATTTTTTTTCTGTAAGTCGGCATTTTATTTTTTCTGAGACTGCTCACTTGAATTTTCTGATGAATTTTCAACCTCTTCATTAGTTGTTTCATCTCCATTCTCACCTTTAGCGGCAGCTGCTTCATTAGTTGAATCTGTAGCCGGAGGGGGAGGAGGTAATGAGGCGGCTCCTTTAAGTGGTGTTTTCAAAGCTGTTGCAACCTGAAAGACGACTGATCCCGTAGTGTTTGGAACCATAAGATTCCATTTGCCAGGCGTTTGATCAGATTTCAATGTTAAACCCGCTCCCATTTGATCAGCGTGAAAGCTAAATGACATTACCCTTCTTCGCTCATCCTTACAATCATACTCAACAAGAACTCTTCTTGATTTTTCATCCAACGGACCTTTTTCTTTTAAATCCTGTAATTCCCACACCCTGAGTAATTTACCTTCTTTCTTTATTGAATCTCTATCAATATAGAAGGTAGTTCCATCTGCACCTTCGGTCGCCTTCATCCACATAAGCTACTTTCTAAAAAAATTAAATTAATTAGATCTTCAGTTAATATTATTAACAAAGATTCAATACAAAAGCTATTATTAAGACATGATAATGGCATGGTTAAACCAAAATAAAGAACAAAACTTCGATTCTGAGGCTTTTATTGCCAAAAAAGAGTTTGAAGATGCCTGTAATTCTAATGATAATACTAGAGAGATGAGATCCAAAAGAATCACAACTGCTCTAAGATGCAGAGCAGTGATAGACAAAACCTTTATTGAGGGAGCTGAGGTTTACAAAAAATTTAGTGTCTCTAAACTGAAGGCTATTTGGGAACAAAAACCAATCCCACCAATCCCTAAAGCTCCAACATTTCAGACAATAAAATCTATAAACGGTGAGGTAATTGGATATATTCCAGAAAAATATGCGTCTCTTGTTTTCGAAATTGCAGGCAACTACCAAACTGAAGAAATTACAATCGAAACAGCAATTCGCCAGACACAATACATAGCAGATGAGATTTCTAAAACTCTTCAGTTAGAGGAATCATTCAAAACGCTAAATTTTCTGCGGGATGAATTAAAAATCGCAACTTCTCAAGAAAATAAAATTTCCCGAAATAAAGGTTGACTATTTTGCGTCAAATCATTTTTCTTCAATCATTGATCATCATCATCTTGGTTTGGCTTGTCGCTATTTACGGCAAAGATGAATTTCATCAAGACTTAAAGGATGAAACAATCGATGTAAGACAATCAAAAGTAGTAGGAAACAAAATTTGGATGTCCGAAGAATCACAAAACTCGGTTGGAATTGTTGTAAAAAAGCCAGAGTTAAGCAATTTTCAGGAACAAAAAAACTTTTATGGTGCCTTGGCAAATATTAATGACTTAATTGAATTAAACAAATTATTTAAACTTAATAGAAGTAGGCTAATTGAATCAGAAATCATCCTAGCCCAAAAAAAACAAGACTTAAAAAGAATGAGCGGACTTTTTAACTCCGGGAAAAAAATTTCAGCACGACAACTTGAATTAACTGAGTTAACTTTTGAGAAGGCCAAAAGGGAGCTTAGCGAAATACAATCTGAACTAGATGCAATAAAACAAAAAGTGACATCTAATTGGAATGCAAAAATTTCAAATGGACTAGGTAAAAGTTCCGGTTTATTATTCGAAATCATAAGTAAAAAAGTGGACATCACTAGATTTTCAGTTTTATCTAAACCAAAAATTGACCGTTTTTTTTGGCAAGTTGCTTCATCAGGATTTGATGATTCAAAAAAATATGAAGCTCGTTTACTTGGTCCATCAGGGCTGTCGCTCAAAGGAGAAACTGGAGAAACTTGGCTTTTAAAATCTAATTTTATGAATCTAGCGAGTGATTCCCCTGTAGTTGTATATGCTAGAGAAAAAAACAAAAGTTTTGGGGTTCTGATTCCCGAAGAGGCAATAGTAAGATTTGCAGGAGAATTATGGATTTATCTGCAAAATAATCCTAATTATTTTGAAAGAAATATTTTACTAGCAAGTCACTCCAATTTAAACGGAGTATTCACACAACAAATAAAACCTGATCAATCAATTGTAGTTGTAGGAGCACAAACTTTACTCTCTGAGGAATTACGGCACCAAATTAAAAATGAAAATGAGGACTAAAGTTGCTAAAAAAAGTTGTTACCTTTTGTGTTCAAAATGCTTCAACTGTTTTTATAATTGGTATTGGTATTTTTTTATTCGGAATTTATTCTATAAAAACTGCCAAGTTAGATATTTTTCCTGAGTTTGCCCCAGCGCAAATTGTTATCCAAACGGAGTCGCCAGGCTTTTCAGCTGAACTAACAGAATTGTTGGTAAGTAAACCACTAGAATCGAGCCTGGGTGGCATGGTAGGAATTCAATCAATTAAGTCTCAATCATCACCAGGTTTATCTGTGATAACTATTATTTTTGATGAAACTCAGGATCTGTTTTTAAATCGTCAGTTAGTTTCAGAGCAACTTTCTTTGGTTAAAGAAAAGTTACCAAAAAATGTTGAAAATCCAAAAATTACTCCCCTTACCTCCTCAGCCAGTTCAATTTTGGGATTCGGTATCACTTCCAAAGATCGGTCTCTTATGGATTTAAGAGAAATTTTTGACCTGATTATTCAGCCAAGTGTAATCGTAACGCCTGGTGTGGCAGATATTCACCTTTTTGGCGGTGAAATAAGAAATAGACAAATTGAAATTTCTCCACAACTTTTATATAACGCTGGCATAAGTATTGAGGAAATAATAGAAGCAGTAAAAAAGAATTCTTCAATTAACGCTATTGGTTTTTTAGAAAACAAAAATCAACGCATTGAAGCCTCTGTTGAAACAAAAAACCAATCAATTGCAGATTTTGAAATGATGTCGGTAAAAACATTCAACTCGAGACCAATTTTATTAGGGGATATTTCAAAAATTTATGATGGACCTGCCCCATCTATTAGTGAAGCAACAATAAATGGAGAATTAGGTGTTTTTATTATGGTTCAAGGCCAACTAGGAGCGGATACATATGAAACAACCTTAGCCATTGAAAAAAAGCTTGATCAGATTGAACCACTTTTAAACAGAGAAAATGTCCTTCTGCAGAGAAATCTTTTTAGACCTGCAAATTTTATTGAAGAAGCTGTTGACAATGTTCAGAAAGATATTTTGATTGGAGCAACTCTTGTAATTGCAGTACTTTTTGCTTTTCTTTACAATGCCAGAACTGCTTTAATTTCAGCTATTGCTATTCCGCTATCACTACTGACTTCAATAATTATTTTAGTAACTCAAGGTGTTACTCTAAATATAATGGTTTTAGGTGGGCTGGTAATAGCACTTGGAGAGGTCGTTGATGACGCAATAATAGATGCAGAAAATATTTTTAGAAGATTAAAAGAAAATAAATATTCGTCCGCTCCAAAATCAGCGAGTTTGATCATAATCAAAGCTTCACTCGAAGTAAGATACTCAATAATCTTCGCAACGTTAATTGTAATTCTTGTTTTTACACCACTATTATTTCTTCCCGACGTAACCGGGCGTTTATTTAGACCGTTAGGATTAGCATATATTTATGCATTGGCCTCAAGCTTGCTAATAGCATTAACAGTAACCCCAGCTTTATGCTATTTGCTTTTAAAGGATGGAAGGAAATTAAATCAAGAAGATTCGCCAATAGTTAGTTGGTTAAAGAAAAGATATAAATTAGTTTTACAATCAATAGAAAAATCACCTAAAGAAATAATAGGTTCAATTATTTTTTTCATTCTACTCAGCTTAGCTACGATTTCCTTATTTAGGATTGAGTTTATACCCGAGCTACGTGAGGGACATTACATTGTTCATATGACAGCAATACCAGGAACCTCCTCCAAAGAAATGTTGAGAGTTGGAAAGTTAGTTACTGAAAAAATAAATAAAATAGATGGGGTTCAGTCTACTGCACAGTGGGTTGGAAGAGCAGAAAACGGAGCAGATACCTTCGGCACTCATTACAGCGAAATTCAAGTAGAGGTTGGTCCATTATCAGCGTCAAAACAAGAAAAAATAGTTGAAGAAATTAAAAAGTCAGTTAGTGAAGTTCCGAATCACCCAGGTTCTATGCCTTATCCTGGATTTAATTTTGGTATTAACACTTTTTTATCAGAAAGAATTGAGGAAACAGTCTCCGGTTATGTTGCAGATTTTGTAGTTGAGATTATTGGTCTGGAATTGGCAAACATTGATAAAGATGCAAAAAATATAGCTCAACTAATGGAGACTTTACCTTATTTTGAAAACATTAAAATTGTTACTCCTCTTGAAGCTCCTCTGATAAAGGTTTCATTGAAACACGAAAAAATTTCTGAAAGAGGGCTTAACTCTGAAGAAATAAATAAAATTTTTGAAACAATTTTTCGAGGTGTTAATATTTCAGAAATCATCGATGGTGAAAGAAAAATTCCTATCACTATAGTTGCAAACAAATCTCTTAAATCAAATATAAATCAAATAAAAAATTTAAATTTTGTGTCTAAAAATGGGGTCAATTTTAAAATTTCCGACATCGCAAATATAGAATATGATACTGGTAAATCAAAAATTTTAAGAAGTGATGGAAAAAGATTACAAGTAATAACTGCTGACGTTAAAAATATTAGTCTTAATGTTTTGGAAGATGAATTCAAAAAAACAGTAAGGCAAAAAATTAAATTATCCCCAAATAATTATTTGGCATACTCGGGAAATACCACTGCAACGAATACTACAATAAATAATCTATTTATTAGCAGTCTTATCGCATTTTCAGGTGTGATTTTGTTATTGAAATTCGCATTAAAAACCACCAAAAATTTAATAATAGTTCTTTTAAACCTCCCATTTTGTCTAATTGGTGGGGTAACTGCAGTTTTTATTTCTGGCGGTTGGTTATCAGTCGGAGCTATGGTTGGATTTGTAACACTCTTTGGAATTACCATAAGAAATTCGATAATGTTGGTATCTCACTTCCAATATTTAGTAGAAATTGAAAAACTTCCTTGGAATTTCAATACTGCACTTCAGGGAGCGTCTGAAAGACTTCCATCAATTCTTATGACGGCAATAGTGACTGGTTTGGGCTTACTGCCACTGGTAATTGGAAGCGGTGAACCCGGAAGGGAGATAGAAGGACCAATGGCGAGTATAATAGTGAGTGGGCTGATTACTTCAACAATTCTCAATCTACTAATTTTTCCGAGCTTATTACTTCGTTACGGAGACTTTTCATATAAAAATGCTTAGCTAAATTATTCTTGAGGACAATTTCAAATATCTTTGTTCGCAAATTGGCTTGACGTAAAAAAATATGTGATACATACTTCAACCAATACTTAAGTATTAATTCTAATTATTTAATTAGTTGAGTGTTAAACTCTTAACTTTAGATAATTAGTTACGATTATAAATGTAAATGTAATTTTAATTGGTAAAGTAAATGCAACTAATACTCATAACCAGATCTGACAAATCTCATATTTCTATAAAACTCGTTGGTTGGAGACTGTGGATTGCCGTTTGTCTGGTCGCTTCTATTTTGTTACTAGTCATGAGATTTGGGATGACTCTCAATGCCGAGAGCGGTAGTTTGACAGAGTCAGTTGTTGAGTGGTGGAAACTAAGCAGAGAGGATTCCTTGGCAAAGGAATTAGGCAGCCTCAAAGCCAAAGTAGACCTCTTGGAATCAACATTATCAGTTATCGAAGGTGACGCATCTGGACGCCCTGCTGGAGACTACCCAAAAGAACGTGCTCCACGAATGGAAGAGTTAGAGATTAGAGTCCAAAAAATTTCTCTTGCTATGAAAGATATAATGGATGACAAGCAAAAGATTTTTGAACGGATCTCTACTGGTCCTGCGGCGCATCCAATTTCGAATTTTGCTCGGATTTCTTCTGGTTTTGGTATGCGACGTGACCCCTTTAGCAAAAGAAAAGCATTTCACAGAGGAGTTGATTTTATCGCTAAATCTGGCACGCCGGTTTATGCTATAGGTGATGGTGTAGTGGAAGTAATCGGTAGAATGGGAGGCTATGGAAATCTAGTTGAAATTCGTCACAGTCCACAGCTCAAAAGTGCATATGCTCATCTTCAGGGAATCGAAGTAGTTGCTGGAATGCCAGTTAGAGCCGGTCAAAGAATTGCTAGGGTTGGTTCAACTGGTAAGTCAACTGGTTCTCACCTTCATTTTGAATTAATACTTAATAAACGCCCAATTAATCCTAGACCCTTTCTTGCTAGAGTCAGAAAATCTGAAAAAGTAGCTAAAATTAAAGTATCTAACAAATAGTGGCGTCGATTTTAACTAACAAAAATGTTGCAGCCACAAAAAAACCCCCTTATTGATGAACCCCTGATTGCAGCCTCTGCAGGTACTTTCAGGAGAGTTAAAACCACCTATTGGGTTCTACTCGGAATTATCAGCATAATTGTTCTTACATGGGTGTGGCTTTTAAAATCATTTGGTGAGGAGGTTTATACTGAGGCTTGGTGGAGGTTGAGTATATCAAGAATCGCCGACTGGCAATTCCAGAAAAATGTCGGTTTAGAACAGTCCAGCCAACTCAGTGAAAATGTAAAAAATCTTGCTTCACAAAAAGCCGAAATGCAAGAGAGAATTCAAACTTTAGAAAAACTTGTTCAAGCAACACAATCCAATGGATATTTAAGACAATTTTCTGCCGTGAGACTTGCGGGAGAAAGTGGGGTTAAATATGAGCTGTTAGTTGGGAATCCAAGTCCGGGTGTTGTTAAAGACAAAAAAGCGGTTATCAGGGTCATTATCAGAGGGGTCGACAATCTTGATCCATTAAGTCCTGAAAAAGCTATATCTGAGTCAATCAAAAGATTCAGAGTAGCTCAACACAAAATAAAGGTTCCAGAAGTAGCTGAGGCCATTAAAGGCAGATTGGAGTCTTCTGTTTCCAATTTTATTATAGCAACGATTCTTCCTTTTGATGATGTCTCCAAATCAGAAGTAATAATTGTTCCTATATCAATTCAGTAAAAAGGGTTAAAAATGTTTTTCGGTAAAAATACACAAAAAGCGATTTCTACAGAAACTTTAGCAACGTTAATGGATACTTCTGTCAAAATTGAGGGCAATTTTTTCTTCGATAAAAGCGCTAGACTAGATGGAGTAATTATTGGAAATATCAGGGGACCAAACACGAAAAGTGGAGTCCTAATAATAGGACCAAAAGCTCAAATTGATGGAGACATATCCTGTCACAGCGTGGTTGTTTTAGGTGCTGTGTTTGGAAATATTGAAGCAGATCACCTTGAGGTAAGAGCTGGAGCAAAAATCAACGGGGACGTATTGTACTCTATTATTGAGGTCCACCAAGGCTCAAACATCAATGGCAGAATGGTGCTCAAAAATAGTGATAAGTCCTTGATTCCTGAAAACGAATCAAATGCAAAAAAAAAGGTTTTGGTTGATCATTCAGATTTAAAACAAACTGTATTTCCCAAGAAAAATCCGACTTCGACAACACAGGAGAGAAAAAAGAACATTACAGAACAACCCCTAAGTTAAAGTAAGTTTTTTTAGCTCATTTTTTTATTAGCCCAATAATAGCCAAACCAAGGCCAAATAACAAAAAAACACTTAAATCGACTAGCCTAAGCTCAAAAATGTAAATACTTAAAAAAGATATTAACAAGCTTAGTGAGAGAAAATGATTAAATTTTTTCATAATGTATTTCTTTGTGTTTGACCAAAGTTGTTAACTAGCCATCTTGCAGTTCGGAGTAATCTAGCATCATCATTCGGGCGACCAATTAGTTGGATACCGAAAGGCATTGAATTATCAAGATTAAACATTGGCAAATTTATCATTGGAAAACCAGATAATGACCACATAGTCGACAAACATCTATCTGTAGTGATTTTTTGATTCAACAAAGGGGCTACAGAAGGAGTTGAAGGAGTAATTATTGCATCAAAATGTTCAAAAAAATCATTGAAGGCAAGACTAATTTTTTCTCTATTGCCCAATGCTTTTAAATAGTCATAGCCGGTTATTTTTTTCCCATTTCTAATCTTTCTCTTGATGCCAGGACTTAACAAAGATTTATGATTTTCATATTCATTTGACAGATTTGAAGACAATTCAACATCATAAATTATTTTAAAAATATTTTCTGAGGTTAAAACTAATTTTGGCAAATCTATTTCAGTGAGATGGGCTGACATTTTTTTACATAAAGTTTTCATTGTCTTTTGAATACTTTTATCTAACTTGGTAATTGAGGGTGTTTTGGCATACAAAAATTTAGGGTCAAACGGAGGGTCATCTGAAAGTATTTGAAAAAATTTTTTTCCACAAGCAAAACCTGAGCTATCAGAGTCTAATCCATCATCCCCACTAACAACCTCCATCACATATCCAATATCCTCAATGCTTCGCGAAAAAAAACCAATCGAATCGAATGTAGTGCTTTTAGTCATCAATCCCGTTCTTGGCACCAAGCCATTTGTCGGTTTAAAACCATAAACCCCACAATAAGAGGCACTCGTTATAATTGAGCCATCGTTTTGGCTAGCAACACTCAGTGGGACTAAGCCAGCAGCGACAGAGGCGGCAGCACCACTGGCAGATCCTCCTGGGCTTCTGTTTTGATTATGAGGATTCAGGGTTATGGTTGGTTCACTGTCTGAAAACTCAGTTAGATTGGTTTTGCCAAAAATAACAGCGCCTTCATTTCGGAGCCTTAGCACTACGGTTGCATCTTTAGATAGTTGTTGCCCTTTGTAAATTTTCGAACCCTGTTCTGTAAAAAAGTCGGATGTAGAAATATTGTCGCTGACGGCAATGGGAACCCCATATAATTTACCCAGATAACAACCGTCTTGTTTGTTTTGATCCAATGATTTTGCCTGATCCAGAATGTATTCTTTACGAACTTCTGTAAATGCATGAATTCCTTGGTTTACAACTCCTACTCTGGCTATCAAACAATCAGTAAGACTCTTGACAGATGTCTTCCCATTAATCACTGAATTGACTAAATTAATTACTGTGAATTCACTATCAATCAATTTAAACCCTAGTTAAAGAAATCAGGATTTATAACATTAGGGTCACTTGGATCAATTTTTATCTCTTCCAAACCTGATGAATAGAAATATTCTGGCAACCAGGTAACCACTCTTGGCTCTAAATAAACAATCACCAACGACAAAATTACCATTCCCAAAAATGGGAAACAACCCTTAAAAATTGTCCAGAGTTCTAAACCTTTTGGTGCAACTCCCTTCAAATAGTAAGCAGACATAGCCATAGGTGGAGTTAAAAAAGAAGTTTGCAAATTAATTGCTATTAAGATTCCAAAAAGGATTGGATCAACATCAAAATAACTGAGCAAGGGTAAAAAAATTGGTACAAAAATTATTATTATTTCTGACCACTCAAGAGGCCAACCAAGAATAAAAATAATTAACTGAGTTAATAATAAAAACTGAATTGTGGACAAGTTCATACCTAGCATAAAGTCCTTTATTACATGCTCACCTCCAAGATAGGAAAAAACAGAAGCAAAAGTCCAAGAGCCAACAAACAAAAAACAAACCATAGCTGTTGTTTTAGCAGTTAGGTAAACCGACTCTTTGAGTCTGATCCATGTGAAAGCACCGTATAAAATAGATAACAAGATTCCACCTAAGGCGCCCATTGCCGCGGCTTCACTAGGAGTAGCAAGTCCAAATAAAATCGAACCCAAAACTGCAAAAATTAAAATGGCTAATGGGAAAAAAGATTTAGTTAACAACAAAATAGTTTCTAATAGAGAATGCTTGTCGCTACCCTGTAATTTTGGTGCCAATGAAGGATTAAGTGAAACTCTTAACACAACATACCCAAGATACAACGTTGCCAGAACAAGACCAGGTCCAATCGCAGCCGCATAAAGCTTAACTACAGAAATTCCTGCAGTCGCAGCATAAACTATGAGCATTATCGAAGGAGGAATTAAAATTCCAAGGGTTCCACCAGCAGTAATCACACCTGAGGCTAATTTTTGATCATATCCAGCTTTCAACATTGCAGGTAATGCAAGTAAACCCATGAGAGTTACAACTGCACCAACTATTCCTGTTGCAGTTGCAAATAACGTACAGGTAATCAAAGCTGCAACTGCCATCGAACCAGGCAAGTGCCTTAGACCAATTTGCAGGCTATAAAATAATTGATCTAGTATATTTGCTCTTTCTATTATATACCCCATAAAAAGAAACAAAGGGACCGAGATCAGAACATCATTACTCATAACACTAAAAGTATTTTGGACAAATAAATAAAAAATTTTATTTTGAAAAATTGCTTGAGCAGGATCAAAGTAAGCATAGAATCCAAAACCGATTCCAACAGCCATCAAGGTAAAAGCGATTGGAAAGCCCAAAAAAATAAAAACAATAAAAATGCCCAGCATGAATATAGCTAAGATTGGATCACTCACCTAAACTAATCCCTCAAATTTTCTTTTGATGACAACGGTGAATCGTTAACATCCACACCTCTTTCAAGCCATCTCCCAGTTTTTATACAGTATATGCATCTCATGACTTCTGCAGATCCCTGAACTAAAAGAAAAAATCCGGAAAAAAGTATCACTATTTTTATTGGCCAGACAGGAACACCTACTGGGCTGTTAACAGAAACCTCCCTCAATTTAAAAGCGGCAACACCATACTCAAAACCTGAAAAAACCATGGCTAAAATACCTGGGAAAAAAAACAAAAAGTATAAACAAAAATCGATTTTGGCTTGAGTAGTAGGTTTTAATCGTCTATATAAAAAATCACCTCTAACATGACCTCCTCTAGCAAGGGTATAAGCGCCTGCCATCATGAAAATTGTTCCATAGAGCATATAGCTCATATCAAAAGCCCAGCTAGTTGGGTTACCAAAGCCGTACCTCATAAACACCTCATAACAAGTACCAAGGATCAAAATGATAATACACCAAGCAAAACTTCTACCAACGGAAATCGAAAGATGATCGATAAAGAAAATTAATTCTTTAAGTCTATTCATTTGAAGATATTTAATATTTTATTTGGGTAACTTGATTTTAAAGGTATGCTCGTAACCAAGCTTGAAATCTGCATCATTAAAAAATGAGTAGTAAGCGACTCTCTTAGCCCAATTTTTTGCGGAATCATTGACCTCTTTAAAAAATGGGTCTTCTTTTTCAAGTTTGGCGGCAACTCTGTCCCATGCTTTGAGTTGAGCCTTAAAGACCTCTTGTGAGGTTCTAGAAACTCTTACTTTATCTTTAGTAATCAATGACAACAAATCTTTCGAATAATTATCTTGAGCGGTCCAGGTATTTGAAGATGAAGCTGCTTCAGCCGCATACTTAAGAATTGCTTTAAGCTCATTGGGCAACTTCTCATATTTAGATTTGTTGAAAATAATTTCAAAAAATTCCATAGCTTGATGATATGAACCCATAGAATAAAATTTACACACATCCGCCGCTCCCAATCTTCTATCTGAGGTTGGATTATTAAATTCAAAGGCATCTAAAACACCTCTTTCCATGGCTGGTATTATCTCACCGCCTGGAAGTTGGGTAACTTTTACCCCAAGTTCTTGCATGAGGTCTGCTGCAAGACCAACTGTTCTGTATTTGATTCCTTTGAAATCAGAGGCGTTTTTAGGTGGCTGTTTTTTAAACCACCCCAATGGTTGACTTGGCATCGGAAATGCAAAAAAGCCTTTAATATTTAAACCTAATTTTTTTTGAAGCTTTTCATATAGTTGATAACCGCCTCCTCTCATAATCCAACCTAACATTTGTTGAGAATTTGCACCATTTATGGGTCCAGAACCAAATAATGAAGCAATCTTAGATTTTCCATACCAATAAACAGGAACCTGATGTCCAGCATCTAAAACTCCTTTGCTGACAGCATCTGTTAATTCAAAAGGCTTTACAACTGCACCAGCAGACAAATAATCCAGCCTTAACCTTCCTTCAGCCATAACATTTACTCTTTCCACATATTCCAGAGCAAACTCATTCATAATATCTTTACTACCCCACGCCCCTTGCATTTTAAATACAATAGGGTCCTTGGCGACAGACACCAATGGAAATCCAGCTATAGGGGCAATAGCTACGGTGGTGCCAGCTTTTGAAATAAAACTTCTTCTAGCCATTTTGTTAGTGTTGTCATTTGATACTAATTTCTTGGGATGACTGTCTATATTTTTGTTAATTTTTTTGTCTCTTTTCTTCATAAATAGCTTTACTTGTAATTTTTATTTGATTGAGGTTTTTAATAACTAATCTTATTCTAAGAGAAATAAGGGTCAGTATGAACGGTTTAACTCAGAAATTTTGCCTCCTAATCAATAAAAATAGCATACATTACTGGTACTAATATCAAAGTTAAAAGTGTACCTAAAAACAAACCGCCCATAATAGCAACAGCCATTGGACCCCAAAAAATGCTATTAGTCAAAGGTATCATCGCGAGAATTGCAGTTCCAGCAGTGAGCATCATAGGTCGAAACCTTCCTGCTGTGGCTTCAATAAGTGAATCGTGTAAGTTTAATCCGTTAAACCTTTCCCGCTCAATTTGATCAACCAAGATAATTGAATTACGAATTATCATTCCTATTAAAGCAATAATACCCAGACCTGCAACGAAACCCAACGGTCTATTAAATAAGAGTAAAGACATCACTGCTCCTGAGACTCCCAACGGTGCAGTAGCAACAACTAACAAGCTTTTGGACATGCCTGATAATTGAAGAACTAATAAAGTAAAAATCAAAAAAAATACTAATGGCAAAGAATCGATAATAGATTGTTGGCCTTTTTTGTTTTCCTCAACAGTTCCGCCAATTTGTAATTCAACACTAGGCGGAAAAGAAGCTTTGACCATATTGATATTGGCCATCAATTCCTTTGTAATTGTTTCACTTTGAATGTCACCAATGGTGTCCGCCTGAATGGACATTGAAAATTTATTGTTATGTCTCCATATTAAAGGTGGTTCCCATACAACAGTAAATTTAACAATTTTTTCTAATGGAACAGTGTCTCCAAACTTTGATGAAACCAAAATCCCTCTCAAATCAGAAATCTGATTTCTTTCTCCTTTTATCAACCTCAATTCTATCGGAATGAGTTGTTTTTGGTCTCTAAACTCACCGATTAATGTTCCGGAGGATCTAATTTTTAAGGCGTTAGAGATTGACAAAGGATTTATGCCAAGTTCTCTGGCTCTTACATCATCCACCATAACTTTTATTACGGGGCTTTTCTTACCCCAGTTATTATTAACACCAATCAAGTTGGGATGTTTGGAAATTATCTGTTGAACAAGTTGAGCAGGATAATAAAGATCTTCTTCATTTTCAGATACTAATCTAAAGGATATAGGGTATGGAATTGGAGGGCCATTGGGCAAAACTTTCAACCTTACTCTTGCCTGAGGTAGTGATTCGTTGGTTATTAATCTGACTTCATTTAGAAGATCTTCCCTATATTTTCTATCTGTCGGACTGATAACAATTTGTGCAACGTTTGAACTTGGGAAAATAACGTCAAGTGGCAAAAAAAAACGCGGAGCCCCAGAGCCCAACCAACTCACGACACTATCAATATTTTTTATCTTTTTTATTTCTTCTTCAACTTTTAAAACCGCACTCTCTGTAGCGGATGGAGAAGAGTTTTCTGGTAAAAAAATATCTACCAATATTTCTGATCTATTAGAATCAGGGAAAAATTGACTTTCAACTTTTGCCAATCCAAAGAATCCACAAGCACAAATAATTGATATCACAAATAAAGAAGTTAATTTATGCTTAATTGAAAAATGAAGTAAGTTTCTAAATTGTTTAAAAGTTATATTAGTTTTTTTTATCTTTTGCTTTCTCCTTAGATCAAGAGTATTATTTTTTTTATTCATCAACCAAAACCCAACAACAGGAATAAAAAAAACAGATACTAACCAAGACACTAATAGTGCAGTCGCAGTTACAGCGTAAATTGCAAAAGTATATTCACCTACTTCCGACTTTGCCAATCCAATAGGCAGGAATCCTAAGGCCGTTATCAGTGTGCCAGTAAGCATTGGCTTAGAAGTTAAATCATAACTCGAACTGACAGCGTCAATGGGACTGAGCCCCTGATTTATTTTTCTGAACATCATCTCAATCACTATTATTGCGTCATCAACCAGAAGTCCAAGTGAAATAATTAGGGCTCCAAGTGATACTTTATGTAATCCTATTCCCCACAATTTCATTATCAAAAATGTAATAGCCATCACAAGAGGAATACTTAAAGCAACTACTAAACCGGGCCTAAAATCAAAGCTTAGTGGATTTCTTTTTAATCCCAGACTGATCAAAATAACAGATAAAACTATGACAATAGCCTCAAAAAAAACTATTAAAAATTCATTTATTGAGCCAGATACGGCTCTCGGTTGATCTTGTATTTTTTTGAGAAACATTCCTATTGGGAGATTCTTTTCTATTTTTTTAACTTGATCGTCTAATGCTTTACCAAGGCTAATTATGTCTCCACCGTCCAGCATTGAAACTCCAAAACCTATTACTTCCTGACCATCAGCCCTAACTTTTTGGTGAAAGGGATCAGGAAGACTTCTGTAAACTCTTGCAATCTCTCCCAATCGAACAACGTCTTGATTGGTGTTTATGTTTATATTTTTAATTTGATCTACGGATTCAAATTGACCCTCAACTCTTAAAGGTGTTACAAAATTTAATTGTTCAATATTTCCAGAGAATACAATTGAATTATTTTCTTTTAGCTGTTCAGCTAATAATTCCCAAGTTAAATTGTATTTAGACAATACCCTTCTGGAAATCTCAACATAAATTTTCTCTTGTTGTTGACCAAATATTTCAACTCTAGCTACATCTTTTACATTTAAAAAATCTTCTCTTATGTTTCTAACAAATCTGTCCATCATCTTAGGAGAATAGGTTGAACTAGAGAGAGCAAAAATAATTCCAAAGGTGTCCCCAAAATCATCATTGAACGAAATACCTGCCACGCTTTTTGGTAACAGTTTCTGCACATCTCTAACTTTATTTCGCACATTTGACCAAATTATTGGAGTTTCACTACTGCTCACACTGCCTTTGACCTGAAAAATGATTGTTGTTTCACCTTGACGCGAAAAACTCGTTATTTTTGCTCTAGTGCTAATCGTTTTTAATTTGGTTTCTATTGGCTCTGATATTTGTTTTGCCATTTGCAATGGAGTTGCTCCCGGCCAGTTGACTTTAATGACCATGGCCCTGAAAGTAAATGGAGGATCTTCATCTTGACCTAAGAAAAAAAAAGAAAAAAATCCCAAAACCAGTAACACTATAAGCAAATACCTGACTATGTAATCATGTTCAACTGCCCATCTAGAAAAATTAAATTTATTAATCAGTATGCAAATCTCACTTTCTGCCCCTCAGTCAATAAATGTCCACCGGACACAACATACATGTCTCCCTTTTTTAATCCATCCGTAATTACTACAGAGCTCTCATTAATTTCTCCTGTCGAGACTCTTACTTCGTGGACAAATCCAGTGCCAGATCTTATTTGTTCATTCCCAGAATCAACAGAAACCTTAAAAACTAGTTGGCCATCAATAAGAGCTGAAATTGGTATTTTAATAGAACTTTTTAAATCATCCTTTTGTATTAATCTATTTTCATAATCACGAGAAATTATTGTTTTTGATAATAAAATTCGAGCTACTTTTTCACCTGCCTTCAGTAATTGTCCTTCTTTGACAAACAGATTAGTTACTTTGCCATCCCCAAAAGATCTTACTGAAATAACCCCTAATTTATCAGCCAATTCCTCAAACTGTGCCTCATACATTGAAAGTTGGGCTTTTCTTCTCTCCCATTCTGCATCAGAAATGAATTTTTTAGTTTTAAGCTCACTAAATCGTAAAAAGTCTGCCCTATGAGCTTTAAGACTAGCTTTTGCTGCCTCGTATTGAAATCTAGCAGAACTGTCAGACAATCTTAAATCTCTTGGGTCGAGTCTCAAAATTGTCTCCCCAGCTTTGATAATGTCTCCATTTTCAACCAGCTTCTCGACTACCCAACCAGCATTGTCAGTCAAAACCCAATTTGAAGCAGTACTGACATTTATAGGTTTTGATCTTCTAAAAAGTTCACTATCAGTTGTTGCTTTTTTTACTATTACAAAAACATCCAGATTTTCTATTTTTGAAGATTCCTTACTACATGAAATTAAGTTAACAAAGAAAAAAAAAATAACTGTTAACTTAAACATACTATTGGCTTGCAGATAAGTTTGCATCTTGGACTAAGGCAGCGTCCATCAATCTATACGTATACTCATTTCTAGGTTGAGTCAAAACATGCCTAGTAGCACCAAACTCAAGAATTTTACCATTTCGCATAACTAGAACACGGTGGGAGATGGCTCTGATAACCGATAAATCATGTGAGATAAAAATATAAGTTAAACCTCTTTTGTTTTGTAGATTAATTAGAAGTTTTAGGACTTGTGCCTGAACTGACACATCCAGCGCACTTGTTGGTTCATCTAAAACAATAAGATCCGGTTCCAATATAACCGCCCTTGCAATTGCAATTCTTTGTCTTTGCCCTCCCGAAAATTCATGAGGATATTTATTCAAACTTCTTGTATCTAAACCAACCTCCACTAAGATATCTTCACAGAGTTTTTTTCTTTCTTCTTTAATATATTGAGGAAAGTGATGGATTAAGCCTTCTTCTAAAATTTCAGCTATTGTCATTCGCGGGGAAAGTGAGGAAAAAGGATCTTGAAAAACCATTTGAAATCTTCTACGTGTTTTGCGCAATATATTTGGGCTCATTTTTGTTAAATCTAATCCGTCAAACTTAACTTGTCCTTTAAAAACTCCAGAGAAAAGTCCTAAAATTGCCAGTCCCAAACTTGTTTTACCTGATCCAGACTCTCCAACAACACCAAGCGTTTCTCCCTTATAAACAACAAAGTTTTCACGAGACACAGCAAAGTAATTTTTGGTAGAAAAAAAACCAGATGAAATTTTGTACGTACATGAAAAGTTTCTGGCTTCAATCAGAACACTTCTTTTCTGAAACTCTGCATTTAATGGTTTAGGTCGACTGTCTAATAATTTTTTAGTATATGCATGGTTAGGCTTGTTAAAAATATTTTCCTTATCACCCAGTTCTATCATTTTCCCGTTTTGCATAACCCCTACTTTTTGAGCAAAGCGCTCTACAAGAGGCAAATCGTGGGTTATCAAAAGAATTGACATCCCCTCTGACTCTTGTAATTCAAATAACATAGATAGTATTTGTTGACGAATAGTCACATCTAATGCTGTTGTTGGTTCATCAGCTATCAAAAGTTTAGGTTTACAAGCAATTGCCATTGCGATCAGGGCTCTTTGACGCTGTCCACCTGAGAGTTGATGTGGGTAGGAGTTAACTCTTCTTTCGGGATCATCAACACCTGTTTTTTTTAATAACTCAGAAGCCCTGATTATTCCTTCTTTGTTAGAAATCATTTCATGATTTTCAAGGACCTCAGAAATTTGTTGGCCTATAGTCAACAATGGATTTAAAGCACTCATCGGCTCTTGAAAGATCATAGAAATTTCTTTACCTCTGATAGATCTTATTCTTTCAGAATTACATTTCTGTAAATTTTCACCATTCCAAAAAATTTGACCTGAAGTCACAGATTGTGACAACAGTTTTAAAATACTCAAGGCTGTTACAGTTTTTCCAGAACCCGATTCTCCAACTAATGCAAATCTCTCACCAGGTAATATGCTAAAGTTGACTTTTTCAACCGCCGAGAAATTATCCTGTTTTTTTGTAGATTCAAAAACTACATTCAAATCAATGACGTCTAATTGATTAGATCTAGTTTTTTCTAGTGTCGAGTGAATCACGAAGTGCTTCGCCTATAAAAATTAAAAGCATTAGAGTTGTGACTAAAACTAAAAATGTTGAAAGTGAAATCCACCAGGCATCTAGATTAGCCTTGCCTTGAGCTAAAAGTTCTCCCAAACTGGGAGTAGATGAAGGAACTCCAAGACCTAAAAAATCCAGGCTGGTGAGAGCCAAAATGGCACCACTCATTCTGAAAGGCAGAAAAGCAATTACTGGAGTTAAACTATTTGGAAGCACATGTTTCCAAATAATTTTCTTACTAGACAAACCTAAAGCTTTGGCAGCAGTCACGTACTCGAGTGAACGATTTCTCAAAAATTCAGCCCTGACATAATCTGATAGTCCCATCCAACCAAATAATGAGAGTATTACTAGTAATATTAATAGGCCCGGTTCAAAAATTGAAGCAAGTATTATTAATAAATATAATTCTGGAACTGCACCCCAAACTTCGATAAATCTCTGCAAGAACAAATCGGTTTTTCCAGCAAAATAACCTTGAATCGCACCCATAAAAACACCAAGAATTACACCAATTAATGTGAGGGCAATTCCAAAAAGGACTGAGACCCTAAATCCATAAAGAAGTCTAGCAAATATATCTCTCCCTCTGTCATCCGTACCTAACCAATTTACTGCTGAGGGTGAAGCAGGGTTTGGATAGGGAGAAAAATAATTAATGGTGTCGTGGCTGTAGAGGTTAAAAGGATAAACCACCCAGTTACCATCTGAAGTTAGACTTTCGGTGATAAAGGGGTCTAGATAATCCGTATTAGTTGAAAAATCTCCGCCAAACTGAGTTTCCGGATAATCATTAATAAGGGGGAAATAAAAGGTACTTTCATAACTAAGTAGGAGTGGTCGATCATTCGAAATAAATTCCGAAAATAAACTTATTAAAAAAATAATGCAAAAAACCCATAGACATAAATATCCTCTTCTATTTTTTTTGAAACGAATCCACAAACGATTTCTCGGTGTTAGAGTTGGATAATTCAATTTTGTTGCCCCTCGAATTGTACTCTTGGGTCAACTAAAACATAGAGCAAGTCGTTCAGTAATTTTGCAACGAGAGCTATTAAAGAAAAAAAGAAAAGTGTTCCCATCACTATCGGGTAATCCCTTTTGATGACTGCCTCATAGGACAAAAGGCCTAAACCGTCTAATGAAAACAAGGTTTCAATCAACAACGCACCGGTGAAAAAAGCCCCAACAAATGCGGCAGGAAAACCGGTTATGATGGGTATCAAAGCATTACGTAATACGTGTCTCCATAATACTATTTTTTCTGTCAACCCCTTGGAGCGTGCCGTTAGGACATATTGTTTGCGTATTTCTTCCAACATAGTATTTTTGGTTAACATTGTAAG
>MDTB01203446.1_pt1 | contig 20589 bp, 23 predicted proteins | sample 811161 | NCBI WGS metagenome assembly MDTB01 (sample SAMN05326650, study PRJNA326480) | marine metagenome | isolation source: seawater | place: Mediterranean Sea | collected 2009
CAATGATTGATTCAGGTATTAATGTAAAACCTGGAAGTGGTGTTGCTGCTGCTTCTGAATATTGGAGAAAGGCCTTAGAAAATGATGCAAAAGTTCAAAATATTAGTAACAAGGAAGTGGCCTAAAAAAGTTGAAGAAAGTCTAGTTTCAACATTCGATACAACATTAAATGTTGATGATAAACCACTTTCTGAGTCAGAATTGATAGAGGCAATGAAATCTTACGATGCTTTACTTCCGACAGTAACCGATCCAATAACAGATAAAATAATTTCAACGCCTGATAGAAGAGTTAAAATTATTGGAAATTTTGGCGTAGGATTCAATAATATTGATGTCGATTCTGCAAAAAGCAATAGTATAGTTGTTACAAATACCCCTGAAGTCTTAACCGACTGCACAGCAGATATTGCCATGTTACTCCTTTTAGGTGTAGCCAGAAGGGGATCTGAAGGAGAGTTTCATGTTAGGAAAAAAGAATGGGTAGGATGGAGACCTACTCACATGATGGGCACTAAAATTACAGATAAAACTCTTGGCTTATTTGGAATGGGTCGCATTGCTCAGGCAATGGCTCACAAAGCACACTTTGGCTTCAGGATGAAAATAATCTTTTATGATCCTTACTTTAATGACGAAGACACAATTAAAAAATTTAACGCCGAAAGATGTGAGAACATCGATGACCTTTTTTGTAACTCAGATTTTGTTTCTCTTCATTGCCCTTCAACAAAAGAAACTAAAGGAATAGTTAATTATGAGACAATTTCAAAAATGAAAAAAACTTCCTACCTTATCAATACTGCTAGAGGAGATATTGTTATTGAAGATGATTTAGTCAAAGCGCTTAATGAAGAACTAATAATGGGTGCTGGTCTTGATGTATATGAAGCAGAGCCCAAAGTAAATGAAGGTTTATTAAAATTAAAAAATGTCTTTCTATTACCTCATCTTGGTAGTGCAACTTCAGAGACAAGAGAAGCGATGGGTATGAGAGTTTATGAAAACATAAAGGCCTTCTTTGAAGATGAAGAGCCTAGAGACAGAGTTGTCTAATAAAATAAATTCCATAGAACTGAGAAGAAAAAAATCCAATTATAACCTTTTGTTGGATCTTTTCAATTATGGTATTGCATCTGTACAACCTAAAAATATTTTGGATAAATTCCTTTTTGTAAGTAATAAAGAAATTACCATTAAAGAAAATAATAAAAAAAAGACATATAAAAAAGTTAAAAATATATTTGTAATTTGCATTGGAAAAGCCTCTGTTGACATGGCGCTTACAGCAAAATCAATCTTTTCCAAAAAATCTCTTAAAATTAAAACTGGAATTGTAGTTGTTAACAAAGAAAATTTTAGAGATGTTAAAGGGTTCAAATGTTTTTCCTCAGGACACCCAATTCCAAACTCAAATGGTTTAAAGGCAGCAAAATTTATTAAAAATACTTTAAAAAACCTTGATAAAGATGACCTTGTTTTAATGCTCATTTCTGGTGGTGGTTCAGCCTTATTACCATTTCCTGTAAGCGAAGTTAGTCTAAAAGATAAAATTTTAACAAACAAAATTTTACTTAGTTCAGGTGCAAATATCAAAGAAATTAATTCGGTAAGAAAACATCTATCTCAGTTTAAAGGAGGCAATTTAATTAAATTGTGTTATCCAGCCAAAATTCATGGACTGATTCTTTCTGATGTCATTGGGGATGACTTAGGTTCTATCTCAAGTGGTATGACAACCTTTGATGAAACTAGTTTTTCAGATGTCTTTTCTATTCTTAAAAAATACAAGTTATGGGAAAAAATACCTACTAAAGTGAAAAATTATATTTCTAGAGGACTTAAAGATAAAAAATTAGAAACTCCCAAAAAAAACAATAAAGTTTTTAAAGAAGTAACTAATACAATAATTGGTAGTAATACCATGTGTTTAAAAAATATTGATGACTATTGTAAAAAAAAAAAGCTTGATGCAAAAATAATTTTTAAGAACATTGATATGGACGTTAAAGAATTTTCTAAATATTACTTTAAAAAAATAGAAACAATTAAAAGCAAGAAGCCATTAATACTTTTATCGGGAGGAGAAACTACAGTTAAAGTTAAAGGCAATGGAAAAGGAGGAAGAAATCAAGAGTTTTCTCTGCATTTCTTAAAAGAAATTAACAGAAAAAATTTCAAAAAAGAATTTTTTTTACTTTCTGTAGGAACTGACGGGAGAGACGGACCAACAAATGCAGCTGGAGGAATAGTTGATGCAGAAAGCATTGATGAAATAAAAAAGAAGAATATAGATTTAGCTGAAGAGCTTAAAAAAAATAACTCTTATGATGTATTGAAAAAAATTAATTCACTTGTCATAATCAAAGGAACAAATACTAACGTTGCAGATATTCAAATACTCCTACTTTTATAGACATGAACGAATTTAATGAAAAGAAAATAGAGTTTAAAAAATCTATAAGCTTTCCTTGCTCCTATCTTGCAGGTAATACTGAAAGAAGACTTTATGTAAATTTAAATAAAAATGAAAATAATAAACTATTAATATCGGAGTTAACAAAAAATGGTTTTAGAAGAAGCCATGAACATATGTACATCCCTGTTTGTGAGGGTTGTAATGCATGTATTTCCTCCAGAATCAATATTAAGGGTTTTAAATTTACAAAAAGTAATTTAAGGGTCATTAAATTTAATTCTGATCTAAGTTTTAAAAAAAATTTTGATAATAGTCATAAACACTATGAATTGTTTAAAAATTATTGTTTTGAAAGACATGAATCAAGTCAAATGATTGATATGAGCATAAAAGAATTTAATAACTTTTTTTTTGAATCGAAAAATGAGAATCAGGTATTCGATCTAGTAGATTCATCAAATAATCTTTTAGGATCGATATTGGTTGACACATTAAATGATGGTTACTCAGCCGTTTATAGCTTCTTTGATCCATACAAAAGTAAAAGGAGTCTTGGTAAGCTTTTAATTTTAAAATTAATTAATGAGTTAAAAATAATAAATAAACCTTTTTTATATCTTGGGTATTGGATAAAAAATTCTCAAAAGATGTTGTATAAAGCCAATTTTAATAATGTAGAATTTTTTATTGATGGGAATTGGAAAAATAAGAACCTTACAAATTTTTAAGTTTATTTATTAAATGGGTTCTAAAAATAAACTTATTTAAGTCATAATCGAAATTTTTTCTAAGAAAGTATGTTGTTATTTTTAAAGCATTAACATAATCAACAAAGTTATTTGATATAGTTTTTTCTTTCAGACAATATGGAAGCTTGAATAGTTTATTTCTATATTTATGACCTACTGAATAAGTAACAGAGTTTCCAGAATTTGGAGAAAGGTAGTATAATTTTTCCTTTGACCCACTTACAGAACATTTATCTAAATTTATTCCATAGCCAGTATTTTTTAAAAATAAAATCTCCCACCAAACATAATTAAAAATAATTAAGTCAATGTTTTTATCTAAATTATTTATTAATTTTTCTAAATCATTATATATCTCAATATTTTGTTGCCACAAAGGTAAAAATTTAATACATAATTCACTTGCTGAAGACTTAATCAGTGAGTTAATGAAAGTATCATTTTTTTTAAGTGAAGCCTCTAACTCTAAATTTATATAACCTAAACTATCTTTTTGTTTTGATTGCCAGGTAAAATTTACCTCATCTAAAATTGTAAAACTTAGTCTTTGCTTTTTTGTAAACCTTGAAAAACTTTTTATTAGTCCATTATGTTTAGAAAAAATGTAAATCATAATAGAATTCTCTCCATATTTTTTATTTCCTAAAAAAAATCCTATATCATTTATTTTCATGTTTTTTTAAGTTGTAATGAAACTTTTAAATCAAGAAAAACCTTTTTTTTAAAAAGTTTTTCCATTTCTGGCCTAGTATCAGTTCCAATATGCTTTATTTTCTGACCCGCTCTTCCAATAAGTATTGCTTTTTGGGATTTTTTTTTTACCAAAATAATTTGACTAACTTTTACAAGATTTTTCAATATTTCAAAAGACGTCTTTACCTTCACAGAGTAAGGGACTTCTTTATTAATAAACTTAAAAATTCTTTCTCTTGTAATTTCAGATAATTGAAATTTTAAATCATTATCAATTAAATCACTTTCTCCAAACACCCATGGTTTTTTTGGAATATTTTTAATAATTTTCTGAAGTAGAATATCTATCCCTATTTTTTTTTTTACAGAAATTGGAAAAGTTTCACAAAAGTTTACTTTTTTATTAATATCACTTATTAAGCTAACCACTTTTTCATTCTGTATTAAGTCAATTTTATTTAATACCAAAAAGTTAATTTTAAAGTTTAATACTAAATCATTAATTTGTCCCAATAAACTCTCATTTATTACTTTTGAAGAATCTAAAATAAAAAGGTTTAAATCACATGAATCAAACTCTTCTAGTAATGACCTTGACATTTTCTTATCAAAAAAACGTTTATTAGTTATTATTCCCGGAGTATCTACAAAAATTAGTTGATTTGATTTAAAGTTTAAAATTGCTCTTATTTTTTGATTAGTAGTTTGAACTTTATGAGAAACAATAGAAACTTTTTTTTTTAAAAAAAAATTAATCAAAGATGATTTTCCTGCATTAGAAAAACCTGATAACAATATTTTACCACATTTTTTATTCACAAATTTTTTTTAGTAGTTTAATAGCTGCATTTATCTCAGCATCTTGTTTACTCTTTCCTTTTGCAGAGCTTGAAAATTTTTCATCTAAAATAACCTTTACAGTAAAGATAGGACTATGGTCTGGTCCTGATCTATTTTTAATTTCATAGGTAGGTAGCTTTTTTTTATTTTTTAAACTCCACTCTTGTAGTTTTGACTTGGGGTCAAAAGACGATAAATTAATATTTTCTAAAAAACTTTTCCATAATTTTAAAACAATATTCGATACTTGATTAATATTTGAATCTAGATAAATTGCAGCAATTAAAGCTTCCAATGTATTTGCAATAATCGAATCTAATGAATTTTTTTTTAAACTTTGAGTGCAATTTATAAAATCTTTTAATTTTATATTGTTAGCAACCTTTTTTAGTGTAGTTTTACATACTAAAAATGACTGTTGTTTTGCTAACTCGCCTTCTGTACTTGATAAGTTTTTTTTAAAAATCTCATTTGAAATAATTAATCCAAGGACTCTATCACCAAGAAATTCTAAACGTTCGTTATTTTTTATTTTATTTTCTTTTGAAAAACTAGAATGTGTAAGCGCAGTTTTCATTAAAGACTTGTCCTTAAAATTATATCCGATAATTTTCATTAATTTATTTATATCAGTCATCAAAAACTATTTATGAATCTGTTTTTGGTCGCAAACTGACCAAAAATCTATCTTTTCTTAATGCAGGGAACCAAGTCCAGAATTTTAGAAAACTGCCTATTTCAGTATTGAAAGAAATAAATACGATCTCAGCCCTGCCTACTAAATTTTTTTTTGGGATAGGACCTATATACCTGCTATCTTGCGAATTATCTCTATTGTCACCTATAACAAAAAAACTGTCTTCAGGAACAATAATTTCATCAAAATTGTTAGTATTATAAACAGAAAATGTTTTCTCAAACTCATAAACTGAATAAACCTTTTTGTTCGGGAGCTTTTCTTGAATTTTCTGAACCCCAAAAGATTTATAACTTTCATTATTTATAAGTTCTCTTTGAATTTTCTTTCCATTTATTAAAATTTGGTTTGATTCCATGCTTATTTTATCACCAGGAAGACCAATTAATCTTTTAATGTAATCAGTTCTGTTATCCTCTGGAGTCTTAAAAACAACAATATCTCCTCTTTTAGGCTCTTTATAAAAAATTCGACCTGGTATTAAGGGAATGCTAAATGGCAATGAGTTTCTTGAAAAACCGTAAGAAAATTTTGATACAAATAGGTAATCACCAACTTTTAAATTTGGATACATTGAACCTGAAGGAATACTAAAAGGTTCATAAAGAAAACTTCTAATAACCAATGCGGCCAAAATCGCATAAAAAATTTGCCAAAAATTTTTTTTTATTTTACTATTTTTGTCATTCATTTTTAAAATTTATCATTTAATTTCATCAAATCAAACAATGTCAATTTATTATTTTGATTTGGGATGGTCGATAATCTTCATAAACTTTAAAATCGTATCTTTAAGTCCAGTATACAATGAATGGCTAATAAGGAAATGTCCCACATTTAGTTCTAAAATTTCATCAATTTTAGAAATATCTTTGACATTTTCAAAGTTTAGACCGTGTCCAGCATGACAATCAAGTCCAATATTATAGCATAGTTTTGCAGCTTTATTTATTCTAGTTAACTCAAGATCTTGTCTTTTTTTTTTAAATAAATTTGAATATTTACCAGTATGTAGTTCAACAGCGTGAACGCCCAGTTCTTTTGAAGCATAGATTTGATCAAAATCTGGATCAATAAAAAGTGAAACTTTTGTTTTTTTTAAAAGCTCAGGAAGAAAGGTTCCAAGATAATCCATTTGATTTTTCACATCTAATCCTCCTTCTGTTGTCAATTCTTCTCTTCTCTCAGGGACAATACAACATGATTCGGGAAGAATTTTTAAACATAAATCTTTCATTTCCTTTGTCGCTGCCATTTCAAGATTTAATGGTAAATAATTTTTTTCTTTAAGAGCTATTACATCATTATCTTTAATATGTCTTCTATCCTCTCTAAGATGGACGGTAATGCTATCTACTTGAAGCTCCTTGAGAATTTTTGAAACATCAAGAAGATCAGGAAAATTTTCATTTCTTGCATTTCTCAATGTTGCAACATGATCTATATTAACGCCTAATCTTATTTTTCTCATTTATTCTTTTAATCAAAAATTTTTTGCACATGTTAAATGTTATAAACCATACAATCAAAGCTAATGGAACGCTTCCTAATAATGTTGGATAAAAGAGATCTTCAAAATGTACAACAAAAAACTTTATTTTAAATTCATAATAATCAATACTATTGAAGTAGATTGTTGTTCCAATTTTATAGTCAAGGTAAAAAATAAAAGGAAATGTCCATGGGTTTCCAACAACTGTCCCTACAGTGGCAGCTATCAAGTTACCTCTCATTAACCATGTTCCCAAATAACATATTATCAAGTGGAACCCTAGAAGTGGTGTAAAAGAAACCGCCGCTCCCCAAGCTATACCAATTGCAACAGACTCAGGAAAATCTTTAATTTTGGTTATCCTATATTTCTGAAGTTTAATTATTCTAAAAATTTTTTCCATAAATTTTTTGTAATTAAACTCTTGTTACATTTTCTATAAAATCTGATGTTCTTAGCGAAACAATCACTTTACTTAGGTGATCCAAGTCCGTAACATCAATTTCAAGTTCAATTTTAAAAAAATCACTATTTCTTTCAGTTATACTTAAATTTCTTATGTTGCTCATACTTTTTCCAATAATTGACGAAAGTGAACCTAAAGATCCAATTTCATTTTTTATAACGACATTTATTTTTGCTACAAACTCATCTTTTCCTTTTACAAAATCTTTCCACCTGACATTAATAATCTTAGACTTATCTACATTAATTTTTCTGAACTCACTACATGTATCCATGTGAATGATAAGTCCCTTTCCTTTGGATATATAGGCTATGACCGAATCACCGGGTATTGGGTTACAACAATGTGCATAATGAACACTCATCCCTGGTGTTAATCCTTTCAGCAAAATCGATGATTCTCTTTTTTCTTTAATTTTATTAAGTAAGACAATATTATTATTTGATTTAATTACTTCCCTTTCTGGAAATAGTGATAAAATAATTTTAAATGGTTGTAGCTCTCCTTTACCAATTTTAAGAAACAGATTCTCTAATTTTTTTAATTTAAATGAGTCTAAAATATTTTTTAGATTTCTCTCAGAAAATCTTATTTTTTCACTTTTAAATTGATTAGTTAAAATTTCTTTTCCAAGTTTTTTTAATTCATCATCTTCTTTGGCGTGTAAAAATCTTTTTATACATGCTTGTGCTTTTCCAGTAATTGAAAGGTCAAACCATTTAGGTGAGATAATATTCTCTGAACCTGTAATAATCTCTACTTGATCCCCATTTTTTAATTTAGTGTACAAAGGTTTAATTGAATTATTAATCTTTACACCCTCACAACTTAAACCAATATCAGAATGAACAGCAAAAGCAAAATCTAAGGGCATTGCTCCTTTTGGTAGTGAAATTAAATCACCATTAGGAGTAAAAACAAAAACTTGATCACTATACATTTGGAGTTTTGTGTGCTCTAAAAATTCCTCAGGTTCTCTAGATTGATCTAAAATATCTAAAATTTGGCTAATCCCTTTGAATTGCTTACCATCTTTAAACTCAACCTTATCTTTATAAATCCAATGAGCAGCTACCCCAAGATTCGCCAAATCATTTAACTTAAATGTTCGTATTTGTATCTCAATTCTTTGATTTAATGGACCAATTAATGTCGTATGTAATGACTGATATCCATTAGCTTTGGGAGTAGAAATATAATCTTTAAATCTTCCCGGAACGTATCTATACGCTTGGTGAAGATGACCTAAAACCTGATAACAACTTTTCAAATCATCTATTAATATTGTAAATGCCATAATGTCTGATAATTGTGAAAAATTTACAGCTTTTACTTTCATCTTTTTCCAAATTGAATAGGGTTTTTTTTCTCTGCCAAAAATTTTTGCTTTAACTTTATTTTTGATTAAGAGTTCTTGTATTTTTTTTATAGTTTTTTCTAACAATTCTTCATCTTGTAGCCTTAAAACTTTTAGTCTTTGAAGTATTGAATTTCTCAATTCTGGTTCAATAATTTGAAAGCTCAAATCATCAAGCTCAGCTCTAATTTCTTGCATACCTAATCTCTCGGCAAGAGGTGCAAAAATTTCTAAGGTTTCTAAAGCAATCTTTTTTTTCTTTACATTATCCTTTATGAATTCAATAGTTCGCATATTATGAAGTCTATCAGCTAATTTCACTAACAATACTCTGATATCTTTAGAGGTTGCTAATAACAATTTTCTAAAGTTTTCTGCTTGCTTAAATTCATCAGTCCTTCCCTCCAATTTTGAGAGTTTAGTTACCCCATCAACTAAATAAGAGATTTCATTTCCAAAGTTTCTTTTAATATCCCTAAGATTTCTTTTGGTATCTTCTACTACATCATGTAAAAGAGCTGTAATAATAGTTTTAGAATCAAATTTGTAATCAGCAAGTATTCCTGCTACTTCTAAGGGATGCGAGAAATATGGGTCTCCGGAAGCTCTTTTTTGAGTTCCATGTGCTCTCATCGAATAAATATAAGCTTTGTTTAAGAGTTCTTCTTCAACAAATGGATCGTAAGATTTTACCTTTTCAACTAATTCAACTTGTCTAAGCACAATTTATACTAAATTATACATTCAGTAATTTAAATAAGGATTATATTTTTTTTTTACAAACAGACTAATTAAAGTTCTATTCTAATTATTTTCAGACATTATTTGGGGCACCTGTTTTAGAGTTGTTGTCATCAGAAGTTTCATCAGCTAAATCATCTGAATCAGTCATTTCAGTTTTTCTTTTATCAATTAATTTTTGAATTTCCGTTTCAGTCATGTAGATTTTTTTTCTCTTTTTTTCAGATGCGTTTTCTTTCTCAAAATTATCAAATGATACTTGTGATGCATTGTCATTTAATGGTACTGCCTGCTCATCGTCAATATCAGCGTCTTCAGCAGGTTGATATTTTTGAGCATGTGAGACAATATTTTGCCAAATTTCGGCCAAATCAATTTTTTTGTCAGCTATCTCTCTAAGTGCAACTACTGTCTGCTTATCATTGTTGATCGTTACGTTAGCCTCATTACCTGAAAGAAGTTCTCTCGCTCTTCTGCAGGAATAAATTACTAACTGAAATCTGTTAGGTATAGACGTTATACAGTCTTCGGTTGTAACTCTAGCCATAAACTGAATTTATATTGAAAATTTTTTGATTTGCAAGACCTTTGAGTAAATTTATTGCTTTTTTCTTCAAGATAGGATGCCTCCACATTGGATTAATGTCACAAATCGGCTTTATAACAAACTTTCTTATATGAAGTCTAGGATGAGGTATAGTTAAATTAGGTTTGTTAATTTTTAAATTTCCATAACAAAGAAGGTCTAAATCTATCACTCTTGCCTCATTTTTATGTCTTCTTATCCTGCCAAAATGATTTTCTATAAAGAATAATCTTTCGATTATATCCTTGGGCTTTAAATTTGTTTTAATCTCAATTGCAGCGTTTACATACCAAGGCTGGTTTGACTTAGGGATGGGTTCAGTTTTATAAAAATTTGAAATATTAGAAATAATGAAATATTTTCTTAATATTTTAATAACTTCAAAGCAATTGTTTTCTGGCATTCCATATAATGAAGACCTTAAATTAGAACCAATAGCAATTAAAATCATAATTTCTGTTTTTCTTTTTTCCAGTCCTGTTGTTTTTTATATTCTCTTAAATCTGCTTTTTTTCTTCCTTTTGAAATTGACAACTCTACTTTTAAAAAACCTTTATTATTAAAATGCAGATCTAGAGGAATCATAGTATAATTATTACTTTTGATACTGTGTGAAATTTTTTCTATTTGTTTTTTTTTTAATAAAAGTTTCTTTGGTCTAACATTATCCGAATTTTCAAAACCTTTTTTATAACCTTTCAAATCAACATAGAGGTTTAAAATCCAAATCTCACCTTTTTTAAACACAGCATATGAATTATCTAAAACAACTTTTCCGTCTCTTATTGATCGAATTTCATTTCCAAAAAGAACTATACCGGCTTCAAGTTTTTGAATCGTCTCATAGTTAAATCTAGCTTTTCTATTTTGAAATATTTTTAATTTTTTTTTTGACAAATTATTTTATTAACCCCAGCCCTTTAAGGACTTTGTCTATTCTATTCTTTGTGGTTTTTTCAACGCTAACAAGCGGAAGTCTTAAAATATCTTTACATTTTTTCATTCTACTAAGAGCATACTTGACAGGGCCTGGACTGGTTTCAGCAAAAAGAATATTGTTTAATTCGTATATTTTAAAATTAAGATTCATAGCCTCATCAATTTTTCTAAGTCTCCACAATTCATATATTCTTGAACAAATATTTGGAATTACGTTTGCAGTAACAGAAATACAACCGTCACCACCACTAACTAAAAAAGCCAAAAATGTAGCATCCTCTCCACTAAGCTGTTGAAATTTTTTCCCACAACTATTTCTTACATCTAATGGAGTTGTTAAATCTGCTGTTGCATCTTTAACTCCAACGATATTATTGATAGCTGATAGTTTTTTCATAGTAAGAGACTCAATTTTAACAATTGATCTACCAGGTATATTGTATAGGTAAACGGGTAAATTTTTACATGCCTCAGCAACTTTTTTAAAATGTTCATAAAGACCTTGCTGAGTTGGTTTATTATAATATGGAGAGACTAAAAGACTTGCCGATGCACCTGATTTAAAAGCATGTTTAACTAAATCAATTGACTCCTCAGTTGAGTTTGAACCACATCCAGCCATTACAGGAACCCTGCCTCTTGCTTGATTAATTATATATTCTGTTACTTTTTTATGTTCCTCATAATTTAACGTTGGAGATTCACCAGTTGTACCACATGAAACAAGTCCATGGGAACCTCCAGTTATTAAAAATTCTATATGGTTAGCTAGGTCGTCATAATCAATTTGGGTTTTTGCATCAAAAGGAGTTATTACCGCAGGTATTGAACCTTTAAAAAGCATTATCATGTCCTTATAATAAAAAAATAAATAATAATTATATTGTTGCTATACATACATTAAGAAATAATATTATGTTTTTATGATAACAAATTTCTCCTCGATCAAGTTTTTTTTTTTTCTATTTATTTTCTTTTCTACTAATTTAATAGCATTAGACTATCCCAAACCTATTGCAAAGCCAGAAATTCCAAAAAAGGAATATGGGGATGTCTTTGAGCAAATTAAAAAACAAAACTGGATAATGGCGCAAGCACTTGCTGAAGATTATGCTGATACAAATTTATCTTCTTATGTTAAATGGTTAGATATTACCAGGCCCGGTAGTAAACATTCATTTACTTATTTAACAAATTTTTTCAAAAAACATTCTCATTGGCCAAAACAAAAAGTAATTGTTGAAAAAATCGAATCATCAATATCAAGCACCGATAAGACTCAGAAAGTTTTAGAGTGGTTTAATAATAACCCCCCAATTTCATCAAAGGGAGCGATTGATTTTTTTGAATTTAAACTAAAAAATGGAAAAATTTTAAATAGAAATGAAGAAATCAAAAAAATTTGGATTGAAAAAAACCTTACCTTTAGGCAACAAAGATACTTTATAAAAAAGTACAGCAGATATTGGAACAATAATGATAACTGGAAAAGGTTTAATAGACTATTAAATGAAGGAAAAAATGTCTCAGCAAGAAGAACTCTCAATAGAATTTATGGTGATTTAAGAAAACTTGGAGAAGCAAAATATGCATTATCAAGAAGAGCCCCAAATGTTTCATCCTTAATTAACAAAGTGCCTGAAAAATTAAGAAATGATCCGGGACTTATTTATGAAAGAATGAGGTGGAGAAGAAAAGCAAAACTTCCAACTGCAGCCGATTTTTTATATGATCCCCCAGATAAAATTGAAAATGTTAGGAATTGGTGGATTAACTCAAGAATAGTTGTTAGGAGACTTTTAAATAAAAAAAAGTACAGTCAGGTCTATAATATTTTGAATAACCACAAACTTCCTTTAATAACAGATTCTGGAAGAGAAGCAGAATGGCTTGCTGGTTGGGTTGCTATACATCATTTAAAAAAGCCGACAAAAAGCATCGAACACTTTAAGAAAGTTTATGAAAATACACCTAACGAAAGTATGAAAGCTAAGGCTGCTTATTGGATTTCTGAAGCTAACGGTTTGACTAATCAAAAAAACGAAGAGGTAATATGGTTAAAAATTGCATCGAAAAATAAATTTTCTTTTTACGGACAAAATGCCTCAATTAAGCTTGGAAATTTTAAATTTAAAAAAGAAAAGAGAATTTTACTTAAGCCCGACAATGTAGATGATCTTTTAGAGGTGATAAAGATTATTTTAAAAGCAGGGCAAGAACCAGAAAAAACCTTAATTTTTTTTAAAAAACTTTTAGATATATCAAGTAAATATGAAAACAAACTTTTTGTTTTAAACGAAGCACTTAAATTAGAAAATAAATATATTGTTACTTCAATATCTAAAAAGTTAAAAAATCCATCCGTAAAGTATTCATATCCTCTAATAGAAAATTACATTCCTCAAAAATTTAAAAATTCTTTATCAACTTTAGCACTTATTCATGCAATTTCCCATCAAGAGAGTAATTTTAGAATAAACGCATACAGTTCAGCAGGTGCGAGAGGAGTAATGCAATTAATGCCATTTACAGCAAAAAAAGTAGCAAAAGATCTTAAAATTAGATACAGAAAAAAAGAGTTAACAAGAAACCCTCAGTATAATGTTACTTTAGGAACAACATATATTTATGAAATGCTTAAAAGATATAAGAATAGTCTTCCTCTTGCTTTAGCTTCATATAATGCAGGACCAAATAGGGTGAAAATTTGGTTAAAAAGGTATGGTGACCCAAGAAAAGGTCAAATAAGCTTTGTTAACTGGATAGAATCAATTCCCTTAGAAGAAACTAGATATTATGTAAAGAAAGTCTTAGCAAATCTAAGAGTTTATCAAAAAAAATATAAAATTGAATTATACGAAGCCAAACACAACATTGGAAAAAATTTTACTATGACATATTGACATAATGTCAAAATGACATTATATTAATAATATACGTTGCCTATTTTTGGGATGTATAAATAACTCTTGCTTATTGAAAGGAGAAAATAATGCAAAATAACTTAACAACATTCGATAGAAATAAATTCATTCCCTACTCTATTGGGTTTGACAGCCTCTTCGATAGACTCTTCGATATGGACTTAGAGTCATCAAGCTCTTATCCACCCTATAATATTAGTAAAATCGATGATAATAATTATATTATTGAAATGGCTCTTGCTGGCTTTAATAAGGATGATATAGAAATAGAGCTAGCTGATAGTGAACTAACTGTTAGATCAAAAAAAAGGGAAAATTTAAACAAAGATGTAAACTTAATACATCAAGGTATTTCTCATAGGTCATTTAATAAAAAGTTTACACTTTCAGAAGAAATTTTGGTTAAAAATGCAGAAATGAAGAATGGAATGCTAATAATAAAATTAGAAAAATTTATTCCAGAAAATAAAAAACCGAAATCAATTAACATAAAGTAATTTACAAAAAGGATTGAGAGTTTCTTTTCTCAATCCTTTTCTTTTTACACATTGACACATGACTAATATAGTTATAACTAATAATAATAATTATCATTATCATGCGTATTGTTTTATTAGTTTTAATTAGTCTATTTTTTTTTAGTAAATCCTATACTAATGAACTAAATTTATTCACCTCTAGGCATTATCCCTCAGATTTAATTTTATTTGAAAAATTCGAAGAAAAAACTGGGATCAAAGTAAATTTAATAAATGCCAAATCAAAAGTTTTAGAAAAAAGACTTTTAGATGAGGGTTCAAAAAGTAAAGGAGATATCTTATTTTTAGCAGACGCTGGTGCGCTTTATTCAGCTGAAAAAAAAAAGCTTTTTACAAAATATATTGAAAATGGTCCATTAAAACTTATTCCTACTTCATTGAAAAATGAATATTGGTTAGGAATTACAAAAAGAGCTAGGATTATTTTTTATAATCCTAATTTGGTAGATTATGATGAAATAAAAAATTTTTCCTATGAAAATCTTAGTAATTCAAAGTGGCGAAAGTCTATTGCAATAAGACAATCAAACAATATATATAACCAATCACTAGTAGCCTCAATCATTGAACATAAAGGAGAGAATTTTACAAAAAAATGGTTAAATAATTTTGTAAAAAATTTTTCGCGTAAACCACAAGGAAATGATAGAGCCCAAATTCTTTCTGTTGCTGCAGGTGAATCAAAATTAGCAATTGCAAATACTTACTACTATGCCTTAATGTTATCAGGAAAAAAAGGAGAAGAACAAAAAAAAGCAGCTCAGAAGGTTAAACCAATTTTTCCAAATCAAAATGGTAGGGGAACTCACATAAATATTTCGGGAGCAGGTATCCTAAAGTTCTCCCCAAATAAGAAAAATGCACAAAAATTTATAGAATTTTTACTTACAAAAGACGCGCAAACTCTTCTTTGTAATAGTTCATTTGAGTTTCCTATCATAAAAAATGTTCCGACGAATAAACTAATCAATGATATTAAAAATTTTAAAGAAGATATTGTTATAAATGTTTCTTCGTACGGAAAAAGACAAGCACAAGCCTTTAAATTAATGAAAAAAGCTGGCTGGAATTAAGGGCAACTTTGAAAATAAATCTAAATCAAAAAGTTACTGATAATTCAATTTTTTTTTTATCACTATTTATCATAATTCTTATCTTAAGCCCAATATTTACCATTTTTTTAGAAAATATTAATCAAAAATCAGACTATTTAAGTTTTTTTTCTAGTGGTGAGTTTCAATCATATACCAAAAACTCTATTATAATTCTTATTCCCGTCCTTTTTTTTACTTTGTTCTTAGGTGGTTTATCTTCTTACCTTGTTTCTTTTTATGAATTTACTGGAGTTAATTTTTTTAAATATTCACTTCTTTTATCATTTGCAATTCCACCATACATTTATGCTTATACTTTATCAGCTTTTTTTGAAAATTTTGGAATAGCTTATTCGTTAACATCTTTTTTTTCAGAGGATTTATCAAGAAAATTTATCCCTAAAATTGAGCCTTTAACTGGATCAATAATATCATTAAGCTTAACCTTGTTTGGTTATGTTTTCATATTAACAAGATCAACTTTTTTAAATCAATCGAGAGACTTAATTGAAATAGGGAAAAGTCTGGGATTTAATAATTTTGATATCTTTTTTAAAATTATAATTCCTACTGCAAGACCTGCAATTTTTATTGGACTCAGTCTTGTAGCAATGGAAACACTCTCTGACTTTGGAACAGTATCATTCTTTGGAATTTCTACATTTACTACTGGTATATATAATTCCTGGTTTATTTTTGACGATTTAAAAACAGCTAATTTTCTATCATTATTCTTAGTATTTTTTGTCTTATTTTTTTTTGGTTTAGAGAATCTTTCAAGAAAAAATATCAAATTTTTTAATTCAAATAACTCTTTTAATAAAAAAAATAAAAAAACTTTGCTTAGAGGATATAAAAGTTTTTTGGCATCCTTTTTTTGTTTTTTTCTTTTTTCTATAAGCTTTTTATTTCCTCTTATCTTAATGCTTAAATGGTCTTTAGTGAATAGTAGCTTTTTAGATTTAGACCAAATTCTTCATTTAAATTATAATTCAGTGAAACTAATTTTTCTTTCGTCTATTTTTATAATTTCTATATCGCTTATTGTAACTTTTAGCGGAAGAGTACTGAAAAGTAGAGCACTCTCGTTTTTTTCTAATTTGTCAATCTCAGGCTATGCAATTCCAGGAATAGTTGTTTCAGTTTCAATAATAAGTTTGTTTTCGCTTATTGATAGTTTTTTTAATGTGGAAATTAGAGGATACTTTATTGGATCGATTTTTGGTTTAATTTTTGGTTACACAGTAAGGTTTTATTCAATATCATTTAATACCATTAAAACAGTTTATCTTAAAATCAATAAATCTATTGATGAAAGCGCCCTACTTCTGGGATTTAATAAATTTAGTATTTTAAAAAATGTTCATTACCCATTGCTTAAGAAAAACCTAATTTTTGCCTTTATACTTATTTCGATTGAAGTAATAAAAGAACTTCCAATAACTCTAATTCTTCGCCCTTTCAATTTCGATACTTTTTCAACGAGTGCATTTAACCTTGCATCTAACGATTTAGTTGAGGTCGCAGCAATTCCATCACTTTTTATAGTTTTGTGGTCATCTCTTTTTATTTTTTTATCAATTAAGTTCTTTTTAATAGATAAAAAATAACTTATAAAAAAATTCTATGAATAAGTTTTTTGAAGTTAAAGATGTTACATTTTCATCAAGTAAAGAACACAGACTTGTTGATGTGAACTTTAGTATTAAAAAGCAGGGACAAATTATTTCTATCTTAGGTCCATCTGGAGTTGGTAAAACAACAATCTTGAGAGCAATTGCAGGACTAGACCCTATAACTGAAGGAGAAATTTTACTGAATAAAAAAGTTATTTCTTCAACAAGTATATTCATTGAACCTGAAAAAAGAGATATAGCTCTTTCCTTTCAAGAAAATAGTTTATTCCCTCATTTAAATGTTTTTGAAAACCTTAAGATTGGCCAACTTAAAAGAACCAAAAAAAAAATAAAGTTATCTTTAGAAGAATGCATTGAAGCATTTTTTCTAAATTCAATTTTAAAAAAATATCCACATGAAATTAGTGCTGGCGAAGCCCAGCGGGCTTCACTTACTAGATCCCTTATATCTAAACCCTCGCTACTTCTTCTTGATGAACCATTTTCGAATGTAGACATTGGACTGAAAGAAAAGTTACAAGTAAATTTAAAAACAATTCTAAAAAAAAATAATATTAGTTCAATAATTGTTACCCATAACTATGAAGAGGCATTTTATTTAGGTGAAAAATGTTGCTTATTTGCAAAAGGAAAATTAATTCAATTTGACAATCCATATAATATTTATCATTTTCCTGCCTCCCAAGATGTAGCTAGCTTTTTCAATAAAGGAACTTTTGTAACGGCGAAAGTAATATCAAAGAATGAATTAAGCCATAAAATCTTAGGTAAAATAAAGGGTAGCTTCGTCCATTCTCACGAAAAAGGAAAGAATGTGAAGCTTCTAATACAACCCGAAGACTTGATTCATAATGATAAAAGTAAGCTAAAATTTAAAATTATCGATAAAAGATTTGAAGGGACAAATTTCATTTACTTTTTGAGAGTATCACAAAAAGAAATCTTACCAGTGCTTGTTCATTCTCACCATATGCATCAACATTCAATAAATGAATTCTTTGGAGTAAAAACCCCTATAATCATAAAACATCTTGTGTGCTTTTAAAAAAAAACAATAAGCTTTACAATTGAATTTGCCTTTATTAATTTAATACTATGAATGAAGAAAAACTTAATATTTCAATTAGAAAATTTTTAAAAAACGTAGGCATAACTTCTCAAAGAAAAATTGAAGAAAAAATCAGGGATAGCAATCCAAGTGAGACCCAAAAAATAAAAGTATATGTAAATTTAGTATCCGATGAACTAAGCCTCAATGAAAAAATTGATGGTGAAATTGAAATAGAAATCTAACATTGAATAAACAAAACTCTGACAATCGATCAAGCTTTGATTTTTGCTCTAATGAAGTGAAATCGGTCAAAGAAAACCTCATGTGTCAGCAGGATTCTCTTCATAAATCCATGATAGATAACCCGCTTGGTTTTATTATTTTTTACGTTTTTGCTATTGTTTTTATTGCTTTACTTTTTCAGCTTTCTAAAAAAGATTTCAGCTCTAAGAGGAAAAAAAAATAGTTTTTTTTTGGGAAAAATTTTTAACACTTATCTTAATTCATTTATTATTAATTTTCTTAACAACTAAATTAATCAAAATTTTTAGTATAAAAAGCAAAACACTAAGTCTACTTTGTTCTGATAATTTAAAAAATCAATTAGTATTCACTTTTTACTACATTAGTTTTTATATAATCTGCTCGATTATCTTGAGTTACTTTTTGAGCTATGAAGGAATACAAATTTCTAATTTTATTTTCTCTTTTTTTCTTTTTTTTGAGACATTAATTAAAATTGCTGATTCAAATATATTTATTGAATGGATTGGAGAATCTTTAGAAAAAACATTTCGTTATTTAATAATGTTTGTAATTTGCCTTAATTGCACCTATTTTTTTACAAGAATCACTTATCAAATAATTAAAAGTTCAGGATTATGAGTAAAAAGATAAAAGTTTTTTATGACGGTAAATGCAATATCTGTAGAAGAGAAATAGACTTTTATTCTAGAATTGATAAAGATAAAAACTTTGATTGGGTTAACATTCATAAAAATAAAGGAAAAATTTCTAATACTGGGCTGTCAAAAAAAGAATTACTTTCAGTACTTCATATACAAACTGAGAGAGGGTCTATAATCAAGGGTGTTGATGCATTTGCAATTATGTGGAGTAAATTTAGATATTTAAAACCTTTAAGCTTCGCACTTAAATTCAAACTCATTAATATTTTTGCAAACTTTTTGTATAAACTATGGTTAAAAACAAGGTAGTTCACTCAAGGTTTTAAAAGAAGTCTTTTTACAATTTTTCCTTTAATTAAATGTGAATTAATAATCTCATCAACGTCCATTTTATCTCTATATTTATACCATACACCTTGAGGATATATAACCATGACAGGTCCAGATTCACATTTATCGAGACAACCTGATTGATTAACTCTAATATCCTTAAGCTTTAAATCAAAAATTTTTTTTTTCATATAATTTCTCAACTCTACTGAATTCTTTTTCATACAACATTCTCTTACAGCAGAGTCAGGTCTTTCGTTAACACAACAAAAAATATGAGATTTAAAAAACATAGATTTATAAATAGTTTCGATTCAAAAATGCTTTAACCTTAACATTTTTAGAGTTTATTAATTTCTTATTGATTGATTTTGAAACCATACTACCTTTATCCATTAAAATAATTTCATCTGCAAGTCTCTGTGCCTGAAATAAATCATGAGTAACTAAAATAATTTTTCTTTTTAATCTATGATTTATTAAATAATTTTCAATTTTATTTTTCAGATTGGCATCTAAGTTAGAAAATGGTTCATCTAAAATTAAAATATCTGGCTCAATTATAACTGACCTTACAAAAGAAATAAATTGAGCAAGCCCGCCAGAGAGTTTCCTTGCAGAATTTTTCTTAAATTTATCAATATCGAATTTTTTTAAATACAAGTTAACTCTTTCAAAAATTTCATTTTTATTACAACCGTCCATAGCTAACGGAAAAGCTATATTCTCAAAAACATTCCTCCTTAAAAGGATTGTTTTTTGTGGTGTATAACCAAACTTTATATTCTTTTTATTTGCTATTTTTATTTCACCCTTATCAATTTTTTGTAACCCTAATATAAGCTTTGTTAAAATAGTCTTACCTGACCCATTTGGTCCAAGAATTACAGTTATTCCATTAGAGGAAAAACTTAAAGAAAGGTTTTCAAATATTTTTTTATTTTTTATTTTAAAAAATATTTGATTAATAGTGATTATATTTTTTTTATTAGTCATAAGAATATTTAGAAGATAAGCCATTAACTATGAGAGCTAATGAATTTAAAATTAAAGCAATAAATATTAAAATTATTCCTAATGACATTGCCAAAGTTAAATTCCCTCTTGATGTTTCTAATGCAATAGTA
>MDTB01093431.1_pt1 | contig 20586 bp, 19 predicted proteins | sample 811161 | NCBI WGS metagenome assembly MDTB01 (sample SAMN05326650, study PRJNA326480) | marine metagenome | isolation source: seawater | place: Mediterranean Sea | collected 2009
ATCAAATTCATTAGATTTTTGATTAATAATTCTATCGGATAGTAACCTGATCTCATCATTAGACTCTTTTCGCCTACTTCCATGAGCAATTAATAGAAATGCGTGCATTTAATATCCTCTTAAATACTATCTTACCTTGCCTTCTTCTTTTCTCTTAGTAACTACTTCGCTAGCAATGTTTGCTGGAACAGCTTCATAATGTTCAAATTCCATAGAGAAATTTGCTCTTCCTTGTGTAAGAGACCTTAGTGTATTTGAATATCCAAACATTTCACTAAGCGGGACAAATCCTCTTATTATTTTATTTCCGCCTCTTTCATCCATAGAATCAACTCTTCCTCTACGTTGTGCAATAGTTCCGTTTACTGCACCCATATATTCATCTGGTGTAGTAACTTCTAATTTCATTATTGGTTCTAATAATTGAGGTTTACCTTTCAAAAATAACTCCTTGAATCCCTGTCGAGCTGCAATTTGAAATGCAAAATCCGATGAATCAACATCATGATAAGAGCCATCAGTTAATCTAACTTTCATATCAACAACAGGATAACCAGCATACGGCCCAGACTCTAAAGCCTGCTTAACACCTTTTTCACATGATGGAATATATTCTTGAGGTATACGACCACCACTAATTTCATTTACAAACTCAAAACCTATTCCTGGATTTTGGGGTTCTAGTGACATAACAACATGACCATATTGTCCGCGTCCACCAGATTGTTTAGCATGTTTATAAAATCCATTAGATGGAGCGGTTGCTGTTTCACGATATGCAACTTCTGGTCTACCAACTTCTGCAACAACACCAAACTCTCTTTTTAATCTATCCACAATTATTTCAAGATGAAGTTCGCCCATACCTGATATAATAGTCTCATTTGTTTCTTGATCATAAGAAACAGTAAATGTGGGATCTTCATCAGCTAAACGATGAAGAGCTTCGCCAAGTTTTTCGTTATCTGCATTTGATTCTGGTTTGATTGAAATACTTATAACGGGATCAGGAAAATCCATACTTTCAAGAATAATTGGTTTATCTTGCACACATAGAGTATCACCAGTTTTTGTTTCAGTTAATCCAACAACAGCAACAATATCACCAGCATAAGCTTTATCTATAGCTTCTTGACGATTTGAATGCATTCGAAGAAGTCTTCCAACACGTTGTTTTTTCTGCTGTGTAGCATTCCATATGGTAGATCCTGATTCTAATGAACCAGAATAAATTCGGATATATGTTAATTTCCCCATATGTTTGTCGGACATGATTTTGAATGCAAGAGAAGATAAACCCTCATCATCGTTCACTTTACGAATATTTTCTTCATCTTTACTACATGTGATAGGAGGTATTTCATTAGGAGCAGGAAGAAGAATATTTACGCCATCTAAAAGTTGTTGAACACCTTTATTCTTGTATGCAGAACCACAAAAAACCGGAATTATTTCTCTTGAGCATGTTGCCTTTCGCAAACCATCCCATATCTCTTGTTCTGATAAATCTCCTTTATCAAAATATTTCTCCATTAAATCTTCATCAAGTTCTGCGCATTTTTCTACTAGATTATTTCTCCATTCAGCAGCTTTTTCTACTAACTCATCAGGAATATCAGTTTCATCCCATTCAGATCCCATTACTTCATCTTTAAATATTAATGCTCGCATACTAATAAGATCAATAATTCCAATAAAATCTTCTGATGCACCGATTGGTATAGTTACAGGAACAGCATTTGCACCAAGCATTTCGTGAATATTATTAATAACAGAATAAAAATCAGCTCCAATTCGATCCATTTTATTAACGAATGCAATTTTTGGAACTTTATATCTTTCTGATTGACGCCATACTGTCTCGGATTGCGGTTGTACACCGCCAACAGCACAATATAATGCTATTGCTCCATCTAGAACACGAAGAGCTCGCTCTACTTCCATCGTAAAATCAACATGACCAGGAGTATCAATAAGTGATAGCATGTGATCTTTCCATACACAGGTTGTTGCAGCGGAAGTAATGGTTATACCACGTTCCTGCTCCTGCTCCATCCAATCCATAGTTGCTGCACCATCATGAACTTCACCTATTTTATGGGAACGACCTGTATAATATAAAATACGTTCTGAGACAGTAGTTTTTCCTGTATCAATATGTGCCATTATTCCAAAATTACGAACTTTATCTAATGTATATTCTCTAGACATTTTTTTATCCTCTTTAGTAATAAGAAAAATCAAATAAGTCGCGAAATATGGACATGAATAAAGAATTCTTCAAGGGTTTATTATTTAAAATTTCATTTTATTTAATCTTATTGTATCTTAAAACTCGTAAAATACAGAAAAATATAGCTTAAATGCATCATATGATTACCGATAGCCATCTTCATTTTGATAGATTTTTCTTAAATGGAAATATTCAAAAAATATTAGAAAAAGCAAAAATTGCTAATGTAACTAAAATGATATCTGTTGGTGGGTCATTAGATTCAAATAATCTTTCTATAAAGTTAGCAAAAGAAAATAAAGGTCTTATATATGCATCAGCTGGATATGATCGTGACTTAGCAAATGATTCATATAATGCGTCAGATTTAAAAAAACAGGTGATGGATCCTACTGTTAAGGCAGTAGGAGAAACTGGTTTAGATTATTTCCATTCTCAAGAAAATAAATTATTACAACAAAAATTATTTAATTTAAACCTAGAATTAGCAGCAGAATCCAATAAGCCAGTAATTGTACATTCTAGAGCTGCAACAGAAGACACAATAACTATATTAAAGAATTATTCACTAAGAACATCAGGATATATTGGTGTCCTACATTGTTTCACATTAGAGTTAGAAGCAGCTAGAAAATTATTAGATATTGGTATGATGATAAGTTTTAGTGGTATTTTAACATTTAAGAATGCAGAGGAGATAAGAAAGATTGTAGAATTTATTCCAAACGATTCTCTTTTAGTTGAAACGGATGCCCCTTATCTTGCTCCGGAGCCAGAAAGAGGCAAAGAAAATGAACCGGCATTAATTGTACACACCATTAAAAAATTGGCAGAATTAAAAAGAGTAAGTTATAATGAAGTATCAGATTTAACATCAGTAAACGCAAAGCGTTTATTTAATTTAGATTAAAAATAAGGATAAAATGAAGAAATTTTATATAACTGTAGTATTTATGATTCAATGTGTAAGTGCTCAAACAAATTTAGTTCAGGTTACGGGTGATCGTGTTAGTTTACGTTTATTACCTTCTATTGATGGAGAGTTACTTAATAGAGCAATGGAGGGAGAGGAGTTTTTAGCGTTAAGCGCTTCTAATGGATGGCAAGAAGTTATTGCTCCAGAATATATATCAGCTTGGGTTTCATCGAGTTACATTTCTAATAATATAGTTATTGCAAATAAATTAAATGTAAGAACAGGACCAAACAAAAATTACGGCATTTTAACTGTTATATCAAAAGACGACGTAATTGAAGATAAAGAGGTATTCAATGATTGGGTTAAAATTAAACCACCAGAAAACACTTCAATATGGATAAGTAAGCAATACTTAAGAGATGTACAACCAGAGAGTATAATTGAAGAAAAAGAGTTACTTGAATTACAAATAAATCCAACACAGAGTATTTCAAGCATTAACTTAGATCTAGATTTTTCTATGGAACAAAATTTAGAGATTTCTTACGAGGGTTTTTTAAAACCCTCTTATTCTGGATTATATGAACTATTATCAATAAATGATGAAAAGATTTGTTTTATAAGAGGAAGAAAATATCAATTAGAACCATTATTAAATAAAAGAATTTATGTAAGAGGTAAATCCTACTATATTATATCTTCTTCTCTTCCCGTTATTCAGCCAGATGAAATTAAGGTCTTAGATAACGATTTATAAACAATGTAAATTATGCTTTGGATTTAATCTTATAGTTTTGTAAATTGTATTAAAGGAAAAGCTTATGGGTTTATTTAGAAAAAAAACAAGTTATACAACCGTTAAGGTGAAAAAAAAAGATGTTCCGGATGGACTTTGGATTAAATGTCCGGGTACTGGTGAGATCATCTATAAAGAAGATATAACTAATAACTTCGAGGTGTGTCCAACATGTTCCCATCATTTTATGCTACCTCGACAAAAAAGAATCGAATTACTTTCAGATGAAAATTCATTTGAAGAGTGGGCAGGAGAAATTGAATCGATAGATACCTTAGGTTTTACAGGAAAACAGTCTTATATAGAGAAGTTAGATGCTAATCAAAAAAAATCAGGATATACTGATGCCGTTACAGTTGGTGGATGTACACTCGAAAGACGTCCTATAGGTCTTGGTGTAATGGATTTTTCTTTTCTTGGTGCTAGTATGGGGAGTGTTGTTGGAGAACGAATTACTCATCTTATTGAGCGATGTACAGATGAGAAAAGACCAATTATATTAGTTTGTACATCAGGTGGAGCCAGAATGTATGAAGGATTATTAAGTCTTATGCAGATGGCAAAGACAAGCGCAGCACTTTCGCGTCATGCTGAGGCAGGATTACCATATATTCCTATTTTGACTCATCCAACAATGGCTGGTGTAATGGCAAGTTTTGCAACTCTTGGAGATGTAATTATTGCCGAGCCTGATGCTCTTATTGGCTTTGCTGGACCTCGTGTTATTAAAGAAACAATACAGCAGGATTTACCGAAAGGGTTTCAACGTGCTGAATTTCTTAAGCAACATGGATTAATTGATATGGTTGTGCCAAGAACAGAATTACGTAACCGTATCTCAATTCTTCTTAATTATTTTTGTGATAAATAGGTTTTGGCATGGATGCCTACAAAAAGCTTTATCTAAGGACTGCTGAAGGGATAAAACCTGGCTTAGAAGTAATTAGTGAAGTTCTCAATCACTTAAATAATCCTCATCATGATTTTGCTGTAATACATATTGCAGGAACAAACGGAAAAGGATCTGTTTCGTCAATGATTGAGTCGGTATTAAGGTATAGTGGCTTTAAAACCGGATTATTTACATCGCCGCATTTAGTAGATTTTACTGAACGCTATCGAATAGATGGCAAACCCATATCAAAAAATAAATTAAATAGATTAATTATTTCAATAGAGAAAAGTGTAGATGATCTTTGTAATCAAAAAAATATTAGAAAGGCAACATTTTTTGAAATTTCAACCGCTATAGCATTTCAGTATTTTTCAGATGAAGACATAGATATTGCTGTAATTGAAACTGGTATGGGAGGTCGTTGGGATGCGACAAATATTGTAATACCTATTTTATCTGTAATAACTAATATTGGAATAGATCATACAGATTTTTTAGGTAACACATTATCTAAAATTGCTAGAGAAAAATCTGGAATAATTAAAAAAGGTCATCCTGTTGTTAGCGCACCGCAGAAAAATGATGTAAGAAAAATATTAGAGTTAGAAGATGAGCACATATTATATAGCGATGAGTTGATTTCTATAATTCAAATAGATAAACCTCAAAAATTAAAGATAGAAACGACGTCTCAAAATCTTCCACCAATTAATCTTCCTTTATATGGAGAACACCAAAGAGAAAACTGTTCTGTTGCTGTTTTGGCTCTAGAAAAAATAGGAAATATTTTAGATTTTCAACCTAATTTTAAAGAAGGGCTTGAAAAAGTAAAATGGCCTGGAAGGTTTATGAAAATCTCAAATTCTCCACCTGCTATAATTGATGGAGCTCATAATTCAGATGCCGCAAATAAATTAATTAAAACGCTCAAAGAAATTTATCCTAAATCATCTTTTGGTTTTATTATTGGATTCCTTGAGGATAAAGATCAGGAAGAATTTATGAAAATTATTTCCGATAGTGTGTCTAGATTATGGGTTATTCCTATGGATGTTATTAGAGGAAAATCTGCTGAATCGACTTTATCGACAGTTAAAAAAATTGGTTTAAGTGCCAGATCTCTATCTGTTAGAGATGCTTGGAATGAATCTCTTGCATGGGCTAATGAAGAAAATAAAAGTCGATTAATAGTTGTAACAGGTTCTCTGAGATTAGTTGAAATTTTTGTTAATGAAGAGATAATTACTACCCCTAAACTAACATCTTAGATTCTTTTTTGTTTGACTTACCTATTTAGTTGAAGATACACACTCATTGCATGTTATACGACGTTCATGTTGAGCTTGGAGATAGATCCTATCCAATTAATATTGGCTATGAGGTTCTAGACCAAATAGGTTCTTTGATCTTAAATCAGGATATTGGAAAAAAATGTTTGGTAATTGCCGATTCTAATACATGCGATTATTTCCATAAAATAAAACCATCATTAGAAAAAGTAGGTATTAATACATCATTAACAATTGTTTCATCTGGTGAGACTTCAAAATCTCTAGATGAAGTTGCCCATCTGCATAGTATTTGTATTAAAGAAAAATTAGATAGGAATTCCTTTATTATCGCTTTAGGTGGCGGTGTAATAGGAGACTTAGCAGGTTATGTAGCAGCGTCATACTTAAGAGGAATCCCCTTTGTGCAAGTTCCAACTTCATTATTAGCAATGGTAGATAGTTCTGTTGGTGGTAAAACAGGTGTAAATTTAAAAGAAGGTAAAAATCTTGTTGGAGCTTTTCATCAGCCATCATTAGTTCTTGCAGATATTAAAACACTTGAAACGTTACCAGAACGTGAAATGCAAGCAGGTATGGCTGAGGTGGTTAAATACGGTATTATAAAGGATGCAGAATTCTTTAAAAATCTCGAAGAAAATTATTCGAAATTAACAACCAGGGGTGATGTTAATTTATTAGCATCAGTCATTGGAAGATGCTGTGAGATTAAAGCGGAGGTTGTGACTAATGACGAATTTGAATCAGGGTTAAGAGCTATATTAAATTTTGGACATACGCTTGGGCACGCAATAGAAAATATAACAGGATATAGTAATGTATTTATTCATGGGGAAGCTATATCAATCGGAATGCATTATGCAGCTCTACTTTCCGTAAAATATAATAATTTAGAAATTTCTGATGTAGATAGGATTAGAATTTTATTAGAAAAAATTGGATTACCAACCAAAGCAAATAATTTAGATTGGGAAACCCTAAAGACCGCGATGATCATCGATAAAAAATCAATACAAGGGGTACCTCGTTTTGTTTTAGCTTCAGCTATTGGAAACGTATCAATAGGGCATGAAATATCTGAAGATATATTAAAAGAAATATGGGAAAATATAAATGAGTAAAAGTTTAGTAATTGTTGAGTCACCTGCTAAAGCGAAAAAAATAAACGCTTTTCTAGGAAAAGATTTTATTGTTATGGCATCTGTTGGTCATGTTCGAGATTTACCTCCTAAAAGTTTAGGTGTTGATTTAGATAAGGATTTTCAACCAGAATATGTAGAGACATCTCAGGGAAAGAAAATCCTAAAAGAGTTAAAGGATAATGCTAAGGCTTGCGAAAAAGTTTATCTAGCTCCTGATCCAGATCGAGAAGGAGAGGCAATAGCTTGGCATCTTTACGAAGCACTAAAAAAGACAGTCGGAGATGATAACTTTCATCGAGTAACGTATAATGAGATTACTAAATCAGCTATATTATCCGCATTTAATCAAACAACAAAAATTGATATGGATAGAGTTAATGCTCAACAAGCACGGCGTATATTAGATCGATTAGTTGGCTTTAAAGGAAGCCCCGTTGTTAGAAGGCAAATAAGAGGAGCAAATAGTGTCGGTAGAGTACAAACAGTTGCCTTAAGATTAGTAGTAGATCGTGAATCTTTAATCGATGGGTTTACACCACAACTTTATTTTACTATAGGGGTCGAAGTTCGTAAGAAATGTGATCCATTTGATCCTTTTATTTTGAAGCTAGCTCGAATAAATAATAATCCAATTGGGGTAAAAGAAAGAAAATTACAAGCTGGTGCAATAAATAGTGTTGAGCAATTGGAGTCTATTAAGAATGAATTAGAAAATAGTAATCTTAAGGTATCTGATATTGTTACAAAAGAAGTAAATCGAAAGGCTCGTGCACCATTTATTACAAGTACACTTCAACAATCTGCATCTGGTGCGTTAGGTTATGCTCCAGCACGTACAATGGGATTAGCCCAAAAACTTTATGAAAACGGCTTAATAACCTACATGCGAACCGATTCTTTTAATATTGCAAAAAGCGCTCAGGATGAGTGTAGAAGTTTTATTATTTCAGAGTATGGATCTGATTATTTGCCTGAAAAACCAAATATTTACAGTCGTAAAGCTTCTGCAGCTCAAGAAGCTCATGAAGCAATTAGACCAACATCATCTTCAGTTAAACCAGGTAATGAGGGCGTCCAGTTAGATTCAGCTGAACAAAAGCTATATAAATTAATATGGGAAAGGTTTATTGCATCTCAAATGGTTCCTGCTCGTATATCAAGGCGTACTGTAGAAGTTTTAGCAGATACTACAAATAATTACCTTTTTCGGGCAACCTCTTCAGATATTATTTTTGCTGGTTATATGAAAGCTAGTGGTATTGAAGCTGCAGAAGATAAGCCTAAGCAAGGAGAAGAATCCGAGGAAGAAGGTAAAATTCCCCCGCTGAAAATCAACGAGTCATTAGATGTAATAGAATGGATAAACGAACAAAAAGAAACAAAGCCATTACCGCGATATTCTGAAGCTTCATTAATTAAAGCTTTAGAGGAAAATGGGGTTGGAAGACCAAGTACGTATGCCGCAATTATGTCCAAGTTAGACCAGCGAGAATACGTCATAAAAGAAAAGCGTTCTTTAATTCCAACCAATCTAGGAAAAGAGCTAATTGGATTAATACTTCGAACAGAAGAAAAACATAAAGATGGAAATAAAATAGATCTCTTTGAGGTAAATTTTACCGCAGATATGGAAAAACGGCTAGATGATGTTGAAGAAGGAAGGTTAGAATGGAAAGATATGATGCACGCATTTTATCCATCTTTATTAGAGTGGATTGAGCATGCAAAAGAAACAGCTGATGTCGAAAAAGTTAAAGGTTACTTTGATGCATTAAGTATTATCAATGAATGGGCTCAACCAGTTAAAAGTGGTAAAAAAATATATGATGATAAAAAGACTTATCTAGATTTACAAGAATCAGTAAATAGTGGTGATCTTTTATCAAAAAGACAGGGTGAGCTTCTTTATAAAATGTGTTGTAGGTATTATAATCAATTACCAAGTAATATATCAGATAAATTAGATCTTATTAAACCAGAGGCAGTTAGAGACAGTACCGGTCAAAAAATTAATATGTTGCTTGAAGTACAGTTCGATGAGCCAAATAAGGTTGGAAAACGTATTTACGATGATAAAAAATTTGTTAATTCATTAAATGATCAAATAGTATTAGGAAAAAGGTTAAGTGAAAAACAAGTTTCTTTTCTAAATAAACTTCTTGGAAAATATTCAAATCAAATTCCAAATTTTGAGGAAATTAAAAATGAATTAAATATTGAGTTACCAACTGAAGTAGAGATAGATCCAACAATAGACCCAATATTAAATATGATGAGTATGATCAAAAATTGGGCTGATCCAGTTAAAAGAGGAAAAAGAGAATTTAATGATAAGTCTTTTTATGATTCTCTTTCTACACAATTTAAGAGTAATAAATCACTAAGCGAAAGGCAGATTTCAGCTCTAAAAAAGATGGCTGCAAGATATGCTGATCAAATTCCAAATTATGTCGAAAATATAGAAAAGTTCAATCTCATTGAACCGCGTAAGCCTAAAGAAAAGCAAGAGGTAGAAGAAGCTTAGTGGGTGATCCAAATATCATATCATTTATTAATTATCTCGAAGCTGAGAAAAATGCCTCAGAACATACTATAAATAGTTATCTAATTGATATTAATCAATTTTGTAAATCAAAATGGCAACATAAACAACCTCCATACAGATGGAAAGATGTTGATAGATATGATGCTAGAGGATTTATTGTTCAATTTCAAAAACTTGAAATGTCTCCTTCAACCACAAGTAGAAAGATATCTGCACTCCGTTCTTTTTTTTCATTTCTTCTAAAAGAAAATATTGTAGAAAAAAATGTATTTTCTGGATTAAGCCTTCCGCGAAAAGGAAAATATCTTCCGAAGGTATTAAGTATTAGACAAGTAACTCGGTTGCTTGAGGCGCCTTTACGATGTGAAATTACCGAAAACATTAAGAGCCCTTTTAAAAAGGCATGGATGAATTATTTATTTATCAGAGATAGTGCAATATTAGAGTTATTATATAGTACAGGAATAAGAATAAATGAATTAGTGACGCTTACAGATGAACAAATAGATTTATTAGGAGGTACAGTAAAGGTAAGAGGAAAAGGTAAAAAAGAAAGACTTTGTCCGCTTGGAAGTTATGCAGAAAAAGCAATTCAAAAGGCCTTGGATGCAAGAGATAATATTATTTTTTGTTTAAAGTTAAAATTAAATCGGAAAACACCGTTGTTTATAAATAGGCAAGGCGGAGGTTTATCTGCTCGTTCTATTGAAAGAATGATGAAAAAATATTTATTACAATGCGGATTAAGCTCTGAATTAACGCCGCATAGTTTAAGACATAGTTTTGCTACGCATTTATTAGATAAAGGAGCTGAATTACGAGCAGTTCAGGAATTATTAGGTCATGCATCCTTATCAACTACTCAAATATATACTCATGTGTCTATTGAAAGATTAAAAGAGGTATATAATAGTGCTCACCCTCTGTCATAATCCGTAATTTTTAGACAATTAATAAAGCATTCATAGAATTAAAGTGGTGGAGGATATCGGGATCGAACCGACGACCTTTTGAATGCCATTCAAACGCTCTTCCAACTGAGCTAATCCCCCAAAAATATATTATGTTATATGGCGCTTGTAAAAACATGTCAACGTTAGGTATTTGAATAATAATCGTTTATAATAAGCCTATTTAATGTTATTTATAGTTGACGGTTGTTATCTGATTACGTAAATTCCGCCTCTTGTTTTTAAGTGAAATTAAAATTTCTTTGTTAAAGGTTAGTTATGGAAGCATATGCGGTTATAGAAACTGGTGGAAAACAGTATAAAGTACAACAAGGCGATGTATTTGATATTGAGTTAATAAATTCGGATGAAGGATCAACATTAGAATTTGATGCCTTAGCTGTATCTGATGGAAAAGAACTTACCATCGGAACTCCTGTTGTTGATGGAGCAAAGGTATCAGCAACTGTTATAAGTGATCATTTTCGAGGTAAGAAGCTTTACTCTTTTAAGAAAAAAAGAAGAAAAGGGTATCGAAGAAAAATTGGTCATCGTCAAGAGTTAACAAAGATTAAAGTAGAAGAAATAAAAGCTTAATAAGAATTTTGGAGGAATACTATGTCTCATAAAAAAGGTCAAGGTTCATCAAGTAATGGTCGTGATAGTAACGCACAACGACGTGGAGTTAAAAAATTTGGTGGGGAACAAGTTACTGCAGGAACTATCTTAGTACGTCAGTTAGGAACAAAATTTCATGCTGGTGTGAATGTTGGATGCGGAAAAGATTATACACTATTTGCATTAAAAGATGGTATTGTTGCATTTGATAAACGCCAAAGAATGATTCACATTAAAGAACAAGTAACTGCATAATTTTTTGTTTTCTATTGAAAGAGCGTTTACATGCATGTAGGCGCTTTTTTTTTACTAAAATAAGTATAAGATTATAATGAAACCAATAATTTTTAGAGATCGTGTTAAATTATATGCTAATGCCGGTAACGGTGGACCGGGTTGTGTATCTTTTAGAAGAGAGAAGTGTATTCCAAAGGGTGGCCCAGACGGTGGAGATGGCGGTCATGCTGGATCTGTTATTCTACGCTGTGATATAGATGAAGATTCTTTATTGCCTATATATTATGAGCCTCACCGTAAATCTAAAAATGCACAACATGGTATGGGTTCAAATTGTCATGGAAAGAATAGTGATGATTGTATTATTAAAGTAGCTCCAGGAACCATTATTTTAGATTTTGAAACAGGAGACTATATCGGTGAGTTGATTAATCATGGAGATGAAATCATTGTAGCAAAGGGCGGTCATGGAGGTATCGGCAATGCAAGATTCAAAAGTTCTACTAATCGAGCTCCTAGACAATTTACTGAAGGAACAGAAGGTGAGGAGCGTGTTGTTTGGTTAGAGTTAAAATTAATTTCTGATGTAGGGCTAGTTGGATATCCAAATGCAGGAAAATCAACTTTACTTACCTCACTAACTAAAGCTCATCCAAAAGTAGCTCCCTATCCATTCACAACTATTAATCCCATTATAGGAACATTAGAGTTCGAGGATTACACAAGAATTAAAGTAGCTGATATACCAGGCTTAATAGATGGAGCTCACGAAGGTATTGGATTAGGACACCATTTCTTAAGACACATCGAAAGAGCAAAGTTTTTATTATTTGTTATAGATATCGCAGGAACTGATGGAAGAGATCCAGTAGAAGACTTTCTTCATTTAAAAGACGAATTAAAGCTCCATCAAGAAGAACTTTCAAGTAAACCGTATCTTGTGGTTGCTAATAAAATAGATAGCCCTAACGCAGAGCAAAATTTGAAGAAGTTTAGGGAAAAAACAAATGAATTAGTTTTAGATATTTCTGCTGAATTAAATGAGGGTATAGAGCCAATAAAAAAATATTTATATAATCATTTTTCTAATCGTTAATCATTACTTAGTTTAATCAATTCATCTAATTTTTTAAGTGCATCTCCGGAATCAATAGCTTGTTCTGCCATTGCTAGAGAATCTTGTATTGAAGATGTTTTTCCGGAAGTATAAATAGCAAATGCTGCATTTATTAGAACAATATCTTTTCTAGATCCTTTTTCGTTTCCTGCTAGTATATTTCTAGTATGTACGGCATTTTGAAATGGAGACCCTCCTTTAATGTCATCAGAATAAGATAATGGTATGTTAAGCTCAGATGGATTAAAGGTAAATTCTCGTATTATTCCATTTTTTACCTCAAACATTAATGTTTCATCTGTTGTTGTAATTTCATCTAATCCATCTTTACCATGAACAATAATTTGATGATTACATTCTAAATCTCGACAGGAATTAGCAACTATAGATAACAAATCAGTTTTAAATACACCGGTAATACCTCTTTTTGTAAAAGAAGGATTACATAATGGACCTAAAATATTGAAAATACTCCAAACTCCAATTTCTTTACGTGACGGAATTACATGTCTCATTGCAGGATGAAGAGATGGTGCAAAAAGGAAGGCTATATTAATTTCTTTTAGACATTTTTCCATTTTTTGCGGAGAGTATTCAAGATTTATACCTAATTCATTAAGAACATTTGCACTACCACATAAACTAGAAACACCATAAGAACCATGTTTTGCAACAGTTATTCCTGCTCCAGCTACAACAAAAGCAGCTGTAGTAGATATGTTAAATGTATTTGATTGATCTCCTCCAGTTCCAACAATATCTACCGCATTTTCATCATTACAGATAACAGGAGTTGCATATTCTCTCATTACTTCAGCACAAGCAGAAATAATTTCGGGTGTTTCACCATAAAATCGAAGACCAGTTATAAATGCTGCAACTTGTGAATGAGTGGCATCACCTGACATGATTAAATACATGGCTTCTTTAGCATCATCAGATGAAAATTTATTGTTTTCTATAAGTTTTTTTAAAATATGTTTCATAATAATTTATAGTTTATAACATGAATTCTATCATGAAAAGATGTCTAGCTAAAAAAAAAGCGCTTAAAGCGCTTTCGAAGTTTACTTTTAATTAAGCAAGCTTAGTTTTTGCTTGTTCAACTAATTTACTAAATCCTTCTGGATCATGAATAGCAATTTCAGATAGAGCTTTTCTGTTTAATGATATACCAGCTTTATTACATCCATCAATAAAACGACTATAAGAAATACCATTCAGCCTGCATGCTGCATTAACTCTTACGATCCACAGTTGACGGAAAGAACGTTTTCTAACTTTTCTATGCACATATGCCATTGCTTGCGCACGATCTACTGCCTCAGTAGCTTGACGGAAAAGCTTACTTCTAGCTCCTCGGAATCCTTTAGCTAGTTCTAATCTACTATTTCGTCTTCTACGTGATGCTGGTCCATTAGTTGCTCTTGGCATTTTATTTCTCCAAATTTTTAAATAAAGGGTGTAATACGCTTCATATCAGCTTTATCAACAATATCGCTACTTCGTAAGACACGTTTACGTTTACGATTTTTATTAGAAAGAATATGACTCCCTCCCATATGATTACGTTTTAATTTACCTGTTCCGGTTTTACTAAAACGTTTCGCTGCACATTTTTTTGTCTTCATTTTAGGCATTTTAACACCAACCTTTAATTTTATTTTGCTGATCAAAATTTTTATTTTTTTACGCAAAAGAGTGGAGAAGATAGGGAATTGAAAGGTAATAGTCTAGATAATTTTTATCTTAAAATATTAAATTCCTGCTCCCATATCTGTTGCTGAGCGCGTTCGAATTTGAACACCGCTTTCAGCTCTTGTTACTAAGCTATCTGAAGGAGTACTATTAATTAAAAAAACATTACCCGCGATAACCGTTCGTTTTCCAATAATTGTATCTCCTCCTAGAATAGTACTATTTGCATATATTATAACATCATCTTCAACAGTTGGATGACGTTGAATATGTTTAATTGGCCGTCCATATTTATCTAATGGAAAACTTTTTGCACCTAGTGTAACTCCTTGATAAAGCTTTACATTATCTCCAATTTTAGTCGTCTCACCAATAACAACACCAGTTCCATGATCAATAAAAAATCCTTTACCGATAGTTGCTCCTGGGTGTATATCGATACCAGTTATCGAATGAATATTCTCACTCATCATTCTGGGTATTAAGGGTATATTAAGTTTATATAATTCATGAGATATTCGATGCGCTGTAATTGCTGTTAAGCCTGGATAAGCTAATTTTACCTCAGCATAACTCAATGCAGCTGGATCTCCATTATAAGCTGCCTCAACATCTGTTATTAAATTTTTTCTAATTGATGGAATTGTATTGATAAAGTCTAAAATTAAATCATCAGCAGTATTATCAAGGTTTTCGATTGGTTTAATATTTTCATGAAGATTTGATGCCGCTATCCAGTTATATGGTAATGCTTTTAATATTTCTATTTTTAGATCTGCAGATATATTCGAAATTTGAGTAAGAAAAAAAGTATGCATATCTTGGGGTTCTTTTATGCATCTTCCTGGAAAAAGTAAATTTATGATTTTTTGTTGGATTTCATGAATACGATTTATTTTCGGATGATTCCATAATGGTTGATCCGATAAATCTTTATTACTTTGTGTATATAGTGGAATTAAATTATCTACTACTTTTTGAATATCATTTTTCATTACAATTTTCTCGTTACAATATGCTTTAATGTAGCTATCAAAAGGATTGTAAGCAATTTTATTCTTTAAGATCAGATATCCTTAAGTAAGGTTAGGGGTATAGGAATATTATATGAAGTATATAAGTACAAGAGGAAATACAGAGCCAGTAGGGTTTAAGGACTCGGTGTTAATGGGATTAGCTACTGATGGAGGCCTTTTACTACCATATGATTTTCCTGATGTTACAGCATATCTTGAGGAATGGAGACATTTGTCTTTTCAAGAGCTTGCCTTGGAAATTATTTCTTTATTTACAGAAGATATTCCTAAACAGGATCTAAAGAAAATTATTGATAATAGTTACAAAACATTTCGACATAATGAAATTACACCAACAGTTAAAGTAAATGACCTGTTTATATTAGAATTATTTCATGGTCCAACCTTAGCTTTTAAGGATGTAGCTCTTCAATTTCTTGGTAATGTATTCTCATATATTTTAGAGAAACAGGGTGGGTGCTTAAATATTCTAGGTGCAACAAGTGGAGATACAGGTAGTGCAGCAATTGCCGGCGTTCGTGGGAAGCCAAATATTAATATCTTTATTATGCATCCAACAGGTCGAATAAGTCCTATTCAAGAAAAACAGATGACAAGTGTTTTAGATGACAATGTATTCAATCTCGGTATTAAAGGAACATTTGATGATTGTCAGTATATCATGAAGAGTATATTTGCAGATTTAGATTTTAAAAATAAATATTCATTAGGAGCAATTAATTCAGTTAATTGGGCACGTGTATTAGCGCAAATTGTTTATTATTTTTATTCTGCTTTTTCAGTTATGAAGTCAACAGGTGAAAAAAAAGTTAGATTTTCAGTTCCAACCGGGAATTTTGGTAATATTTTTGCAGGGCAAATGGCAATGATGATGGGACTTCCAATTGAAAAATTATTACTTGCTACTAATGAGAACGATATTTTATATAGATATTTTAAGCATGGAGATTATTCGCGTAAAGAGGTTATCTCTACTATAAGCCCATCTATGGATATTCAATCAGCAAGTAATTATGAGAGATATCGATATGTAAGCCACATGTGTTGGAGATCAAATAAGTATTGGGACGAATTAGATCCAAATGATGCTAAAGGTAGGAGTCGAGCATTTAATAGGCATGTCACGAATTCTGATAAAGATTATTATAATTTTATTAAAACTGGTGAATACGCAACTACAAAAGATTATTGGGATATAAATAAATTCATAGCTAATAGAGGAACAACAGACGAAACATTAAATATTATTCGTTTATATGCCGAAAAATATAATTATTTGTTAGATCCTCATACAGCACTTGGAGTTTTAGCAGCAGAGAAAAATCAGTCTGATATTCCAACTATTTGTTTAGCAACTGCGCATCCCGCTAAGTTTACTGATACTATGAAGGTTGCTATTGGAAAAGATGTAATACATCCTATTTTAGATGGGATTAAAGATGCTCCTACAAAATTTGATAAAGTATCAAATAATATTAAGGCAGTTCAAAATTTCTTAAGCGATAGGTTGTAGTTGGAATGTTTACTAAAGTCCCATTTTCATTAATGATGGCCGGAAAATATCTAAAACCCCAAAGGTCTTTGGTATCAGTGGTAACAGTTATTTCAATGATTGGTGTGATGCTTGGAGTAGCCGTATTAATTATTGTCTTATCTGTAATGACGGGGTTTGATGGAGTTTGGAGAGATCGTATTTTAGGGTTTAATTCTCATATTAATCTTTTACCTGAATCTTCTTATATTTCATCATGGGAAGCTATTTGCGATCAAACTGAATTAACTGATGGTGTTCTTTCTGCTAGTCCTTTAGTAGATGGAATAGTTTTAATGCAAAATAATGATTTAATACAAACACCTCTTCTAAGAGGAGTCGATCCATCTCGTGAAAAAAAAGCTAAAATTATTTCAAATAAAATTATTGCTGGAGAATATTCTTTAAATTTTAATGAAGTTATTCTCGGAAGTGGATTAGCCAGACGTTTAGATGTACACGTTGGTGATGATTTATTAACTACAAGTCCCAAAGCATTATTTTGCAAAGATGAAATTCAGTTACCTCAGGAATTAAAAGTCTCTGGTATATTCCACCTTGGAATGTATGAATATGATGAAGGCTTTGCTTATACCTCTCTATCAACAGCTGATTCTTTATATGCCGGAAATGGTAGTATAACATCTATTCAGGTTATGTTATATAATCCCATGGATGCTCTCAATGTTGGTTCTAGATTGTCAAATAATATTCAAAATAATTGGTATGTTCAGACATGGATGGAGGCACATCAACAAATTTTTACTGCTTTGCAGGTTGAAAAAAATATGATGTTTTTTTTATTAGCATTTGTAGCATTAGTCGCTGCTTTCAGTATAACAAATACATTAATTACTTTAACCGTTCAAAAGACTCACGAGATAGGTTTATTAAAAGCATTAGGTTTTCCTAATCATAGTATTATTGGAATTTTCTTATGGATGGGTTTAATTCAAGGTATTATCGGTACAAGCCTAGGTATTGGTTTAGCTTTAGTTGTACTTAAATATCGAAATGAGTTATTAAATTTTATGTCTAGCGAGTGGAATATTAATCTTTTACCTCCGGAGTTATATCAACTAAGTCAGCTTCCATCTCAAACAACTTTTCATGACGTAAGTATTGTTGCTAGTTTAGTAATTATATTTTGTATTATTGCTGGTATTGTTCCAGCTTGGAGATCAGTTAAACTATCTCCAGTTAATGCATTGAGATTTGAATAAAATAATATAACATCATCAGAAAGATTATGAAAATTGTACCTATAGAAATTACATATCTTAATTACCCTTTAAAGGTTGTGCGTAGTATTGGTTCAAATTCAATTCAAAAATTTTATCGAACAGGACACGCATTTTTTATGTTGCTTGAGGCCTTATGGTATTTTCGTTGTGCGTTCAGTAATCGTAATAGAAAAGATACAGTAGAACAACTTTATCTAGTTGGTATAAAAAGCTTAACTGTTATTACAGTTGTAGCTCTTTTTACTGGTATGATTCTTGCTCTCCAAACAGGTCTAGAACTACAGCGTTATGGGCAGCAAGTTTTTATTGGATCAGCTGTTTCTATATCAGTCATAAGAGAAATGGGTCCTTTTATGGCAGGATTAATAATTTCAGCAAGTGTTGGCTCTGCTATCTCTGCTCAAATAGGAACTATGACCGTCTCTGAAGAAGTTAATGCTTTAGAAATTATGGGTATTAATACTAATCGCTTCTTAGTTATGCCAAGATTAGTAGCTTTATCTGTAATGATGCCATTAATAACATTATATACTGATATTGTTGCAATATTAGGAGGATCTATAGTTGGTTACACGCAACTAAATGTTGAATTAGTAGCTTATTTTAATAACGCATTAATGTTTACTGGGGTAAAGGATTTATATGTTGGATTATTTAAATCTTTAATTTTTGGCTTAGTAATAGGAACAGTTGCATGCCATCAAGGTTTTTCAGCTAAAAATGGAGCTATCGGTGTTGGTTATGTAACACGACGTACTGTTGTAGTATCATTTTTGTTAATACTTATTTTGGGTTATATTATAACAAGGTTATTTTACCTATGATTACCTTTCGGAATGTATATAAAGAATTAGCTTCGAAGAAAATATTATCCGATGTAAGTTTTTCTATAGAGCCTAAAAAGACTTTATCAATTGTTGGGTTATCAGGAGCTGGTAAAAGCGTTACACTAAAACATATGGTTAGATTATTGGCTCCAGATTCAGGTAATATTGAAATTGATGGTGTTCTAATTAATAATCTTAAAAGATCTGAAATGAGAAAAATAAGATTAAAATTTGGCTTTTTATTTCAAAGCTCAGCTCTTTTACAAAACTTATCAGTTTTTGAGAATATCGCACTTCCTTTAAGACAAAGAACAAATTTTATTGAAGATAAAATAAACGAATTAGTTAATCAGCGATTAGATTGGATTGACCTAGTTGATTCATCGAAGCTCATGCCATCTGAATTATCAGGTGGTATGAAAAAGCGAGTTGGTTTAGCTAGAGCAACAATAATGAATCCAGAGATTATCTTGTATGACGAGCCTACATCTGGATTGGACCCTGTTACCTCTCGTAAGATTGATAAATTAATTAAAAAACTAAATAATGAAACAGGTGTTACAAGTGTGGTTGTTACTCATGATCTAATTAGTGCATTATCAATAGGAGATAAAATATTAATGTTACACAATGGTTCTGTAGTGGAATTATCCTCCCCAGAAAATTTTATAAAATCAGAAGTTCCGATAGTTAAAGATTTTCTTAAAGCACAAAATATAATATAATGTATCTTTAAAGATAAATGGTATGTCATATGAAAAAAAATAAAAAAGAAATTAATTTAGAGGTACTTGTTGGTATTTTCATTTTTATTATCCTAATAACTCTTGGCGTATTTACTATAGTGTTAGGAGGTAGTGCTATTTTAAAAAATCAGTATTCTTATGAAGTAGTTTTTAAGGATATTGGAGGATTACAAGACGGAGACGGAGTTTTCCTAAGAGGTAAAAAAATTGGATATGTTAAAGATACTATTCTTAAGCCAGATTCAGTTTATGTTTATTTATCTTTAGATATTCCAGTAGATTTTTATCAAGGATATCGAATAGATGTCGCTCATGCTTCTATGCTAGGAGGAAAAGTTTTAAATATAGACTTAGGACGCACCAATACATCTCCACTTCCTCACGATTATTTATTAAAAGGAACTCAATCTATTGATGTAATGGAAGATTTTAATTTAGCCGTTCATAACATGAAGAAAATATTAGATGTAATTATAAATCAAGAAGGAGCATTAGGAAAACTAATTTTTGATGATATGATATATCTTGAATTAAAAAATCTAGCAAGCCAATCAACTTCGATTCTGGATAAGATTGAGTCTGGTGAAGGAACGATTGGAAAATTACTTATTAATGATTCATTATATAATGATACCGAACAACTTGTTTCTGGTTTTAATATGGTTACAGAAAGAGTTGTTAACGGAGAAGGCGCATTAGGGCAGTTATTAAGTGAAGATAATACTGTGATAGATGATTTACAAGAAGCAGCAAATGAACTTA
>MDTB01186239.1_pt1 | contig 20586 bp, 20 predicted proteins | sample 811161 | NCBI WGS metagenome assembly MDTB01 (sample SAMN05326650, study PRJNA326480) | marine metagenome | isolation source: seawater | place: Mediterranean Sea | collected 2009
CGACACCACGAATGCGAAGCTCGGCACGCTCGTCACGGGCAATAGCTACCGCAACCCCGAACTGTTGGCCGACATGGCCCGCACGGTCGACCATGTCGCTGACGGCCGCATGTACCTCGCCGTCGGCTCTGGCTGGTTCGAACGCGACTATGCCGAATACGGCTACGAGTTCGGCACGGCTCCGAGTCGTCTCCGTCAGCTCGGCGACGACCTGCCCCGCATGCGTTCGCGGCTCGACAAATTGCATCCGCAGGCGGTCGGTCCGATGCCGATCATGATCGGCGGTTCCGGCCCGAAGGTCACCCTGAAACTCACGGCCCAGTTCGCCGACTCGTGGAATACCTTCGGCCCGCCCGAGCACTTCGACGAGAAGAACCAGATTCTCGACGACTGGTGCGAGAAGCTCGGCCGCGATCCGAGGGAGATCGAGCGCACGGTCGCGATCGCCGGCAACGATGTCGACGGCATCGAGCGCTATGTCGAGGCCGGCGCGGAGCACATCATCGTGATGACCGGCGATCCGTTCGATCTCGGTCCGTTGCAGTCCCTCATCAAGCAGCGCGACCTGCTCGACTGAAGCGCCGATGGAGCAGGGACCGACGACCGGGTCGTGATCAGCGAACGCCGCGGAGCGACTCCAACCAGTCGTCGGCGGCTTGCAGTCGGCGGCGGAGCTGGGTCTCGTCGGCCTCGGCCACCCGCTCGATGCCGGAGCGCTTGTTCAGTTCGGCGTTGACCATCGGGTGTTCCATGCCGGTTGCGCGCACGAGTTCGAGTACCCGGTCGGCGTTCCAGTTCCGAAGATCCTTCTTGCGGGCGTGCTTCGTGCGCAGACCGCCCAACGCAGCCTTGGCATCGACATCGCGCCCCGGCAGTTTGGGCGGCGGAGGCAGGTCGATCGGGAGACCGGCCAGGTCCTCGGCGGCGATGACGATGTCCTCGTGCGGGTCGATGCCGTCATCGGCGGGTGGTGAGGCCTCCTCGCCGTCGATTGCCGTCGACGACAGTGCTTGGAACAGCGATGGCTGCTCCTCGATCTGCACCGCCCGGTTGAGATCGTCGAGCGCAGTCTCTCGCTGAGCTTCCTTCGCGATGCGCTCGTCGATCGAGTGTCGTCGCTGCAGGGCGATGTTCTGGGCGTGATGGCGCAGCTGCGGATCATCGGGCACGTAGAAGTAGGCCTTTTGCGAGGACAGGCCCGGGGTCCAGCGGGCGATACGACCGACCGCCTGACGAAAGAACAGCGATGTCACGGTGGTCGTGGCGTGCACCGCCACCCGAAGCCGAGGGATGTCGACGCCTTCGGAGATCATGCGCACTGCCACGACCCAGGACTGATCCGATCGGGCGCAGGCCTCGATGACATCGCTCGCCTTCGGATCGTCGGAAAGCGCGATCGCCGGTGCCTCCCCTGTCCAACGTTCAAGCAGCGCTGCACAGGCCCGGGCGTGCTCCTGGTCGATCGCGATGACAAGGCCACCGGCATCGGGTTGCTGTTTACGGATCTGACGCAGCTTTTCGTCGGCCTTCACGAGCACGGTCGGCAACCACTGGCCGTCGGCATCGAGGGCAGTGCGCAGTCGGGCGCCGCGGTCCTCGGAGGCGATGTCGTCGGAGAACGAGGCTTCTTTCTTGGAGCCATCGGCGCCGATCCACTCCATGTGGCCATCGAACCGGGGGAAGAAGACCGGCCGCACGACACCACCGTCGACGAGTGCGGCGCCGTAGTCGTACTCGTAGTCGCTGACGGCGTCGCCGTGATCGCCGAGTGTGTAGCGAACGAACGGGATCGGTGCGTCGTCGGAGCGAAACGGGGTGCCGGACAGCAGGAGCCGCGAGTTGGCCTCGGCGAACGCTTCGGCGACGCCCTCGCCCCAGGTGAGGTCACCGCCGGCATGGTGGACTTCGTCGAGGATGACGATGCCGCCTCGACTCAGCGTGAACAGTGCGCGAGCCGCCGAGGCGCACTGGGCGTAGGTGACGACGATGCCGTGCATGTCGGACGGGATGTCGCCGGTCGACGCGTCCCAGTCGGGTTCGAGGTGGAATCCGAACCGTTCGGCGGCCTGTGCCCACTGGGCTTTGAGGTGACGGGTCGGCGCGACGACAACCAACGGCAGACGCTCGCCCTTCAGCCAGTGACGTGCCGCCGTGAGCGCGAACGTCGTCTTTCCCGCACCAGGGCAGGCGACGGCGAGGAAGTTTGCCTCACGGTGGTGCAGGAACGCCTGGAGTGCTTCGTGCTGCCACTGGCGCAGGGTGATGCTGCGTCGCAGCGGGGCGGCGGGACTCACGACCGGTTCTGGCAACCTCGGAGGACGGGCACGGCGGCGAGGGTAGCGAGTCGGATTGCAGCCGCGACACGCCATGGGAAGTACATTCCGGGCATGGCTGACGAGCGCCCCATCGAGGATCAGATCCGCTTCGAACTGAAGGGTTCGGTGGCATGGATCACGATCGACCGACCACAGGTCGGCAATGCCCTAAACCCGCCCGGCCGCAACCGTATCCGGGATCTCATCAACGATCTCAACGTTTCGAAGCAGGCTCGTTGCATCGTCGTCACCGCCACCGGCGAGAAGCTTTTCTGCCCCGGCGCCGACCTCAGCCATGTCTACGAGAAGAACCGGCCCGAGGGGGTGCCCGATCAGGTCGCCGGCGATCCCCGACGGATGATGCTCGACGGGCAGTACACGCTCTTTCCGGCGATCCTCGATTCCGATATTCCGATCATCGCCGCCGTCAACGGCACCGCCGCCGGCATGGGGGCCCACCTCGCACTCGCCTGCGATCTCGTGATCGCTGCCGACAACGCCAAGTTCGTCGAGGTGTTCGCCCGCCGCGGTCTGGTGCCCGATGCGCTCGGTCCGTGGCTGCTGCCCCGCATCATCGGTGTCCGCAAGACCATGGAGCTGATGCTGTTCGCTCGTGACCTTCCGGCCGAGGAGGCCGCCGAGCTCGGACTCGTCAACACGGTCGTGCCGGCCGCCGATCTCGAAGCCACCGCTGCGGAGTGGGCCGAAAAGATCGCCGGTGGCCCGACGTTTGCGTTCGGGCTCACCAAGTGGCTCGTGAATCAGAGCCTTGACGTCGACCGGCAGACGATGATGCACAACGAGGCCATCGCCGTGGAGATGAACAACAGCTCTGAGGACTGCCGGGAAGGCATCGCCAGCTTCCGCGAGCGGCGCGATCCCGTCTGGAAGGGCTACTGACCGGTCGGCTCAGCGAAAACGAACCTGAAGCGCATCGACCCCGCGCAGCGTCATTCGGTTGCGCCAGCCCGGCTCTTCGGTGATCTCCCAGTGTTCGTATCGGTCGAGCAGTTTGCCGAGCAGCGCCTCGCCCTCCAGTCGGGCGAGTGCGGCGCCGAGGCAGTAGTGGATGCCGGAGCCGAACGACAGCACCTGGGTGTCGGTTCGGGTCAAGTCGAACCGCTCGGGATCCTCGACGAGTGCGGGGTCGCGGTTGCACGCTCCGAGCAGTGTCATCGTCGACGAGCCGGCGGGGATGGTGACACCGCCGATCTCGATGTCCTCGAAGACGTGACGCCCGTCGACCTGGACGGGCGGGTCGTAGCGCAGCACCTCTTCGATCGCCTGAGGAATCAGTGACCGGTCGTTGCGAAGCAGCTCGAGCTGGTCGGGGTGGGCGACGAGTTGCCGCACCGCGTTGCCGAGGAGATGGGTGGTGGTCTCGAACCCTGCTGCGTAGATCAACGAGGTGTTGACGAGCACCTCGGATTCGGTGAGCTTGTCCTGCCCGTCGGCGGCCTGGATCATGCCGCTGAGGAGATCGTCCTGCGGCTCGGCCCGTCGACGAGCGACGAGGTCTTGGAGGTACTCGGTGAGCTTGGCCCCCGAGATTTCAGCGGCGGCCAGATCCTCGGGGCTGGCAGTCTGTTCGATGCCGACGGTGAGGTCGTAGATGAGCGGGCGGAGGTACTCGCGGTCCTGGGCCGGCACACCGACGAGCGCGCTGATCACGTTGGCGGGCAGCGGGAATGCCACACTGCCGACGAGGTCGCCCTGACCGCCGAGATCGTCGAGCAGGTCGTCGCACATCTGCTCGACCTCGGGACGCAGTTTTTCCACGCGTCGGGGCGTGAACGAGCGGGCGACGAGGCCACGTACCCGGGTGTGATCGGGGGGGTTGAGCATCAGCATCGACAGGGTGCCGCTGCGGACCTTGCGCTTGGTGCCGTCGAGGGAGACACGCTCGTCCGTCAGGCCGGCACCGCTCCCGCACCGAGGATCGCGGAGAAGCGCCCGGGCGTCGTCGAACCGGGTGAGGACCCACCGGCCAACGAGTTCGGTCTTGAAGATCGGGGCGTGCTCCCGCAATTCGGCATAGAGCGGGTATGGGTCCGAGATCGTCTCGGGATCGGTGAAGATCTTGAGCAGTGTGGCGTCGGGATCGAATGTCACCATGTCAGGTTGCCGGTTCTATCTCTGGGCGACCAAATGGGATCTTGACGAGCCTCTCGACCGCCGTCGCCTCGAGTTGCTGCTCGGCGTCCCGGTGGTGATGCACCATCTCGTGCAGCACGAAACGCGCCATTCCTCGAATGGTGAAGCGTTCACCCGGTCGGCGCTCCGCTGCGGCATCCCATTGCGCCGGTGCCAGATCGGCGAGTACCTGACCGAACCGACGGGCGTTGGCCGCCATCGCCTCGGCGACGAGGACCGGCTCCTGTTTGTTGTACCGGCTGTCGACAACTGCGGTATCGTGATCCCACCAGCCGAGTTGTTGGCCGGGGGTCGTTGCCGTTCGGTGGATGCGTTCCTCGAAGACGGAAAACACGTCGCGGGTATGGCAGGCGTATTCGAGCGGACTCCATACGTCGGGCGCAGGCCGACGTCGAAGGTCGGTGACATCGGCGGTGGCGAGGGTCCCACCCCATCGGGCGGCGACATCGGTGAGGGCTCGGCGAAGGTCGACGTCAGCGTAGGTCGAAGCGTCGAGCCCGCAGTCCGGGCATGTCTCGAACTGCATCCGAAACCATTCGCGCCGTTCGTTCACGAGCGAGCCGCCATCGAAACGGCGATCTCGGCGCCAACGCAAGCGTTGTTCTCGGCAAGCGCCAGATTCGCCGGGACACTCTCGCCGTCGGTCGCAGCAGCGATCGCCGCGAGCACGACCGGGGTCACGCCAGGGCCCTGCACACCCGTCGCCTCCGCCTCGGCGAGCGCGGCCGCGATCACGGTGTTGATGCGATCGGGATCGAGTTCGTCGGTCTCGGGGATCGGGTTGGCCACCAGCACGCCCCCGGAGTGACCGAGTTCGGCATTGGCAGCCACCAGCGCAGCAACCTCATCGCCTGAACGGACGGTCATCGTGACGGGCGAGCCGGAGTCGCGGGTGTAGAAGGCCGGGAACCGGTCGGTGTTCCAGCCGACGACCGGAACGCCGAGGGTCTCAAACTCTTCGAGGGTGCGCGGCAGGTCGAGGAAGGCCTTGGCTCCCGCTGACACGGTGACGACCGGATGACGGGCGATGGCGAGGAGGTCGTGGGATACGTCACCGGTCTCGGCTGCGCCCCGATGAACGCCACCGATGCCGCCGGTGGCGAATACCGCTACACCGGCTCGCGCGGCGAGTGTGACCGATGCCGACACGGTGGTGACACCGACGTCGAGTGCGGTGGCGTGGGCGTGCCCGAGATCTCGGGCGGCGATCTTCGTGGTGCCGCCGAGCACGCGCTCGACCTCGTCGTCGGCGATGCCGACCACCGCAACACCGTCGAGCACGGCGGTCATCGCCGGGACGGCGCCGGCCGCTCGGATCACGGCGTCGCAGCGCTCCAAGCATTCGAGGTTGGCGGGTTCGGGAAGGCCGAAGGCGCTGTAGATCGTGGATTCCATCGCCACGACGGGCACACCGTTGGCGACCGCCGAGGCGACCTCGTCACCCACTCGAAAGATCGTCTGCAACATCGGCTTCAGGTTAGGAGCCTCGGGTGGCCGCCGGTTGCCCGGTCGACTATCAATGCCCCCGTGATCGACGCACTCAACGCCACCTGGGACGCCATGATCGCGGAGGACCAGCCCTTCGCGATGACAGAGACGAAGGTCCGTGGGATTCCCATGCGGGTCTTCACCAGCGCACCGCCCGACATGCGCTTCATTTGGGAGATGTCGGCCGGACACGGCGACAAGCCGTACCTCGTCTTCGAGGACGAGGAGATGTCGTACGGCGAGGCGCATGCAACCGTGCGTTCGCTCGCCGCCTACCTCGTCGAACAGGGCGTGCAACCCGGCGACCGGGTCGCGATCGCCATGCGCAACTACCCCGAGTGGGCCCTGTCCTACTGGGCCACGATCTGCATCGGCGCTGCCGCCGTTGGCGTCAACGCCTGGTGGACTCCCACCGAGCTCGAGTACGGCCTGAGCGACTCCCGTCCCAAGGTCGTCATCTGTGACGGAGAACGACTGGAGCGACTCAACGAGGTCATCGACGGCCTGCGTGACGGCGGCGACATGCACGTCGTCTCCGTGCGCGCCGATGGCGAGCTGCCGTCAGGTGGGGTGCGCTGGGCCGATGTCGTCGACGCCGACAACGCTCCCGCCGAACTCCCGGCGGTCGAGATCGATCCCGACGAGGACATGTGCATCTTCTACACATCGGGCACCACCGGCTTCCCGAAGGGCGCCCAGCTCACCCACCGCGGTTCGGTGCACAACCTGATGCACATGGCGTTCGCCAACGCTGCCGCCGGTGCCGCTGCTGCTGCGGTGGCCGAGTCGGGTGCGGTCGAGATCGAGCCGCCGAAGGAGGTGCCGCCGTCGGCGATGGTTCCCACGCCGCTGTTCCACGTCACCGCCAATAACTGTGTGCTGCATCCGCTCACGTTCCTCGGTGCCAAGCTCGTGCTGATGCACAAGTGGGACCCGGGTCGGGCCCTGGAGCTGATCGAGCGTGAGCAGGTCGCGACCTTCACCGGCGTGCCCACCATGAGCCGCGAGCTCCTCCTCCACCCTGACTGGGAGACCCGCGACACCAGTTCGCTCGGTTCGATGGGTGGTGGTGGCGCCGCTCTGCAGCCCGACCTCGTCGAGAAGATCAGCAAGGCGAAGGGTGCGGTGCAGCCCTCGACCGGCTACGGCCTCACGGAGACCCACGGAATCATCACCGCCGTCGGCAACATCTTCTTCAACCTCAAGCCGACCTCGGCCGGTCGCATCATGCCGACCTTCGATTACAAGGTGGTCGACGAAGACGGCAACCCCGTGCCCGACGGTGAGCGTGGCGAGTTCTGTGTGAAGGGCCCGGCGGTCGTGAAGGGTTACCTCAATCGCCCGGAGGCCACCGCCGAGGCGATCGTCGACGGCTACTTCAGCACCGGCGACATCGTTTACGTCGACGAGGACGGCTTCGTGCACATCGTCGACCGAGCCAAGGACATGGTCCTGCGTGGCGGCGAAAACGTGTACTGCGCCGAAGTCGAGGCCGCCATCTACGAGCACGCCGACATCGCCGAGGCTGCCGTGTTCGGTATCGAGGACGAGCGTTTGGGCGAGGCCGTCGGCGTCGCGATCCACCTCGTTCGTGAGTCGACACTCGATCAGGCCGGGCTCACCGCCCACCTAGAGCCGTTGCTGGCGAAGTTCAAGATCCCGGAGCATGTCTGGTTCCTGGACGAACCGCTACCACAGAACGCCAATGGCAAGTTCCTGAAGCGCCAGCTGCGCGAGAGCCTCACGGCGGGCTGAGCCGAACGCCGGCGGTGAACGGTCGGCTCATCGCCGGGCGACAACCAACTGCTGGTTCAGGCGGAAGCCTCGGGGTCGACCCCGGCGCCACCGGTGGGGCCGCCGAGCCCGCGCTGGTGGCCACGACGGCCCCTGAACTCGATCTCACCGTTGACGAGGTCCTCGGCCCGCTCGGCGGTGTGGGTCAGCATCTCGGCCGCCTGGGCGTCGTCGATGCGGCCGTTCTCGACGGCGGCGTCGAGACGCTCCTCGGCGCTGGCGATGAGGGCATCGACGATGTCGGCGCTGTCGATGCCCTGTGCCTCGGCCAGTTCGGCGATCGATGAGCCGTTCCGGAGCGCCTCTCGGGTCTCGCTGCCCTCGAGACCGAGGATCTCTGCGATCTCGCCGACGCCGCCGCGCGGGCCGCGCTGGCCAAGGCGCTCTCGGAACTCACCACGGTCGGAGCGGGCGTTCTGGAGGGTCTCGACGACGGCGTCGCGTTGTGCCTCGGTCAGGGTTCCGTCGTCGACGAGAACTTGGAGGGCTTCACTGATTCGTGCTCCAGGCTCGGGGGCGGCCTGCCCGGTCTCGACGGCGTCGTCCTGAGCGCCGGCGATCACCGGGGTGAAGAAGGCGGCGCCGGCGGCGACACCGCTGAGCGTGGAGGCCGCGATGGCGGTGATGGCGACGGAGCGCTTGATCGGGGTGGTGGTCATGATGGGTGCTACTTCCTGGAGGGGGTGGAATACGAGAGGGTGTGCCTCTCGGATACCGATACTCGGCCTCCTGGGTAAGACGATCGTAAGCACCAGGTTCTGGCGATTAGGAAGGTGTGAGGATTGTGTGATGGCTCCGGCCGTAGGATTTCCGCTGTGACCTCCACCCCGTTCCTCACCGAACGTCTCCAGGGCTTCGGCACGACGATCTTCGCCCAGATGTCGGCCCTGGCCCTCGAGACACAGTCGGTCAACCTTGGCCAGGGATTTCCCGACATCGACGGGCCGGAAGAGGTCGCCGAAGCTGCCCGGCAGGCCATTCGGGACGGACACAACCAGTACCCCCCGCTGCCGGGTATCCCGTCGCTGCGCAAGGCCGTGAGCGAACACCGCGCCCGCTTCCGCGGCCAGGAGTTCGACCCGAACGGTGAGATCTTGATCACCGCCGGCGCCACCGAGGCACTCGCTGCCGCCATGCTCGCCCTCACCGGGCCGGGTGACGAGGTCGTCACCTTTGAGCCCTACTACGACTCCTACGCCGCCGGCATCGCCCTGAGTGGCGCCACTCGCCGGGTGGTCACCCTTCGCGCTCCCGACTGGACCTTCGACCTCGACGAATTGCGGGCTGCGTTCACGGCGAACACGAAGGCGTTTCTTCTCAACACGCCCCACAACCCGACGGGCAAGGTGTTCACTCGTGATGAACTCGCGCTCATCGCCGAGTTGTGTTGCGAGCACGACGTCGTCGCCATCACCGACGAGGTTTATGAGCACCTTGTCTTCGACAGTGAGCACCACGCCCTTGCGACCTTTCCGGGAATGGCCGAACGCACGCTCACCGTGTCGTCGGCCGGGAAGATCTTCTCGTTCACGGGCTGGAAGGTCGGGTGGGCGTGCGGCCCCTCAGATCTCGTCACGGCGGTGCGCACCGCCAAGCAGTTTCTGACCTTTGCGGGTGGTGGCCCGTTCCAGCACGCCGTTGCCGTCGGACTCCGCCTCGGCGACGACTTCTACGCCGACTACACGGCCCAGATGCAGGCCAAACGCGATCGACTCTCGGCCGGGCTTGCCGACGCCGGCCTTGACGTTTTGCCGACGCAGGGCACCTACTTCACGAGTTGCGACATCGCGTCGATCGGCGAGACCAATGGCATCGACTTCTGTCTCGCACTTCCGGAGCGGGCCGGTGTCGTCGCCGTGCCGTCGATGGTGTTCTTCGACAACCAGGACGAGGGTGCTTCCATCATTCGCTTCGCGTTCTGCAAAAAGGACGAGGTCATTGACGAGGCCGTCGCCCGACTCAAGACGGGCCTGTCATGACACTCGAGCTCGCCGCCATCCAACACGACATCGCCTGGGAGTCTCCGAGGGAGACGATCGCGGCCGTCCGGCCGCTCGTGCTCGATGCAGCCGAGCAGGGCGCAACATTGATCTCGCTCACCGAGATGTGGGCGTGCGGGTTCTCGATGAACACCGAGGTCGTCGCCGAGCCTCCCGACGGCCGGACCGCAACGACCATGCACGAGCTCGCCGAGGAAACGGGATGCTGGGTCGCAGGCTCGTTTCCCGAGCAGACCGTCGGCCACGATCGGCCGACGAACCGCTTCCTGCTCGCCGGGCCAAATGGCGAAGATCACCGGTACTCCAAGACCAAGCCGTTCTCGTTCGCCGGCGAGACCGACCACTACGACGGCGGCACGCCGGTCGGGTCGATCGTGGTCGACGGTGTCCGCATCACTCCATTCATCTGTTATGACCTCCGCTTCACCGATCTTTTCTGGAACGCGGCGGCGGACACTGATCTCTACCTCGTTCCCGCCAACTGGCCTGGCGTGCGGCGTGCGCACTGGATGGCTCTTCTGCGGGCCCGGGCGATCGAGAACCAGGCCTATGTGTGCGGTGTCAACCGTGTCGGGGCCGCTGGTGACGGTCTTGCGCACACCGGCGATTCGCGGATTTTCGATCCGCTCGGTGAACCGATCGCCGAGGCGCCGTCCGGTTCGGTTCACACGATGCGGGCCACCATCGATCCGGCAAAGGTCGCCGAGGTGCGATCGGCCTTCCGCTTCATGGATGACCGTTAGCGCGCCGTCAGTCGTCGACGGTCGGGAGCACGAAGCCGACGGCTGCGCCACCCCCGGGCGCCTCGGTGGCCGAGACGGATCCGTCGTGGACGTCGGCGACCTGTTTGACGATTGCCAGGCCGAGGCCGGAACCCGGCATCGTGCGCGTTGTCTCGACTCGATGGAACCGGTCGAAGACCGTCGATCGGTCGGCTTCGGGGATGCCGGGGCCGGCGTCGATCACGGTGACGGCACCGCCGTCGACGATGACCGTGATCAATGTTTCGACGGGCGAGAACTTCGCCGCGTTCTCGACCAGGTTGCGGATCGCTCGAGATACGGCCTGCGGGCGCGCCTCGACTACGGCTCGCCGTCGCGCGTCGAGTTCGATCGTGCGTTGGGTGCGGCGGGCCTGGCGTTCGACAATCGGCGCAGCGAGCTCGGCGAGCTCGACCGGCACCGGGTCCTCGTCGGTGCGCACATCGGTGGCGAGGTCGACCAACTCGGCGACGAGATCTCCGAGTTCGCTGATCTCGGCATGGATGTCGTCGATGATCGCTGTGCGCGTCTCCTCTGGGATCTCTCGCTGGGAGCGCAACACGTCGATGTTGGTCTGGAGGCTCGCCAACGGCGTGCGGAGTTCATGGCTGGCGTCCATGGCCAGGCGGTGTTGTTGACGTCGTGACGCGGATAATGCCTCGAGCATCGAGTTGAAGCTTCCGGCGAGACGGCCGACCTCCGCGGTGCCGGAGCCGTCGACCAACTGCTCAAGGTCGCCCGTCTCGGCGACACGTTCGGCGGCATCGGTCAATCGGCGAATCGGAGCGACCGTGCCGCCCGAGATGAACCACCCGGCTGCCGCAGCCACCAGGATGGCGACAATCGAGATAGACACGATGCGATCGGCAAGATCGTCGAGTGACTGATCGATCTCGCCCAGCGGGCGGGCGAGCTGCACAAAAACGTCGTTCGCTGCGATCGTGGCGATTCGTGCTCGCCCGCCGTCGACCGACCCATCGGAGAGCGCCGGCGCGTCGCTGCCCCGGGGGTAGTCGGTCGGTGCGAGATCCACCGAGAACGAGGTGCCGACGTTGAAGATGACCTCACCATTGGGCGATACCACCCGGGAGAAGTTGGCCCGGGCCGTCTGGTCGAGAAACGACCGCGGACCCCGGCGCTCGACGAACCCTTCGGCGGCAAGGTCCTGCAGCGCACTCCGAGTGAAGGCCTCTCGAAACTGCGGGCCGCTGGCGATCGTCATGAACCCGGCTGCTCGACCCTGTAACTCGATGTCGACTTCCTCGACGAGCTCGCGTTCCGCCGCTGCGTAGACGCGTTGTCCTACCAGGGCGACGACTACGGTGACGACGAGCACCACCACGAGCGTGATGCGGAACCGCAGGCTCATGGTCACGCGCCGCCTGCGCGGGCGACATACCCCATGCCCCGCACGGTGTGCAGCAGACGGGGATGACCGCCGGCCTCGAGCTTCTTGCGGAGGTAGCCGACGTACACATCGAGGGTCTTCGAATCGGGCTGGAGTGCTCCATCCCAGACCGAGTCGTAGAGCTGATCGCGGCTCAGGACGATACCGGTGTTGCGCACCAGCACTTCGAGCAGGTCGAACTCGGTACGAGAGAGATCGAGAACCCGCCCCTGCTGGGTCGCCAACCGGCCGGCCAGGTCGATCCGCAGGTCGTCGAGGACGAGAAGGTCGCCGTCGTCGGTCACCGTGCTGCGCAGGTGGGCCCGAAGCCGGGCGAGAAGTTCGTCGAGCGCAAACGGCTTCACGACATAGTCGTCGGCACCAGCGTCGAGACCAGCGACTCGGTCGTGTACTTCATGGCGGGCCGTCAGCATCAGCACCGGCGTGTCGTCGCCCTGCGCTCGAAGCCGACGACACACGCTCAGCCCGTCGGCGTTCGGCATCGACACGTCGAGCAACAGCAGGTCGGCGGGGCGATCGGCGTGGAGTTGGAGCGCGCTCGCCCCGTCACCGGCGGCCACGACCTCGTAACCCTCGAGGGTGAGGGCTCGCTCGAGCGACAAGCGGACTCGACGGTCGTCTTCGGCGATGAGGATCCGGTGCACGCTCGTACTTTTTCACGACTTGGTAAGAATTCCGTGAGATGGGCGGACATGGGGTTCAGCGAGGCAATCCCGTCGAGGTGACAATCGTCTGGTGAACAAACCGTGAACGAGTGCTCGTTCGTCCACCCTTGCGCCTAGGGTCGCCTGGGTGCGAATTCTGGTGACCAATGACGACGGCATTGACTCGATCGGCCTCCATGTGCTGGCCCGGGCGATGAAGCCTTTCGGTGAGGTGGTGATCGCCGCCCCCAACACCGAATACTCCGGCTACGGCGCTGCGCTGGGCACGCTCCACAACATGAAGCCCGATGTCCGCAAGGAGTACGTCGAGGGAATCGACGAAGCGTGGTCGATCAGCGCGCCGCCAGCGTTGTGCGCCATGTTTGGGCGCCTCGGTGTGTTCGGCGGCATCGATCTCGTCGTCTCTGGCATCAACCCGGGAGCCAACGTCGGCCGCGCCGTCTACCACTCGGGCACCGTCGGGGCCTGCCTCACCGCTCGCAACGGCGGCATCTCCGGCGTCGCCGTCTCACAGTCGGTCGATGCGTTCGGTGTCGAAGGGCAGGGCTGGGAGGAAGCGCTCGGCAGTCAGGTCTGGCAGGGCGCCGGAGACGTCGCCGCCATCGCCATCGGCGCACTCATCCAGGACATGCCCGATGAGCCGATTGTGCTTAACATCAATGTGCCCAACCGTCTCGCCGAGGACATGGCGGGCTGGAAGCGCACCGATGTCGGCCACGCTCCACCCCGTGGTCTGGCCAAGGCGAAACTCGAACCGAAGCCCGGCGCTCACGACACGTACCACGTCGAGATGGAGTGGGGTGATGCCATCCAGATCCCCGAATCCGACGATGGTGGTGCGGTGATGGCCGGCTACGCCTCGCTCACCTGGTTGGGCCGCCTCGAGGGCCTCACGCCTCATCACCCGACCATGCTCGCCACCGAGCAGGCGATGGACAAGTTCTACAACTGACCGGTCGGGGCACTCGGCGCGGAGGACGGGGTCCGGCTTCGTAGCCTGAGCTGGTCATGTTGACCGCGTCGGGCCTTGCCCGCTCCTACGGACCCCGCGACCTGTTCGCCGACGTCACCCTGCAGCTTTCCCTAGGGCGCCGCATTGCGCTCGTCGGCGGTAACGGCACAGGCAAGACGTCCCTGATCGAGATCCTCGTCGGCGACGCTGAACCCGACCGGGGCTCGATCACCAAACCCAAGGACATGACGCTCGGCTACCTGCCGCAGGATCTCGTCGACACCGCCACCGGTTCGGTGCTCGAAGAGGTGGTAGCCGGCGCCGGCGAGATGGCCGAATTGACCGAGGAACTCCATCGGCTCGAAGCCGCGATCTCCGATCCGGACGCTGCGTCGGATCCCGACGCCTACGACACCCTGCTCGCCCAGTACGGCAACGTGCAGAGCCAGTACGAGTCGATGGGTGGCTACGCCCTCGAGGCCGACGCCCGCAAGGTCCTCGCCGGTCTCGGATTCAAAGACACCGACGGCGACCGTCCCGTCCGCGAGCTCTCGGGCGGTTGGCGCATGCGCGTGGCGCTGGCCCGCCTACTCCTCGCCAAACCCGAAGTGTTGATCCTCGACGAGCCGACCAACCACCTCGACGTCGACTCGGTCGCCTGGCTCGAGCAGCAACTCGCCGCCTGGCCCGGGGCCCTTCTCTTCGTCTCCCATGACCGCGACTTCATCGATGCGGTCGCCGACCGAGTCATCGAACTCGCCGAGGGCACCGCCCTCGAATACGTCGGCGGTTTCGCCGAGTTCGTCGTCCAGCGAGAGGAACGCCTGCAGCGCATCGAGGCAGCGGCCGCTCGACAGGCTCGCGAGATCGCCAAGGTCGAGCAGTTCATCGATCGCTTCCGATACAAGGCCACGAAGGCACGCCAGGTTCAGAGCCGCATCAAGACCATCGAGAAGCTCGAACAGATCAAGGTGCCCGAACGCAAGGAACTCGTCGCCAGGTTTGCGTTCCCCGAACCGCCCCGATCGTCGCGGGTGATCGCGGAATTCAACGATGCCACCGTTGGCTACGGCGAGATCCCCGTCGTGTCGGATGTGTCACTCGCCGTCGAGCGCGGCCAGGTCGTCGCCCTCGTCGGTCCGAACGGTGCCGGGAAGACGACCCTACTCAAGCTGATCCTCGGCGAACTCGAGGCCAGCGCCGGCACCGCCGAGCTGGGCAACAACGTCAAGACCGCCACCTTTCATCAGCACCAGGCCGACGAACTCGACCTGGATAAAACGGTGATTGCTGCGTTCTCAGGCGGCATCGATCCGGGCAAGCGCAATATGCGAACCGTGCTCGGCAGCTTCGGCTTCCCCGGTGACGCCGCCGACCGCATGGTGCGCGACCTCTCCGGTGGCGAACGCACCCGCCTCGCGCTGGCCCGCACGATGATCGAGCCGGTCAACCTGCTCGTGCTCGACGAGCCCACCAACCATCTCGACCTGCCGAGCTGCGATGTTCTCGAGGATGCGCTCACCGCCTACCCCGGCACCGTCCTCCTCGTCACCCACGATCGCCACCTGATCCGCAATGTCAGCGACGCAATCATCGACGTCCGCGATGGCGGCGCGACCTGGTACGACGGCGTGCCCGAGGAGATCCTTATGCCCGCCGACCCGTCCAAGGTGGTGGCGGCCGGCACCGGCCTTTCCCATGCCAGCACAGGCGGCGAGCGTCGCACCGCCGACTCGGGCGCAAGCGGCAATCGAAAGACCGCCCGCCAAGCGTCGGCCAAGGCCCGCCAGAACACGAACGAGCTCCGCAAGCGAGTGCAGAAGCTCGAACGGGCACTTGAGAAGGCCGAGGCCGAGGTCGCCGAACTCCAGGCGCAGCTCGCCGATCCCGACATCTACGACCGGCCCGAGGACGTTCACCGTCTCGCCACCCTCCACGACGACGCCAAGGACAGGGCCGTCGCGCTGACGGACGAGTGGGAACAGGCCGTCGAGGAACTCGAGGGCTGACCTGCATAAGCTCACCTGATGGCACAGGTCACGCTCCCCTCTGGCATCACGATCGAGTACGAAAAGCGCGGGTCGGGTGACCCGCTCCTCCTTGTGATGGGGCTCGGTGGTCAGCTCATCGACTGGCCGGTCGAGTTCGTCGATCGACTCGTCGAAGCCGGCTTCGAAGTCGTCCTCTACGACAACCGTGATGCCGGTCTATCCACCAAAACCGATTGGGAACCACCGTCATCGCGCAAGACGGTCGTCTCGATACTGATGCGGCGCCCGGTCAAGGGTGCCGTTTACACGGTCGACGACATGGCCGACGACGGCGCCGGACTCATGGACGCCCTCGGATTCGAGTCGATGCACGTCGTGGGCATGTCGATGGGCGGCATGATCAGCCAAGCACTAACGATCAACCATCCGAACAAGGTCCGTTCGCTATGTTCGGTGATGTCGAACACCGGCGACCGTCGCAAAGGTGGTATCTCCCTGAAACTGATACGGGCAATAGGTCTCCCCAAGCCGCCAGGCACGAAAGAGGCCGCTGTTGACGACTCTCTTAAACTCTGGCGCCACATCTCCGGCGATCACTTCGACGCCGACGAAACCCGTCAACGCGCCGAGGCCGGCGTGGAACGCTCGTGGTGCCCCGACGGCGTGATGCGCCAAGTCGCAGCAATCGGCGGAAGCGACGACCGCACCGCCGGCCTCCGCAATGTCACGGCGCCCTCCCTGGTGATCCATGGGCTCAAGGATCTCCTCGTCGCACCGTCGGGCGGCACCGCCACGGCGGCGGCGATCCCCGGTTCTCGGCTGCTCATGTTCCCCGATATGGGCCACAACCTGCCCGAGCCTCGTCAAGACGAGATGGTCGCCGCCATCGTGCGCAACACGTTGCGCTCGACGATCGGCGACGGCGTCTGACCGACACCACTCGGCGTCAGATCGCCGCTTCGGTCGCCTCGCTCCCCCGAATCCGTCCCGCTCGGGCGACACCTTCGGCGGCGAACACGATCAAGCCAAACCAGATGATCGAGTAGCCAGCGACCTGGCCATCGGACCAGTCCTCGTCGTAGGCGAACACCCCGAGCAGGAACTGCAACGTCGGGGTGACGTATTGCAGGACCCCGACGGTCCACAACGGGATTTGCCGGGCCGCGAACGCGAAGAGCAGCAGTGGGGTCGAGGTCATCAGCCCGGCGCCCGCAACCCAGATCCAATCCGGCACACCGTCAACGGCGTGGATACCGTCGCCACCGGCGGTCAGCACGATCATCGCGACGATCCCGATCGGTACCATCACTGCGACTTCGATACTGAGGCCGTCGAGCGATTCGACCGGGGCTGTCTTGCGGATCAGGCCGTACAGGGCGAACGTCCCGGCAAGGAAGAGCGAAATCCACGGCAGCGACCCGAGATCGACTGACAGCCAGGCGACCCCCGTTGCGGCGATCACAATTGCCGCCCACTGACCGCGCCGGAGGCGCTCGCCGAGCACCGTAACGCCGAGGATCACGCTCACCAGCGGGTTGAGGAAATAGCCGAGGCTCGCTTCGAGGACCCGATCGCTGTTGACCGCCCAGATGAAGCCGAGCCAGTTCGACGACAAGAGCACCGCCGAGACGAGCATGGCTCGCTTCACGCCGGGCACAGCCAGGGCGGCCCGTGCGGCGGTCGCTCGGTCGCGCACGATCTGGATCGCCGCCAGGAGCAGGAAGGTCGACAGCACCCGGAAGGTCAAGATGTCGACCGACGACCCCTGACCGAGCCGCCAGAAGATCGGCGAGAGGCCCCACAGCACGTACGCCGCAAGGCCGATGGCGATCCCCCGGTTCATCCGGGCACGCTACCTCTGGGGGACGTGACACACTGAGGACATGGCCACCGAACTCGTCACCGCCCCGACCGAGGAGACCGTCACCAACCCGGTGACCGACGACGGCGAGCATGACCGATTCGCCCACTATGTCCGCAAGTCCGACGCCACGCGGGCGACGGTCGAGGGGGTTCCGGTCCGTGCACTGTGCGGCAAGGTCTGGGTGCCGAGCCGCGATCCGTCGAAGTATCCGATCTGCCCCGAGTGCGCCAAGATCCGCGATCGGCTTCTCAACCGCAGCAACAACTGAGCCGACGCCCGCCGTCTCGTCGACCGGCGCTTTCCCGGCATGTCGGCGGGCGATCGGATCCGGTGGCCAAGCGTGCGATCGATGCACGTCGGTGCGAGACTCTCGGTGATCCTCCGACCCCGGGGGTCGCACGTCCGTTGAGGGGCACGAAGTGAAGGTCGCTGTCGTCTACGAATCCCGCACCGGGCACACCGCCGAGCTCGCCGAGCTGATCGGTGCCGCCGCCCAAGAACTCGGCCACGAGGTCGGGGTCTTCCCGACCGGGAAGATCAACCTCGACTACCTGGGCGACGCCGACATGGTGTTCCTCGGGTCGTGGTGCCACGGCATCTTCGTTCTGGGCCAGCACCCGGGCGATGGTGGCAAGCTGCTCGCTATACCAGGTGTGTGGGGGAAGCCGGTCGCCGGGTTCATTTCCTATCTACTCGCTCCGGGCAAGGTGCTCGACAAGATGGCCGACGTCGCCGAGATTCTCGGCGGTGAGTGGATCGGCGGCCGTAACTTCAAGCAGACGAGCAAGACCGACGGTCTCGCCGGCTTCGTGGTCGCCGCCCTCGACGCGGCTGAGGAACGGCTCGGCGCTCCCGCCGAGGCCTGATTCGACGAGTCGTCTGTTTCAGAATCATGACGATCAGGAGCCAGCCCGTGACCTCAGGCGTCATGTGGGGGAACCTTTCCTTCGAGAACTCCCCCATGAAGTCGCACATCCAAGGACTCTTCATCCTCCTCGGCGTCGGCATCGCCCTGTTGGCGTTGGCGAACATTGCCGCGCCCGTCCTCGATGACGCCTTCGGCGAGGACGGCGCGATCGTGGCCGAGTCCGGAGCCGACGACGGCGCGGATCCCGCCGTGGACGAGGCGATCGTGGTTCCGCTCGACGGAGAGGAGGTCGCCCTCCTGCAGACCAATCTCACCGATCTCGGCTTCGATCCCGGGCCGGTCGACGGCATCCTCGGCAACGGCACCCGCAGCGCCATTAACGAGGCGATCGTCGAGTATCAGCTCGATATCAGCGCCTCGGATCGCGAGGTACTCGAGTACACCCAGTCATTGATCGACGCCCTCGCCGCCGCCGATGCGGCCGATGATTCCGGCGACCTCTCCCTCATTCCCCAAGCCGACGACGAACCGGTCGAGCCGGCGGTCGACGCCGCCGCGGGCTGAGCCTTCCGTCGGGGCGGACGCAGACGTCCGCCGAAAGGGGGGATGAACGAGCTGGGGGACCTTTGCTACGATTGCCACTTCGGAGGGCACGATGACGCAAACGGCGATACCGAACTCAGAGCACCCCTCCAGCCACCCGACGAACCCGTCGTGGTCCCGTTACGGATGGCTTCTCGGGCGGGAGTTCTTGTTGCTGATCGGCGGCCTGGCGGCCTACCGCGCCGCACGCCTTCTGGTGAAGGACGAGATCGACGTCGCCTTTGCGAACAGCGAGCGAGTCATCAACTTCCAGCAGTCGCTGGGGATCCTCAACGAGATGCATCTCCAGGATCTCATCTTGTCGAGCGACACCTTGATCTGGATGCTCAACCGCTACTACTTCTTCGCCCACTTCCTTGGCGCGGCCATCTGGGTGGTGTGGATGTACACCCGCCACTACGAGCACTACGGGCGAGTCCGGCGGGTGTTGTTCGGAACGACCTTCTCAGCGCTGGTCATCCATGTCGCCTTTCCCTTGGCCCCGCCACGATGGTTCCCCGACATGGGTTTCGTCGACACCTTGCAGGAACACGGGCCGAAGATCTACGACACCGAGACAATCTCCAACACGGCGAATCAGATTGCAGCGATGCCGTCGCTACACGTCGGGTGGGCCCTGATCGGCGCCTGGGCCATCATCAAGGCCAGTAAGAGTCAGTGGCGCTGGATCGCCGCACTGCATCCGGCCGGGATGACCGCCGCCGTGGTGCTGACGGCGAACCACTGGTGGCTCGATGCGATCATCGCCGCCATCCTGGTGGCGGTGGTCTGGGCGGCCGATGCACCGATCCAGCGCCGGCTCGAGCGTCGCAAGGAGCGTTCGGCACGCCGGCCGAGTGCGGCCTAGCGCAACCTCGGCATCGCCTCGTCGAAGGTTTCGCCTAGAGCGCGGCCCGGTTGTCGTTGCGGCGCAGCACCAACAGGAGCAGCATCGCGCCGACGACGGAGCCGATGAACCCGGCGGTCGACACGTCGAGGCCGTCGCCGGCCAGCAGCGAGGCGAACGTGCCACCGATGAGCGAGCCAACGATGCCGAGCGCGATCGTGCCGAGACACCCGAACTGGCGGCCAGTCGGCACGAACAGACGAGCAAGCGCGCCGGCCAGCAGTCCGGGGATGATCAAACCCAACCAACTCACGGGTGAAGTCTGGCAGATGAGACCGTCACGGTTTCGACGGCCCGCCCGACCGTGGTGTAGCCAGCAGGGGTGACCGACACCGCTGCCACCGCCCCGACCTCGCCGTGGCGGCTGTTCTCGGTGGTCGGCAGCGCCTTGGTGCTCACGGCGCTGAACTTCTCGATCAGTTTCGTAGCGTTCGGCGAGATCGCCGAGACCTTCGATGCCGAGGGGACCACGGTGTCCTGGGCACTCACCGCGTTCTCGATCACGATCGGTGCGTTGATCGTGCCAGGCGGGTGGGCGGCTGATCGGTACGGCCGGGCGCGGATGTTCGCCACCGGGTTCGCCGTATTCCTGCTCGGATCGGGACTCGTCGCTCTGGCACCGACCGTTGAGCTCTTGGTCGCCGCTCGTGTCGTGCAGGCCGCCGGTGTCGCCTTCCAGGGGCCGGCGATGCTCGCACTGATGCTCGACGCCTTCGGACCGGATCGGCGGGCTACGGCCGTCGGCGTCACCGGCGGGCTCGGCGGTGTCGCAGCAGCGGCTGGACCAGCGATCGGTGGGGCGATGGTCGAGTCGGTCGGCTGGCGATGGACCTTTGC
>MDTB01084994.1_pt1 | contig 20584 bp, 17 predicted proteins | sample 811161 | NCBI WGS metagenome assembly MDTB01 (sample SAMN05326650, study PRJNA326480) | marine metagenome | isolation source: seawater | place: Mediterranean Sea | collected 2009
ACGAAATGTTTAAGTTTTTCTTTTGCAATTCGATTACATTCAAAGCCTCTATCTGGGCACCGTCTTACAGCATCAAATTTTTTAGTGATTTTATTAAAATCTTTAATTGTTTCATAACCACATGGACACTTTTTTGGAAAGACAAATTTATTTGATATTTTTTTTCTTTTAGATATATCAACTGAAACAACATGAGGAATAACATCACCAGCTCTTTCTACTGTTACCGTATCTCCGATCCTGATATCTTTTCTTATAATTTCGTCTTCATTGTGCAAAGTTGCATTGGATACTTGAACTCCACCAATATTTATTGGTTTAATTTTTGCAACTGGTGTTAAAGCACCAGTTCTTCCTATTTGAATTTCAATATCCTTAATTTCAGAAACAGCTTTATTTGAAGAAAATTTGTGAGCGACTGCCCATCGAGGAGCATTAGCTACATAACCCAATCTTTTTTGAAGATCAAAATCGTTAACCTTATATACAATTCCATCTATATCAAATTTTATACTAGATCTTTTTTTTTCTATTTCATGATAGTTTGCTATTAAATTTTCTACTCCAGAAATTAATTTATTTAATGAGTTTGTTTTAAATCCCCATTTATTTAGTTTTTTTAAAAACTCAAATTGATTTTCTATTTTTAAACCTTTCTCAAAACCAAAAGTATAAGCAATAAATTTTAATGGAATCTTTTTAGTATCTGCTGGGTTTTTTTGTCTTAAAGATCCAGATGCTGCATTTCTCGGATTAGCAAATTTTTCTTTTAGTTTTTCAAAATCACTATTCTGGATAAACACTTCCCCTCTAATATCAATTTCCTCTGGAAAATCATTGGATAAAACTTTTTTTGGTATGCTTTCAATGGTCTCTAAATTTTTAGTTATGTCCTCTCCTTCTCTTCCGTCGCCTCTAGATAAACCTTTTAGAAATTTTCCATTTTTATAAGTTAACGATGCGGAAATTCCATCTATTTTTGGTTCTGCACTATAGAAAATTTTAAAATTACTTTCTTTTGATAAAAAATTAATTATTTTCTTTTCAAAATTAATAAGATCATCTTTTGTAAATGCATTAGAAAGAGAGAGCATAGGTGCTCTATGTTTGATTTTTTTAAAGTTTTTTGATGGTTTGAATCCGACAATTTTTGAGGGAGAATTATCATTTTTGAGAAAAACATATTTTTTTTCTAAATTCAAAATTTCTATTTTGAGTTTATCATAAATAATGTCTGATACTAATGGAGAGCTTAAATCGTAATAATTTTTGTTATACCGATTAATTAAATCAATTTTTTTTAAATATTCTTTTTCTACTTTCTTTTTATTCATCTTAATTGAAAAGAGATTTAAAAGTTTTTTTAATTATACCTTCTTTTTTATTTCTTTTTGATTTTTTAAGTTTTTTTTCGTACTTTTTATCGAAAACACTATAAGTTTTTTTATACCATTCGGAAGACTGATAATTGTAACCAAGTAAATAAGCATATTTTTCAGCTTCCATTTGTAATCCTAAAATATAGTGTATTTCGACTAATCTATGTAAAGCTTCTTCTGTATAAACTGTTGTTTCATAATCATCTATAATCTTTCTAAATCTGTTAATAGCAGATATCCATTTTTTTTTTTGAATATAATATCTTCCAAGATACATTTCTTTCGAAGCTAAAATATTATTAATTAAATCTAATTTAAAGGTAGCATCAAGAGCGTAATCAGTATCTGGAAATTGCTCTACAACGTAATTAAATTTTTTCTTTGCAAGAATAATTGAATTTAAATCTTTTTTTTCATCAACAATTTGCTCATAATAACAAATTCCCATTAAATAATGAGCATAGTCAATGTTATCATGTTTAGGATATTTTTTTATAAATATTTTTAATTCTGCAATAGTGTCATAGTAATATTGTTGCGAATAGTAAGCATATGCTGCCATTAAAGTTGATTTCGGTGCCCATTTAGACTGAGGGAACATTGTTTCTACCTCATTAAATTTTTTTGCTGCATACAAAGCATCCCCTTCATTCATTTCTTTTAGACCATCTCTATAAGATTCTAAAATTTGAAGTTCAATACTTTTTTCACTAATAGTTGAAATTTTTTTTTCCTCTTTTGAGCATGACAAAAATATTAAAAATAAAATTGATATAAATAAAAATTTTTTAATTTTCATAATAGATAGTTTTATTTACCAGAATTTAAAAAAACTCTCTATAATTTAAGCAATAGATTTTAATAACGTATTATTTATAAGAGTATGAGGAAGATTTCTTTCTTTTATTTCAAGGATAGAATAATTTTTTTCATCATTAAATGTTTTTCTTAATAACTGATTTGTCAAATAATGACCACCCTGAGAACATTTTACATTAGCAATTATTCTAAATCCTGAAGTATATAAATCTCCAATACAATCGAGAATTTTATGGTTTACAAATTCTTTTTTATTTCTTAAGCCATTTTTGTTTAAAATTTTTTGATCTTTCACTACTATAGCATTATCTAAACTTCCACCTTTAGCTAGTCCATTTTTTTTTATTATTTCGATATCTTCAAATAAACAAAAAGTTCTTGAATTATATATATCACTTAAATCATCTTCATAAACTTTAACTTTATTTCTTTGATTTCCAATAATTTGATTCTCATATTTTAACTCAAAATCTATATTTAGACTTAGTGTTGAAGGTTCAATTGTAATAAATCTCTCTCCATCTGAATATTCAACTTTTTTCTTTATTTTAACAATCTTGATCGGTTTATCACTTATATCAAAACCAGAGCTTAGTATCTTTTGTATAAATTCTTTTGCTGAACCATCTAATATTGGTACTTCTTCATTATCTATTTCTATCAAAACATTATCTATTCCTAAACCAAATAATGCTCCCATCAAATGTTCTACAGTTGAAACTTTAACTCCAAACTCATTTTCTACCGTAGTATTAAGTGAAGTATTAGTTACGTTCATAAAGTTTGGATAAACTAAGTTATTATCATCTAAGTCAATTCTTTTAAAAACTACACCATGGTTTGGATTTGCAGGTTTAATACACACATTTACAATTTTACCACTGTGGAGTGTGATACCATTAAATGAGACTGGTTTTGAAATTGTTTTTTGAGTTAAATAAGCCACTCATGCTTTTAAAATGATTCTGTGCTATTTCAAAAACAACTAATATTACCAGAAAAAACAGTTTTAGCTGAAAAGTTGAAAAAATTTTTCAAAAAAACCCTTATTTTTACTCAATTTTGGAATAATTTTTATTTCATTGATGTTATGACCATTTAAAATTTTGTGAGCCATAAAGGATAAATCAATATCTTTATCATGCATAAACTCTTTCATATATTTTCCACTTACAAAGTATTTAGCTTTGATATGATACCTTTCTAATACTTTATTAAATTTTAAAATAGATTTGTTTGGAAGCGAAAAAAATTTTACATCTAAATTTAGAAAATCGCTTTTCAAATTCTCAACAAAAAACTTATAATTTTTTTCATCAATAATAAAATTTTCTATCACCATATGAATTATATCTTGTTCTTTATTACTTTCTTTAAATAAATCCTTCAATTCTACTAAAACTTGATTTAGAATCTTTCTATCAACAATGTTATTATTGATCTTTTTTTTAATACTAATATTTGTTTGAAGCTCTAAATTACTATCAATTATCAAAACTATATCTTCAACAAATTTTTCAGATAATTTCTCAATTTTAAATATATTATCATCAAGAAATTTTGATAATTCATCAAAGTCATCATTGAAAGGATTATTTAGGAATAATTCTTTAGTATATAAATTCTTTAAATTTATATTATCAAGTAAAAAAATTTTAAATCTGTTATTGTTAATATATAGATAAATTTCAAATTCTTTTTGCTTAGTCATTTAAAATAATTTGATTTCTAATTCTTGCATCAACAATATTTATATCTACAAGATTATTATTATTTAAAAAATCAAAAATAAATTTTAAAGATTGATCAATATCTTTATCTGGTAACTTGATTAATAAATCATTATTTAGTTCAATATCCCATCTTCCAGATGCAAAATAATAGAAATTTTTAATTTCTCTAAATTCTAATTTTGAGTCATCTATTATTTTTTTAAATTTTAAAAATTCGTCTATTTTGGGTCTGCCAAAAATAAAGGGAAGACTTTGACTATTCAAATTATTATTAGAGAGTTTACCATTAGATCCAATAATATAATGGTTTCCATTTTGATTTAATCTAGCTAAAAATTTTGTTTTTTCAATATTTACATATAGTGAAGATGGATAAACTTTAAATATATCATATTTTTCTACTAAACTATTAGAGGAAATTAGGTTATCTAATTTTTCTTTTTCAAGAAAAAAAATATTTCCTAATTTTAGATTATTAATATTTTCTAATAATGTTTGATGATTTTCATTTCCAAGACCTAAAATTTCGATATTTGAAATATTTGAAAAATTAATCTTATCTAATTTAATATTATTAATTGATCCTAGAATAAGTAATAATAAAAAATAGATTAAAATTTTGTTACTTTTTCGTAGATGCATCTCTAAGTATCCACTTAATTAAATTTATAAAACTTATTCCAAAATAAGAGGCAATTTCTGGAACTAATGACAATTTTGTCATTCCAGGTTGTGTATTAATTTCAAGTAAATAAAATTTACCATTATAAAATTTAAAATCTGATCTAGAAATACCTCTGCAACCAATTTTTTGGTGTGCTTTGAGAGATATATTTAAAACCTCATTTAATTTATCTTTGGGTAAATTTACAGGAATAATATGTTCTGTTTTAGCTTTAACATTATATTTAGCCTGATAATCATAAAATTTTCTTTTAGGCTTAAGTTCAATTGCACCAAGTTTTTTGTTTCCCATTACTGCAACTTGTATTTCTCTTCCACCTATATATTGCTCAATCATAACTTGTCCATAGTTAACCATTTTTTTTAAAACTTTTTTTATATTTTTTTTACTACAGATATAAACATTTACACTTGAACCCTCGTTTTTTGGTTTAATAACAACTGGAAATTTTAATGTTTTATTTATTAAATTTATCAAATCTTTTTCTTTTTTATCAAATGCGTACAAAAAAGATTTAGGTGTATTAAGATTATATTTTTTAAAGAACTTTTTTGAAACTTCTTTATCCATAGCTATAGATGAAGCTATTATACCAGAATGAGTATATGGTATTTTAAAACTCTCAAGAATTGTTTGTATATATCCGTCTTCTCCAAATTGACCGTGTAGAGCATTAAAAATTACAGATGGTTTAAATTTTTTAATATTTTCATACAACTTATTATCTGGCTCAGATATTTTTACTTTATAACCATTTTTTTTTAATTCTTTTGCAACTTGCAAACCAGTATCAATACTGATTAATCTTTCTTTTGAAATGCCACCCGAGAGTATAAGTATTTTTTTTTTCAATTTATTCTAAAATTTTAATTTCTTTTTCTAATCTAACGCCAGTTTTTTTAAATACATTTTCAGATACAAATTCAATTAATTTTTTCATATCCTTAAATTTAGCATTGCCTTTATTTACAAAAAAATTACAATGTTTTTTAGAAATCGAAGCTTCACCAAATGATTTTTCAAGCGGTACAGACTCTTTTATTAATTGCCATACTTTTTGATCCGACTGATCAATTGGATTTTTAAAAGTACTTCCGCTAGTTTTAATTCTGGTAGGTTGTGCTTTTTCTTTTTTTTCTTTTAATAATTTAATTTCACTTTTTATATGATCTTTACTCTTTTTAAAGCCCTTAAAAGAAGCACTTAAAAAAATAAGATCTTCCGATAGTCCACTGTCTCTATATTTAAAATTGATATCTTTTGCAGGAATTGTTAAAACCTGACCAGATTTGTTTAATGCTTGAATTGAAATTAGAATATCTTTAAATTCTTTTTCAAAACAACCTGCATTCATTTTTATACCTCCACCTATTGTTCCTGGTATGCATGACAAAAATTCAAAACCACCAATATTATTTTCCATAGCAAACTGTGATAAAGCGTTATCACTAACTGCACTTCCAGCTATTATAACTTTCTCTGACAATTTAGAAATATTATTAAAATTTTTAGATAATTTGATTACAACGCCATCATATGTTTCATCTGATATCAATGTGTTAGAACCACCGCCTAAGACAAATATTTTCTCTTCTCTATGAATTTTTTTAAGAAATTTAATTAATTCTTTTAAATTATCAGCCTTATAGTAAATTTTAGTTTTTCCACCAATATTAAACCAATTTTTGTTTTTAAGATCGTAATTTAATTTTATATTATTACTAAATTCTAATGATAGTTTTTTTAAATCAATAATTGTCATAATAGTTTTGGTAATTCTCTAATCCAACTTGAAATAGTTCCTGCCCCCATACTTATCACTATCTTTTTTCCATAGATATTATTTTTAATGTAATTAGCTAATTGAAATTTATCATCAACAAGAAATAATTGCACTTTTGAATTTTTGATTATCTGCTTTGCAAAATCTTTATAATTAAATCCTAATTTAATTTTTTCACCAGCAGCGTAAATTGGAAATAAAATTACCTTATCAGCATTTTTAAAAGAATAAGTAAATTCTTTTTTAAGATCTTTCAGTCTTGAAATTCTATGAGGTTGAAAAATACAAATTTTTTCAAAATCCTTATAAACATGGTCAACTCCTTCCATCACTTCTTTTATTTCTGTTGGGTGATGAGCATAATCATCAAAAAAATCTACTTTATTATAAGTAAAAATTTTATTAAATCGTCTTTGAACACCTTTAAAATTTCTAAGTCCTTTTTTTATAGTTAATATAGGTAACCCAACAGTTAATGCTAATGCTGAGGCAGCAACTGAATTTTTAATATTGTGTAATCCTAACAAAGGTATTCTAAAATTTTGAATAGTTTGTTTTTTTTTATTTGGCATACTTATCTTTAAATCAAATTTAGAATACTCTTTAAATTGTTTTATATTTGTAATACAAAAATTAGATTTTGAATCTAACCCATATGTATAAAAATTTTTATTTTTTAAATTTTTTAATAGACTTTTATTATTTCTATCATCTAAACAAATAAATGATTTACCAAATGATGGAACTTTATTAACAAAATTTATAAAGTATTTTTTTAATTCTTCCATAGAATTATAATAATCCATATGTTCTCGATCAATATTAGTGATTATAGAATATGTTGGAGGAATAAAAATGAAACTTCCATCGGACTCATCTGCCTCTAAAATAGACCACTCACTTTTACCGAGTTTAGCAGAATTATTGATGGAATTAATTACACCTCCATTTATTATTGTTGGATCTATTTTAGTTTCTTGAAAAATAGAGGTTATTAGAGATGTTGTGGTAGTTTTTCCATGAGAACCCGCCACCACAATATTTTTAGTCAAAGAAACAATATTAGCTAACATTTCTCCTCTTTTATAAATAGGTAATTGTCTTTTCTTTGCTTCTAATAATTCTGGATTGTTTTTTTTTATTGCTGATGATACAACTAAAATAGTTGCTCCATTAATATTTTGTTTTTTTTGCCCAATAAAAATTTTAATTTTTTCTCTTTTTAATCTATCAATATTTTTATTAGAGGAAATATCACTTCCTTGAACTTTAAAACCTTTGCCTTTCATTATTAAGGATAAGCCACTCATGCCAATACCCCCTATACCTACAAAATGTATAATTTCAGATTTTGCTAATTTAATTTCCATTAAAGATTTCTAATAAATTTTGATTAACATTATTCCAAGTATTTTGATAATTTAAATTTTCTAAATTTTTTTTTTTTATTAAGTATTCACCTTTTTTAACAGATATTTTTGCTAAAAGTTCCTCAAATTTTGGTTTATCAAAATCATTTTGATTAAAAATCCAGCAGCAATCTTTATCTTCATAATATTTAGCATTTTCATATTGATGATTATCTTTTGAGCTTGGAAGAGGAATTGAAATAAACGGAATTCTGAGCAAAGAAAGTTCAGCTAAACTTGATGCTCCAGATCTAGTGATACATAAATCTGACTGCTTTAAAAGTACATTTAGATTTTTATCGAAAGAGAAAACTTTATTTTTAATTTTATGGTCCGTATAAAATTTTTCAAGTGATTTAGTATTTTTTTTACTAGTTTGATGAATTACTTTTATAGGATATGATTTTGAAATATTTACAAATATTTCATGAATGAGTGTATCAAATATTTTTGCTCCTTGGCTGCCCCCAACAATTATAATTGTAAATAAATTGTCCTCTTTTTGATAGTTATTATTTTCGTAGTATTCTTTTCTAATTAATGGTTTTATCAAAACTTGTTTTTGTTCAAATTTTTTTGGTAAATTAACCAAATTTTTCGAATAACAAATTAACTTTTCTGCAAAATTTAAAAAATATCTATTTGCTCTACCGACAACTCTATTTGGTTCAATCAAATAAATTTTGATATTTAATATTTTTGCAGCCAAACATAACGGTAAAGACATATAGCCACCTGTAGAAATCAAAATTGAGATATCTTTTTTTTTTAAAATTATTAAAGATTTTATTGTTAATAGAAATACTCTTAATACTGTCCAAGGTAATAATAAAAGATTATTAAATTTAGGTGTATTAATAATGAAAGACTTATAATTCTCTCTATTAAAATATTTAAGTCCTCTAATATCGGTAGAAATAAAAGTTTCATAGTTAGATTTCAAGTGATCATAAATCGTAATCGCAGGTATAACATGTCCACCAGATCCACCTGTAGAGATTAATACTTTCTTTTTCATTTATAAATTGATTTTTCTTTTTGTTAAATTCAAAATGATTCCTGCTATTATTGATGTACTTACTATTGATGAACCTCCGTAACTTAAAAATGGCAAAGTCATTCCTGTTGTAGGGAACAATCTAATATTTACTCCAATATGAATTGTTGCTTGCATTAAAATTAGGCTTATTGAGCCAATCAAGATAAGTTTAATTCTGTCATTAGACTCAAAACTAATTTTCTTAAAAACCATATAAATAAGGATCAAGAACAATAATAATATTAATATTATGGCAACAACACCAAACTCCTCAGAAATAACAGATATAATATAATCAGTGTGAGCCTCTGGTACTCTATTTTTTAGCGTTCCTTCACCAATTCCTTTTCCGAAAAAACCTCCACTTGTAATCGAGTCTATTGCTTTATCGGACTGAAAATTATGAGATCCTGTTTCCCTGTTAAAGAAGGAAAAAATACGTCCTTGGATATAATTAAACTTAGGTACATAAATAATTAGATAAGCCAATAAAGCAGAGCCTATTAGAAAAATTGCTAACAGAAAGAATATATTAATTCCCGATGTAAAAATAAGAACAGACCATGAAAAAATTACTAATAAAGTTTGTCCGATATCAGGTTGATTTATAAGAAGTAATGAAATTATAGATATTAAAAGTGTGGTGATAAAATACTTAAAAAGAATATTGGTTTTATTACTACAAAGAATAGTTGCCAAAGCTATTATTAAAAAAGGTTTTAAAACTTCAATTGGTTGGAATCTTGGTAAAAAAAATAAATCAATCCATCTCTTAGATCCTTTTACCTCGACACCAATTATTGGAACTAAAAATAAAGTAAGAAAAGATATAAAGAAAAGAATTATTGAAAATTTAAATAATCGATCTGTATTAAACGAAGAAAAAATAAAAATAATAATGACTCCTATTAAAACGTAGATTAAATGCTTAAAAAAGAAGAAATAGCTATTAGTATTCAATTTATCAGATGCTATTAATGAAGTTGAAACTAAAGAAAAAAATAAACCTATTATAAATAACAGGCTTATAAGAGTAAAAATAGATTTATCTATGTTTTTCCACCATTGATAATAAAATTTATAAAATAAACTATCACTTTGCATTAATATTTTTTTTTATTAATTGGTTAAAATAATTTCCTCTGTCCTCAAAATTTCTAAAATCATCAAATGATGCTCCTGCAGGACTGAAAAATAAAATATTTTTTTTATATTTTTGATCTTTTAGTTCTAGAAAAATATTATTTAATGTTTCTTTTAAAGTTTTGAAATTTTTAAATTTAATTTTTTTTCCCAAAATTGAACTAAATTTTTTATGATATTTTCCGAATATGAAGACTTTAAAATTTTTACATTCCTTTTTAGTTAAATTTAATTTATCTCCCTTTTTAGGAATTCCTCCTATTATCCAATAAATATCATTTATATTTTTAAGTATATTTTCTGATGATGCAAAACTTGTTGATTTTGAGTCATTGATTATTGTTAATTTTTTATTTTGAAATATTATTTGCTGCCTATATTTCAATCCTTTGAAGTTATTTAAAGTCTTAATTAATTTAACAGTATTAAGTTTAAGTTTGGTGGCTATCTTTAAAACAAATGATAAATTTTCCTTGTTTCCTTCCGACAAAAAATAATTATTTTTTAAATGATTAGATATTTTGTTAATATTTGAAGTATCAACTCTATAGATTTTTTGTTTAAATTTACTTCTTTTTATTTTTTCATTGATTAAAACGTCATTCTTTTTGACATAGGCATAAGATTTTGGAGATTGAGACTCTAATAGTTTAAATTTTGCATTAACATAGTTTTTTATATTTTTATGTCTTTCAATATGATCTGCACTAATATTTAAAATTACAGCATATTTTGATCTAAATACCTTGCTATAATCTAATTGATAAGATGATACCTCAAATACAAAAAAAGTATTTTTTGAAATTTTTTTTTCTGATAAGGCTGGGGTTCCTATATTTCCAACAAGTCTTACATCCCTTTTTTGATCAAGTAAAATATCATATAAAATTTTAGCAGTTGTTGATTTTCCATTTGTGCCAGTGATAGCTATACTTGGGTTATTATAAAATGAGTAAAAAACATCTAAATCAGTATAAATTTTTGAAAAGTTTTTTCTTAAAAATTTAGATAATTTACAATTAAAAATATCAATCCCCGGACTAATAATAATTCTATCAAAATTTGTTTTTAAAAGATAATTTAAATTAATTAATTTTTTATTAATTTTTTTATTATCATCAAATAAATATACATCTGCCTTTTTCTTTAAAAAGTTGAATGCTGAAATTCCACTCTTTCCTAATCCATAGATTAATATTTTTTTTCCCAAAAAAATATTTTTGCTTACCTTCATTATCTTAATTTTAAAGTTGCTAAACCAATCATTGCTAGAATTATTGATATTATCCAAAATCTAATTACAACAGTTGACTCGGGCCACCCTTTTTTTTCAAAATGATGGTGTATTGGTGCCATTTTAAAAATTCTTTTACCAGTAAGCTTATAAGAAATTACTTGAACCATAACAGAAACAGCCTCTAAAACAAAAAGTCCACCAGTAATTGCTAAAACAATTTCATGCTTAGTTATTATTCCTATCGCTCCAAGTGAACCTCCTAAGGATAATGAGCCAGTATCTCCCATAAAAATTTTAGCTGGTGGTGCGTTAAACCACAAAAAACCTAAACAAGATCCAATTATTGCTCCACAAAAAACTGAAATTTCTCCTGTTCCTTCAATATATGGAATTTGTAAATAATTTGAAAATACAATATTTCCTGTTACATAGCTAATGAACGCAAAACAAGAAGCCACAAGTATTACTGGTACTGTAGCCAATCCATCCAGGCCATCGGTAAGATTAACTGCATTAGAAGATCCTATAATTACAAAAACTGAAAATGGAATAAAAAACCATCCAAGATTGATGATTAAATTTTTAAAAAATGGAAAGTATAAGTTATTTATGTCTTGATAATCTGAAAAATAAACAAATACGGACACACCTATGATCGATAACAAAATTTGAACAATAATTTTCAATTTTGAGGAAATTCCTGAAGAATTATTATACTTGATTTTTTTATAATCATCTAATGCTCCGAGTAAGCCAAATGAAACTACAATGTATAAACAAAATAAAATATTTTTATTAGAAAGATCTCCCCAAAAAAATACTGCAACTAATAAACCAAATAAAATAATTACACCACCCATTGTAGGTGTGCCAATTTTTTTTATTATATGATCTTCTGGTCCATCATTCCGTATTGGACTCAATATTTTTTGATTAGAAAAAAATTTAATAAATGGTCCTCCAATAATTAAAACTATAACAAGTGAAGTAAAAAAAGATAAACCGGTTCTGAAAGTTAAATATTTAAAAACATTTAAAAAACCAAAAACATCAACAAAATTTAACAAAAATTGATAAAGCATTTAGTTTAATCCCTTCAGATCTTTCACTATTTTATTAAAACCAGTAGCAAGTGAAGCTTTCATCATTAAATAATCATTATTTTTTAAATCTTTTTTAATCAATTCAATAATTTGTGAATTATTTGCCAAAATTCTTCCTCTTTTTAATTTTGAAATATTTTTAAATATTAGTGAAACCATTTTTCCTTTCACAAATACTTTATCTATCTTAGTCTGATTTATTATGGGCACAATAGATTGATGAAGTTTTTTAGAATGACTTCCAAGTTCCAACATATCACCAATGATTAAATATTTATTTGATTTTTTTGTGTCAATTTTATCATAATTATTTATTGCTGATTTTAGTGATAAAGGATTTGAATTATAGCTCTGATCAATTAAATTAATTTTTTTGTTATCTATTTTTATTACTGAATGATCTCCTCTTCCTCGTGGAATTTCAAAATTTAAAAAGATATTTTTTGGAAGTTTTGATATGTTTATATCAATACTAATAATGGCTAACGCACAAAGAATGTTATAAATATAATTTTGAAAATTATAAGATATAAAAAAATGTTCATTTTTATTATTTAAACTAATGATTATTTTAAATTTTTTACCTAATGGTTTGACCTCGACTAATTTAATATCTGATTTTGAGCTTTTTATACCAAAAGAAACTACTTTAATATTTTTTGCGTTAGCAATTTTTTTATGAAGTCCAAAAAAACTATCATCTGCATTCAATACTACAAAACCATTTGGCTTTATGTTATCAATTATCTCAGATTTCGCTAAAGCAATTTGTTTTATATTTTTAAAATTTTTAACGTGCGCATAATTTATATTTGTTATTACGCCAATATTTGGTTTTATAATTTTTGATAGACTGTCTATTTCACCTTTTTTATCCATTCCAACTTCTAAAATTCCATATTCATCATTTTGTTTAATATTAAAAAGACTAAGTGGAACTCCAAATTTATTATTGTATGATTTTGGTGATATACTCACTTTTCTAATTTTACTCAATACGTAGCCCAATAGTTCCTTAAGTGTAGTTTTTCCACAACTACCTGTAATTGCTATTATATTTGTGTCGATACTATTTCTAAAAATTTTTGAGGCATTTGTTAAAAATTGTAAAGTATTTTTTACTTTGATCTGACGTCTGAAATTTGATTTATTTTGAAATTTATTTACAACAGCTAATGATGCTTTTCTCTTGAATGATTGAACAACAAATTTATTTCCATCATTTTTTTTTCCTTTTATAGCAAAAAAGATATCATTTTTTCCAATTTCTTGAGAATTAATACTTGCATTTTTAACAAATAATGATGGGGGTAATTTTTGAATTTTTGTAATTTCTTTAATCACACTTATTTTTAAATTGTCTGATAAACATTTATTTTTGTTCTTAATAGCTTTTATAATTATTTTTCTATCCGAAAAATATATTTTTCTTTTTCCAATATCTTGCGTTTTCTCATGACCTTTTCCAGCAACTAACAGAACATCACCCGTATTCAAATTTTGAATAGCCTCAAAAATTGCCTTTTCTCGATTAGGGATTTCTATAATTTTTCTCTTTTTAATACCTTTTTTAATATCACTTCTTATTTTATCAGGATTTTCAAATCTGGGGTTATCATTTGTTAAGATAATATTATCTGAGTATTTGTTTGCTATTTTACCCATTTTTGATCTTTTGTTTTGATCTCTATTTCCTCCACAACCAAATAATAAACTTATTTTTTTATTAGGAAATTGTTCTTTAAGATTCAAAAGACAAGTTTTTAAAGCGTCAGGTGTATGTGCATAATCAAGAATTACTTTAGAAAAATTCTTAATTTTACCAATTTTTTCAAACCTTCCTTCAACTGACTTAAGTTTTGAAATTACATTTAAAATTTTATCTAAACTTACATTGCTATTTTTTGCTGCTATCATTGCCATCATTACATTTTTTAATTGTATTTTTCCAATTAAATTAAAACTTAAGAATCTTATTGAATTATTATATTTAACTTTAAGTAATTGAGACTCTCCTTTAAAAATATGAGATATGACCTCAAAATTATTTTTTTTATCATTTAACGTATGTAATTTTAATTTTTTCTTTACAGTAATTTTTTTTATATTTTTAAATTCTGGGATAATTTTATCTGTAATTACATTCCCATTTTCTTTAATTAAATTTTCAAATAGATAAAGTTTTGCTTTCAAATAATCTTTTAAATTTTTGTGATAGTCAAGATGATCCTGAGATAAATTTGTAAATATGCCTGAATTGAACTTTAAACCATCTAATCTGTTTTGCTTCAAACCGTGACTAGAAGCTTCCATAATTACATTTTCTATTTTTTGTCTTTTTAAAATAGTGAATATTTGTCCTAATTTTATTGGGTCTATTGTAGTATTTGATAAACTAAAATTAATGTTTTTTGATTTAACTCCCAAGGTACCAATTGAGGCAACTTTTTTATTATTTAAATTTAATATTTGATAGTAAAAATCAGCGACTGAAGATTTTCCATTTGTGCCAGTAATTGAAATTAAATTTTTTGGTCTTTTGTTATAAATCTTAAAGACTGTTTCAGATAATAATTTTCTCACATTGCTCGTATTGATATATAAAATGCCATTTTGAAATTGTTTAATTTTTTTTTCAGTTACAATGATTTTGCATCCCTTTCTTATTGCAATGGGGATAAATTTATTTCCATCAAAATTATTACCTTTAATTGCAAAAAAAATATTATCTTTTTTTATGTTTTTTGTATCAAATGAAATACCTGAAAAAGATAAAGTTTTGTAATTTTTATCTATGTTATGAAAATAGTTTCCAAGAAGCATTATTGATTAACCTCTATATATTTTGTGGCTAAAATAGGCCCAATCTTATCTATTACTTTTCCTGCTACCTCTACAGACGTCCAACCTGCAGTATTATAAAGTGTACCTTTCCAGCCGCCTTTTCGATGTCTGTATTTATAATAATAATCTTTAGATTTTTTTGGAGTATCTAGCATTACTATAAAAACAAATTGTGGATTTGAAGTTGGAAAAATTGAGGCAAATGTATTTATTTTAGCCTCCGAATATCCTCCGTCCTCTGGCTGATCAGCTGTTCCTGTTTTACCACCAATCTCATAACTTTTCACATTTGCAAATTTGGCTGTACCTTCTTCAGTGTTTACAATTTTTCTTAAAACACTAACAACCTGCTCTGAAATTCCTTCATTTAATACTCTTTTATTTTTTTCATTTTTTTGGTTTTTTTTATAGATCAATGTTGGCTTAATCTCATACCCACCATTTGATATTGAAGCATAACCCTTTGCTAATTGAAGAATTGTGGTTGTTATTCCATGTCCAAAGGAAGCTGTAGCTAATCTACATTTACCGAAATCATAATTTTTTTGAGGAGCAACTTCTTCTATATCAAAATCAATTTTACTCAAAACGCCTATTTTTTCTAAAAATGATTTGTATTTTACTGAACCAACTTTTTGGGCAATTCTAACTGATCCTATATTTCCAGATCTAACTAAAATTTGTTCTGCAGTTAAATCTGAGGGTATTTCATTATCATATTCACCAATCCTATATTTTCCACATACAAGTGATTTTGGTAAATCTAAAAATTCAGTTTCAGGCTGAATTAATTTTTCATTAAGTGCACTTGCAAAAGTAAACGTCTTTAAAACAGAACCAAACTCATACGTTCCTTTAGTTACTCTATTAATATAATTGACATCTGTAATATTTTGTCTTTCATTTGGATTAAAATCTGGTAAAGAAACCAATGATAGAATATTTCCATTATTAACATTCATAAGAATAGCTGCACTACCTTTGCTTTGAAATATTTCTTGATATTTTATCAATTCTTTTCGAATTAAAAATTGAATATCTTTATCTAGTGTCAGTTTAATTGGATCTGCAGAATTTCTAAGATTTTCATTTAAAGATTTTTCTAGTCCTGAAATACCATTGTTATCGTCATCTATCTGGCCTAATACATGACTAAAAAGATTTTTTTGAGGATAAATTCTTAAAATTTTTTCCTCTGGAATTAAAGATTTATCACCTAATTTCATTATTTTTTCATAATTTTCCTCTGAAATTTTTTTTTCTAAATAAAAAAATTTTTTATCCTCTATTTTTTTTTTTATTTCATCAAAATTTTTATTAGGAAAAATTATATTCAAGCTTAGAAGTAATTTTTTTTTATCAATAACATCTGAGGTTCTTAATCCAATATCAATTGATTTAACAGTCTTAGCAACGTAATCACCATTAATGTCTACAATATCTGCTCTATAAAGTTTATTATGAAATTTATAAAGATCATTTAATTTATCTGGTTTACTTTTTCGTGAACCTAAATGAATTAAGTGTATTGTATAAATTAAATAAATAATAAAAAAAATAAAGAAGATAAATGCTACACGATTAAATTGTATATTTAAGCCGGTTTCTTTTTTCTTAAATGCAAATTCACTTTTATAATCTTCTATTGTTAATTTTAATTTATTTTCAGCCATTAATTTTTAATTATTTTAAAATCTTTTATTAAATTCGTTTTATCTGAAATATTATAAATTTTTATATCTTCTATATTTTTTTGAATTAATTCATCTTCAAAATATAAAGATTGTAATTCAAGCAATTTTTCTGCAGAGCTAAGATAATCATATTCTAAAGAGACATTTTCAAATTCAGATTTTAAGATACGAATATTTTCTTTAACTGCAAATATTTCGTCCTCAATTTTTTTAGAAGTATTTTTAATTACAGCAGTCGATAAAACTAAAAAAAAAATTATAGATGTTAAAACAAATTTTTTCATAATTTGTCTCCATAATTTTCAATTTCAATTAAATCTCTAAATTGATCCTCTATATCAGTATCAAAACTATAGAAATTATTTTTTTTTTATTACATATCTAAATTTTGCAGACCTCGAAGGTGGATTTCTACTTATCTCCTCATCTGAAGGTATTATAGGTTTTTTCTGAATTAAATTAAATAAAGTTTCTGGCTGTTCTGTAACAGGACTATATCTTGAAATACTTTTTTTTTCAGAAAGACTTTTAAAAAAATATTTTACTATCTTGTCTTCTAACGAATGAAATGTAACTACTCCTAGAACACCATCCCTTTTTAAAACCTTAGTGGCATTTATTAGGCCAAAGATTAGTTCACTTATTTCTTTATTAACAAACATTCTGAGTGCTTGAAAAACCTTGGTCGCATTGTGTACTTTAAAGTTTTTTCGTATTTTTGACTTATTAATAATTTCAACTAATGATTTTGTATTAATCTTATTTTTTATTCTTTCTTTAACAATATTTTTTGCAATATATTTTCCTTCTTTTTCATCACCAAAAAATTTAAAGATCTTTTCTAGTTCTTTTTCATCAAGTTTGTTTATTGTATCTTCTGCTGAATAACTATTTAAACCTAGTTGCATATTTAAATTTCCATCAGCTTCAAAGGATAAACCTTTTTGAGGATCTTTCATCTGAGTATAAGAATAACCAAGATCAAAAATAACACCTCTTACATTTTCATTTTTAAGCTTTAAATTATTTAATTGACTAAATTTAATATTTTTAAAAATAAATCTGTTATTAAAATTTTCTTTAAATTCATTCGCAATTTTTTCACTCTTTATGTCTCTATCAATAGCTATTACATTTGTTTTTTGAAAATCTAATATTTTTTTTGAATAACCACCCTGACCGAATGTACAATCAATAAATGTGCCACCATGTTGAGGGGAAAGAACGCTAATAATTTCTTTTAGCAGTACCGGATAGTGTTTTTGTACTTTTGGTACTATGGTGGCTTCCATTTATTTCTTTGAAAACCATTAATTTTTTTGTCTTCTTAAAAATGCTGGAATCTCAAGATCATCCTCTTCATCATTATTAGTAGATAATAAATCTTCCGGACTTGAATTTTCAGTTTCTGAACTAAATAAGTCAGGTGCATCAGAATCAACACCAAACTCTTTTAAATCATTTGCAATATCTTCCTCAATTTTACTTTCATTAATACCTGTTTGATTAACCTCCATGGCCTCCTGTGCAAAAGATTTTTCTACTTCATTAACAGAATTGTCTTCAATAATGGCCTCCATACTATCATTATGTACGTTCTCATCATTCACCATTTGGTTAAAAGAACTATCTGATTGTTGTTCCTGGATAATCTCATTTTCAAGTTTTAAAGCATTAGCCCCATGTGTAATTGGATTTGAGGTAGTAGTATTTGAAAAATTAAAAGATGGAGATGATCCCAAATTCGAAAAATCAGAATATCCAGGATTTCGATTTTGAATCCGATGAACCATATTTACAACTGATTTTGACTCAGGATGTTGGCCATCTAAAGAAGTGGCAACTATTGAAACTCTCATTTTACCATCTAATTCAGTGTCTGTAATCGCACCAATTATCAACTCCGCTTCAGGATCAACTTCTGCTCTAACTTTATTTACAGCCTCATCGACCTCAAAAAGTTTGAGATCTTTACCACCAGTAATGTTTACTAATAATCCTTTTGCGCCTTTTAACGTATAATCATCAATTAATGGATTGCTGATTACCATCTCGGCTGCTTTAAGTGCTCTACCTTCTCCCTCAGCTTCACCAGTTCCCATCATGGCTTTGCCCATTGAGGCCATAACTGTTTCAACATCAGCAAAATCTAAATTAATTAAACCAGGTCTTACCATTAGATCAGTTATACTTTGAACGCCATGCATTAAAACATTATTTGATAGATTAAAAGACTCTTCAAATGTTGTTTGTTCATTAGCTATTTTAAAAAGATTTTGATTTGGAATAACTATTATCGTATCAACGTGTTTTCTTAACTCTTCTAGACCTTGTTGCGCTCTTCTCATTCTAGAGGGGCCTTCATATAAGAAAGGAAGAGTCACAACACCTACAGTTAGAATATTTAATTCTTTAGCAGCTCTTGCAATGACATGAGCAGCACCAGTGCCCGTTCCACCACCCATACCTGCTGCAATAAAAACCATATTTGCACCTTGAAGTGTATTTATTATTTCATTTAAAGATTCATCAGCAGCTGCTTGACCAATATCTAATTTTGCACCTGCTCCTAGACCTTTTGTTAAATTTAGTCCAATTTGAATTCTAGATTTTGCTTTACTTAACTTTAAATCTTGAGCGTCTGTATTTACTGCAATAAACTCTACTCCTTGCATATTGTTTTCAATCATTTCATTTATTGCATTTCCGCCTGCTCCACCAACTCCTAATACCAAAAGTCGTGGTTGTAACTCTTTTATTTCTGGTGTTTTAAAGTTAATTGTCATCTTATATCCCCTATTGTTTGTTTTGTTAAAGCTCCCATTTAAGACTCGCTCGATTAATATTTGCTTTTTTTCTTGCTGTAGTCCTAAATTTTTCAAATGCTGTTGGTTCCCATATTTGGAAAATTTGACCTTGACCAACAAACAACATACTTTTTTTTATTTTTGCATGTTTTAATAATTTTTCTGAAAGAGATATTCTTCCTTCACTATCAAATTGTAAATTTATGCTCTCTGCTAAAATTGATGTAGCAAAATAATCTCTTTTTTCCTCAAAAGGATTTAAAGAATCTATTGCAGAAGAAATTTTTTCAATTCTATCTTGAGAACACGCTTCTATTGATGAATTATTAAAAGAGGGATAACAAATAACACCATTATAACCCAAGTTAGATAAATGAGATCTGAAGCTAGCAGGCACAGATACTCTCCCTTTTTTGTCTAAATTGTTCTCGTAAGTAGATAAAAACATATATTTTTAAATTCATAAATTCCTTATTTGGGAATATATGGGAATATATGGGTAAATTAAATTACTGTCAAATCATGAATTTGTGTGATTTTAGATAGTTTTTGTCACTATTATCTCTAACTAAAACATATGTAATTTAATTATGACTGGGATATAAATATTTGGCTTAACGTTATTACTAAATGATATTATTAGTCTTTTGAATAAATAGCTTCAATTTTTTTAAAAAATGAATTATTTCGCCAGATAAACTATAAGCCGGGTTCTGTCATTCAAATTTACCATTTGTCTAGGCTAAAGATCACTCTAAAGCTCAAGCAACTAACCCTGATGACTAGCCAAGGATGGCTTTTAGTTTTTTATAACAGTGTCATCTCTATTTAGTCTTGCTCCCAGTGGGGTTTTCCAGCGTTCATTGTTACCAATAGAACCGGTGTGCTCTTACCACACCTTTTCACCCT
>MDTB01203151.1_pt1 | contig 20583 bp, 23 predicted proteins | sample 811161 | NCBI WGS metagenome assembly MDTB01 (sample SAMN05326650, study PRJNA326480) | marine metagenome | isolation source: seawater | place: Mediterranean Sea | collected 2009
TACTATTGCATTAGAAACATCAAGAGGGAATTTAACTTTGGCAATGTCATTAGGAATAATTTTAATATTTATTGCTTTAATTTTAAATTCATTAGCTCTTATAGTTAATGGTTTATCTTCTAAATATTCTTATGACTAATCAAAAAAATATAATCATCCTTAATCAAATATTTCTTCAAATCAAAAATAAAAAAATATTTGACAACCTTTCTTTAAGTTTTTCCTCCAAGGGAATAACTGTAATTCTTGGGCCAAATGGGTCAGGTAAGACTATTTTAATAAAACTTATTTTAGGCTTACAAAAAACTAATAAGGGTGAAATTAAAATAGTAAATAAAAAGAATATAAAGTTTGGTTATACCCCACAAAAAACAATCCTTTTAAGGAGGAATGTTTTTGACAATATAGCTTTTCCTCTAACCATGGAAGGTTGTAATAAAAATGAGATTTTTGAAAGAGTAAACTTGTATTTAAAAAAATTCGATATTGATAAATTTAAGAAAAGTTCTGCAAGGAAACTGTCTGGCGGACTTGCTCAGTTTGTCTCTTTCGTTAGATCAGTTGTGACTGAGCCTGACATTTTAATTTTAGATGAACCATTTTCCAACTTAGATGCTAGTCTAAAAAATAAAATTGAAAATTATTTAATAAATCATAAATTAAAGAGAAAAATTATTTTAGTTACTCATGATTTGTTTCAGGCACAGAGACTTGCAGATGAAATCATTCTCATGGATAGTGGTAGTATGGTTTCAAAATCAATTAATAAAAAATTAATAAAATCTAAAAATGTTAAGGTTAAAGCATTTTTGAATCGAAATTATTTATAAATCTATGTTTTTTAAATCCCATATTTTTTGTTGTGTTAACGAGAGACCTGACTCTGCTGTAAGAGAATGTTGTATGAAAAAAAATTCGTTAGAGTTGAGAAATTATATGAAAAAAAAAATTTTTGATTTAAAGCTAAAGGATATTAGAGTTAACCAATCAGGTTGTCTCGATAAATGTGAATTTGGACCTGTTATGGTTATATATCCTCAGGGTGTATGGTATAAATATAAAGATAAAATGGACGTTGATGAGATTATTAATTCTCATTTAATTAAAGGAAAAATTGTAAAAAGACTGCTTTTAAAACCTTGAGTGAACTATCTTGTTCTTAACCATAATTTATACAAAAAGCTTGCAAAAATATTGATGGGCTTGAATTTTAGTGCGAAGCTTAAAAATTTTAAATATCTAAATTTACTCCACATAAGTCCAAAAGCTTCCACTCCTTTAATTATTGATCCATCTTGAGTTTGTATATGAAGAATTGAAAGTAGCTCCTCTTTAGATAGCCCAGTTTTATTTATTTTAGTTTTATTTTTATGAATGTTGACCCAATCAAAACTCTTTTCTTTGTCAATTTTGGAATAAAAATCTATTTCCTTTTTACAAACATTGCATTTACCGTCATAAAAAACTTTAATCTTTTTACTCATAGTCCTGAACTTTTTATTATTTGATAGGTTATCCTAGTAAAAAAATAGGTGCAATTTAGACAAATTACAAACATTATTAAATATCGAAATGTTTTTTCTAAAGATTCTCCAATCCATTCAATAAAAATATTTGAATCAGCAATTTTGATTAATGTTTCAAAAAAAAGAAAGAATGAGAAAATAAAATTAGAAATCTGTATTCCTTCATAGCCCAAAAAGTAACTCAAGATGAGGGAGCAGATTATATAAAAACTAATGTAGTATAAAGTGAATACTAATTGATTTTTTAAGTTATTAGAACAAAGCAATCTTAGAGCTTTGCTTTTAATACTAAAAATTTTGATTAATTTAGTTGTTAAGAAAACTAATAATAAATGAATTAAGATAAGTGTTAAAAATTTTTCCTCAAAAAAAACTATTTTTTTTTCCTCTTAGAGCTAAAATCTTTTTTAGAAAGCTGAAAAAGTAAAGCAATAAATATAATTGCAAAAACGTAAAAAATTATAAAACCAAGAGGATTATCTATCATTGATTTATGAAGAGAGTCTTGCTGACACATAAGGCTTTCTCTAAGGGATTTTACTTCATTTGAGCAGAACTCAAAACTTGATTGATTGTCAGGAACTTCTTTGTTCAACGTTAAATTTCTATGTCAATTTCACCCTCAATTTTTTCGTTGAGGTCTAGTTCATCAGATACTAAGTTTACGCTAATTTTAATTTTTTTTGAAGAATTTGGGTTACTTTCTCTAATTTTTTCCTCAATTTTCCTTTGAGATGTAATGCCAACGTTTTTTAAGAATTTTCTTATGGAAATGTTCAGCTTTTCTTCATTCATTATATTAAACTAATAAAGCAATATTAAATTGTAAAGCTTATTGTTTTTTTTAAAAGCAAACTAGATGTTTAATGATTATGGGAGTTTTGATTCCAAAGAATTCATTAATTGAATGTTGATGCCTATGGTGAGAGTGAACAAGAACTGGTAAAATTTCTTTTTCTGATACTTTTAAGAAATAAATGAAATTTGTTCCTTGAAACCTTTTATCGACAATTTTAAATTTAAGTTGACTTTTATCATTATGGACTAAGTCTTCTGGTTGTATTAGAAGCTTTACAATATTTCCTTTTTCATGTGGATGTACAAAATTCCCCTTAATTTTACCCAAGATTTTATGACTTAGTTCATTTTTTGAAATTACTTTGGCTATTATAAAAGTTCCCTTATTAAAAAAACTAGCTACATCCTGAGAGGCGGGAAAGTGATAAATGTTATAAGAATTATCGAATTGAATTAATTTTCCTTTAGAAAACAGGCAACATTTTCCTCCAAAATAAAATGCTTCCTCATAATTATGGGTAACTATTATTGAACTAATATTATTTCTTTTTAAGATAGTTTTTAAATTAACTTGAAGTTTTTCCTTGAGTCCAATGTCTACATTCGAAAATGGTTCATCAAGAAGAAGTAGGGAAGGTTTGGATATAAGAGATCTAATTAGTGAAGCGCGTTGAGCTTCACCGGCACTAATTTCATGAGGATATTTTTTTAAAATTGATTTTAGATAAAATGCTTCGATACATTCTTCTAAGGATAACTTTACTTTTTTTTTTGTTCTTTTAAGCTGACCTATCTTGAGGTTCTCCAGAACATTTAAATGAGGGAATAAACTATTTTCTTGAAACGAAAGAGCTATATCTCTTTTTTCAGGTTCAACGAAAATCTTACTTGAAGAAATAATTTTTTTATTAAGAAAAATTTCACCATTTATTATAGGGTCCAATCCTGCAATTGCTCTCAAAATAGTTGTTTTACCAACTCCAGATGGACCTAAAATAGAAAGAATTTGTCCTTGTTCTTCAATATAAAAATTGACATCACTAAGTCTGTGATCTTTGCTTGATGAAAATGTGACATTTTTGACTTCAAAAAATGTATTCATAGAAATCTTATAATTTATTTTTTATCTATTAAAAAGAATTTTATTGATAAAAAAATTAAAAAAGAAGACCATAAAACAATAAAAAGTGAGGGAATTGCAGCTGCTTCAACTAAATCATTAGATGCAAGGTTAAATGCACTTGTAGAAAAAGTGTCAAAATTGAAAGGGCGAAGAATCAGAGTTATTGGAAGTTCTTTGATGATTTCAATTGAGATAAGTATAAAGGAAAAAATTAGGTTTTTCCTGAGTAGAGGGTAATGTACATTTTTTAAAATACTTAGCTTATTAAATCCCAGAAGCAGTGCACTTTCATCAATAGATTTATTGATTTTTAGATAAACTGTTTTAATAGTATTGAATGATATTGAATAAAACCTTACACTATACCCAAAAATTAAACCAAAAATCGAACCAATAAAATACCCTCTTAGATCCATATCTATAAACCTGTCAATTAGCGAAAACAAACTTATTATTGAAACTGAAACAACTATTCCTGGAATTGCATAACCAGAAATGGATAAATTAGAAAAAAAAGAAAGTGTTTTACTTTTTAATACTCTTCCACTGAAAGTTACTATTAATGATATAGAAATTATAAATAAAGATGAAAGAAGGATCAGTTTGACGGAATTATAGTTCAATTGAAGAATTTGGTTTAAATCCAAATAACTATTATTCATTAACGACCATTTAAGCATTAAAATAAGGGGAAATAAAAAGCTTACAGTAAATAGACATAAACAAAAAAGAAATGCAAAAAAACCTTTATATCCTAGAAGTAAAGTTTTTTTATTTTTTTTGTTAAATGATTTATTAGAATTAAAAAATTTAATATTTTTTCTAGAAATACTCTCTAAGCCAAAAAAAAATAGGATAAAAAATACTAAAAATAATGATAAAAAATTAGCTGTTTTTAAATCGTCAAAAATAAACCAAGAATTGTATATGCCAGTAGTGAATGTAGAAACTCCAAAGAATGACACAGTTCCAAAATCAGAAAGAGTCTCCATGGCTACTAGACTGAGTCCAATAAAAATTGCAGGCCTTGCAGTAGGAATTATAATTTTAAAAAGAGTATCAACATTATTAAATCCTAGGCTTTTTCCAACTTCAATCAAGTCTCTTGATTGATTTAAAAAAGTAGATCTCGCTAATATAAAAACATAACCAAATAAAGTTAAGCTAAGTGACAAAATTGAACCGACAAGAGGTTCAATTCTAGGGATTAATTTTCTTGATAAATCCTCTGAAAAAAAAGATATTAAAGAGTAAGCCATTCCAAAATTTTCAAAAAAGGCTGATAAAGTGTATGCATAAATATATGGTGGGATTGCAAATGACAAAAGAAGTGAATATTTAAAAAAATTAACTCCAACAAATTCGTAAAAGGAAACCAAGTAAGCAGATAAACCACCTAAAAGTAAAGTTAAGAATAGAACAGCAATAAGAATGATAGCAGAGTTTTTAGTATATGAATGAAATTCACTGCTAGAAAAAAAATTTAAGTAGTCTGATTTTTGATTTATATTTTCAAAAAAAATAGTCAATATTGGGCTTAAGATTATAATTAATATAAATAGTGATAGAAAAAAAATTGAATTATCAGAAACTTTTTGATTAAGATTTATATTCAAAGTCTGACCTTAATTCCAACCAGCTTTTTTCATTAATTTAAAGGCCTGTGTTTGTCTTTTTCCATAAGTAGAAACATCTATATCAACATCTTCTTTAAAATTCTTTATGTTATTTATTAGTTTATTAGTTGGAACATTTTCAATAATGGGAAATTCAAATGAATTGATACAAAGCTTTGTTTGTGCATCTTCAGTAAGTAAAAATTCTATAAATTTTTGTGCATTTTTCTTGTTTTGCGAAAATCTTAAAATACCTGCTCCAGAAATATTTATGTGAGTTCCTCTATCATTTTGATTTGGAAATATTGGTTTAACCTTCTGAGCTGCTTTTTTTTGATCTTCACCTTTTTTCCCTGATAACATCAAGGCGTAGTAATAAGTATTTGCTATAGCCAGTTTTGATTCACCTGCTGCAACAGAAAGAATTTGGGCTCTATCATTTCCCTGAGGTTTTCGTGAAAAATTTTTTACAAGTTCCTCTAACCATTTTTTCGTAAAGTCTTCTCCTCTATGCTCAAGCATTGATGCAACTAGTGATTGGTTGTAAATATTGTTTGATTGTCTGATTGCAATTGACTCTCTCCACTTTGTGCTACTTAGATCTTCATAAGATATATTTCTTATTTCATTGTACTCTACTAAATTAGGATTATAAAAAACTATTCTAGCTCTTTTAGTAATCCCAACCCAATATTCATTTTTAAGTGACATAGGTACTAGATTTAAAGATTTAGTTTTATCATATTTTGCAAAGAGTTTTTTCTTTTCAGCTGAGTATAGTGCACCAGCATCAGCTAAAAACAAAACATCTCCCTTACTCCTTGACCCCTCGTCTAAAAGCCTTTTTTCTAAAACTTTTGATTTAGCGTTTATGACATTTACTTTAACGCCAGTTTCTTCTTCGAACTTTTTAAATAGAATTAAATCTGAGGGATAGTGCCTAGAAGTAAATAAATTTAGTTCACTGCTGTAAGAAGAGCTTATAAAAAATAAGGATATAAAAGTTAAAAAAACAACACGCATGATAATGATAATTATTATTATTAGTTATAACTATATTGTTCATGTGTCAATGTGTAAAAGAAAAGGATTGAGAAAAAATTCTCAATCCTTTTTTAAAATTATTTTATATTAATTAATTTTGGCTTTTTATTTTCTGGAATGAATTTTTCTAGTTTTATTATTAGCATTCCATTTTTCATTTCTGCATTTTTAACCAAAATTTCCTCTGATAAGGTAAACTTTCTATTAAATGATCTGTGAGATATACCCTGATGTATTAAATTTACATCTTTATTTGAGTCCTCTCTTTTTTTCGACCTAACAGTTAATTCACCATCAGATAGTTCTATTTCTATGTCGTCTTTATTAAAACCGGCAAGAGCCATCTCGATAACATAATTATTATCATCAACTTTACTAATATTGTAAGGTGGATAGGAATTTGAAGATTCTAAATCTATGTCGAAAAGTCTATCAAAGAGATTATCGAACCCAATTGAGTAGGGAATAAATTTATTTCTATCAAATGTAGTTAAATTATTTTGCATTATTTTTCTCCTTTCAATAAGCAAGAATTGTTAATACACCCCAAAAATAGGCAGTGCATATATAACATATAATGTCAATTTGACATTATGTCAATATGTCATTACAATTTTTTTTCCATTATTATTTTTGGCTTCGTATAGCTTAATATTATATTTTGTTTGATAAACTCTAAGATTAGCTAAGACTTTTTTTACATAGTATCTAGTTTCTTCTAGAGGAATTGATTCTATCCAGTTAACAAAACTTATTTGACCTTTTCTTGGGTCACCGTATCTTTTTAACCAAATTTTTACTCTGTTTGGTCCTGCATTATATGAAGCTAAAGCAAGAGGAAGACTATTCTTATATCTTTTGAGCATTTCATAAATATATGTGGTTCCTAGAGTAACATTGTACTGAGGGTTTCTTGTTAATTCTTTTTTTCTATATCTAATTTTAAGGTCTTTTGCTACTTTTTTTGCAGTATATGGCATTAATTGCATTACTCCTCTTGCACCTGCTGAACTGTATGCGTTTATTCTGAAATTACTCTCTTGATGGGAAATTGCGTGAATAAGTGCTAAAGTTGATAAAGAATTTTTAAATTTTTGAGGAATATAATTTTCTATAAGAGGGTAAGAATACTTTATAGATGGATTTTTTAACTTTTTAGATATTAAAGTAACAATGTATTTATTTTCTAATTTTAGTGCTTCGTTTAAAACAAAAAGTTTGTTTTCATATTTATTTGATACATCCATAAGTTTTTTAAAAAAAACTAAGGTTTTTTCTGGTTCTTGCCCTGCTTTTAAAATAATCTTTATAACCTCTAAAAGATCATCTACATTGTCAGGTTTAAGTAAAATTTTCTTTTCTTTTTTAAAATCAAAATTTCCAAGTTTAATCGAGGCATTTTGTCCGTAAAAAGAAAATTTATTTTTCGAAGCAATTTTTAACCATATTATCTCTTCGTTTTTTTGATTAGTCATACCGCTAGCTTCAGAGATCCAATAAGCTGCCTTCGCTTTCATACTTTCGTTAGGTGTGTTTTCATAGACTTGTTTAAAGTGTTCGATGCTCTTCGTTGGTTTTTTCAAATGATTTATAGCAACCCAACCAGCAAGCCACTCTGCCTCTCGTCCGGAATCAGTGCTCAGAGGTAGTTTGTGGTTATTTAAGATATTATAGGCCTGATTAAACTTATTTTTATTTAAAAGTCTTCTGACAACTATTCTTGAATTAATCCACCAATTTCTGATGTTTTCAATTTTATCAGGAGGATCATATAAAAAATCAGCTGCTGTTGGCAACTTTGCTTTTCTTCTCCATCTCATTCTTTCGTAAATAAGACCAGGGTCATTTCTTAATTTTTCTGGTACTTTACTAATTAGTGATGAAACATTTGGGGCTCTTCTTGATAACGCATATTTAGCCTCGCCAAGCTTTCTTAAATCACCATAAATTCTATTAAGAGTTCTCCTAGCTGATACATTTTTTCCTTCATTTAAAAGTCTATTAAACCTTTTCCAGTTATCGTTATTGTTCCAATAATTGCTGTATTTTTTAATAAAGTATCTTTGTTGTTTAAAGGTAAGGTTTTTTTCAATCCAAATTTTTTTGATTTCATCATTTCTATTTAAAATTTTTCCATTTTTTAATTTAAATTCAAAAAAATCAATTGCTCCCTTTGATGAAACTGGAGGGTTGTTATTAAACCACTCTAAAACTTTCTGACTTTTATCGGTGCTAGATATTGATGATTCGATCTTTTCAATAATAACTCGATGTTTAGGCCAGTGAGAATGATTTTTGAAAAAATTTGTTAAATAAGCAAATGAATGTTTGCTACCAGGCCTCGTAATATCTAACCATTTAACATAAGAAGATAAATTTGTATTACCATAATCCTCGGCAAGTGCTAACGCCATCACCCAGTTTTGTTTTTTAATTTGCTCAAACACATCACCATATTCCTTTTTAGGAATTTCTGGTTTTGCCATAGGTTTAGGGAAGTCTAATGCTATCGAATCAGTTGAAAGGAAAATAAATAGAAAAAAAAAAAACTTGATTGATGAGAAATTTGTTATCATAAAAACATAATATTTATTTCTTAATTTATGTATAGCAACAAAATAATTAATATTTATTTTTTATCATGGGGATATGACAATGCTCTTTAAAGGTTCAATACCTGCGGTAATAACTCCTTTTGATATAAAATCTCAAATTGATTATGATGACCTTGCTAACCACATAGAATTTTTAATAACGGAGGGATCTCATGGACTTGTTTCTTGTGGGACAACTGGTGAATCTCCAACTCTAAATCATGATGAGCATAAGAAAGTAACAGAATATATCATTAATCAGGCAAAGGGTAGGGTACCTGTGATGGCTGGGTGCGGCTCAAACTCAACTGAAGAGTCAATAGATTTTGTTAAACATGCATTTAAATCAGGTGCATCTGCAAGTCTTTTGGTTTCGCCATATTATAATAAACCAACACAACTTGGTCTTTACGAACATTTTAAAAAAGTTGCTGAAGCATGTAAAAACTTACCTGTTTATTTATATAATATCCCTGGTAGATCAGTTGTCAGAATTGAGTCTGCCACTATGAAAAAATTATCAGCTATAAATAACATTGTTGGAGTTAAAGATGCAACAGCAGACCTAACAACTCCATTGGATATTAGGAAAAGTTGTGGAAAAAAATTTCAACAGCTTAGCGGAGAAGATGCTACATTTTTGGCTTTTTTGATTAGTGGTGGTGACGGTTGTATTTCTGTTAGTGCTAACGTGGTTCCAAATATTTGCTCACAAATTTATGAGTTGTGGAGGCTTAGAAAAATTGATGATGCTATGAATCTTAATTTTAAAATTTATGAATTAAACAATGTTCTCTTTACTGAAACTAGTCCAGGTCCAGTTAAATATGCTCTAAGTAGAATGAAAAAATGTAAAAATATTTTAAGACTTCCGCTTGTAAGTATTGAAAAAACCACAAAAATTAAAATAGACAAAGTCCTAAAAGGACTTAGTTTAATTAAGTAGTTTGTCAAAAAAAAAAATAAAAATATTTCAAAATAGAAAAGCGAAGTTCAACTATGAAACCATTGAAAAATTTGAGACAGGAATTGTCCTACTAGGCAATGAAATTAGGTCAATAAGAGACGGAAAAGTCGTTCTTGATAATTCCTATGCTGTATTTAAAAAGGGTGAGGTATGGATTTTAAATCTTTATGTTGATTTGAAAGGTTATAAAAAAGGTTTTGATAATTCTGACAATGTTAGACCAAAAAAACTATTATTAAAAAAAAAACAGATAGAAAAAATTTCAAACAGCCTTAGAAGTAATAATTATACTATGATTCCTCTAAACCTTCATTTTAATAACAAAGGCTTTCTAAAGGTGGAGTTATCAATTTCAAAAGGTAGAAAGAAGGCAGATCTAAGAGAATATAAAAAACAACAGGACTGGAAAAAAGAAAAATTGAAATTATGATTTTAATAGCTTTAGGTTCTAACTTAAAATCTTCATTGTATGGAATGCCTGAAAATAATTGTTTGCAAGTTATTGAGATACTAAGAAAATACTTTTTTGTTGTTAATGTTTCAAATTTTTATAGAACAGAACCTATTCCAAAATCTAACCAACCTTGGTATGTTAACGCAGCTGTTGAAATAAAAACAAATTTGAAGCCAAAAGATATCATTGAAAAATTACTTTTTATTGAAAATCATTTTGGAAGAATTAGGAAAAAAAAAAATGAGCCTAGGGTTATTGATTTAGATCTTCTTTGTTATGGAAACGTAAAAATTAATAATCGTAATTTGATAATTCCCCACCCTAGACTTCACATTAGAAAATTTGTCATTAAGCCAATTTGTGATATTAATCCATTATGGAAGCATCCTATCTTAAAGAAAAAAGCAATAAATTTACTCAAAGGTCTTGCAAATCAAAAAATTTTCAATATAAATTCTGAATATGGCAAGAGTAACGACTGAAGATTGTACTACATCTATTCCAAATAGATTCCAGCTTGTAATATATTCCTGTAGAAGGGCTAGAGAACTTCTCTCTGGCAATGAAGCTAATGTGGCAATTGATAATGACAAACAAACTGTAATTGCACTGAGAGAGATAGCTGATAAAAAAATTGATCTAACTAAAATTTGGGAAAACATTGTATCTCATGCTCAAAAATACCAACCTGCAGAAGATGCTGATATTAATGATGATCAGGCAGTGCAATTAAATGAGAATGCATCTCACATTTCATTCGATAATTTCGAAAAAGAAAACGCTTCTGAAAAAAAAAGAAAAAGAATCTATATGACTGAGACTGAGATCCAAAAATTGATTGATAACAGAAAATCAGAAAAAAATGATTCAGATAATTTAGTTGATAATGTTTCTGGTGAGGAAGAGCTCGAAACAGACAATTAAACTATCGCTTAAAAAGATTAGAAATAAAACTTTTGAACTAACTTAGAAATAAAAAAAAATATAATCCTTATTTAATTTATTAAATGTATAATTTAATATAAATTGTGCTTAGACAAGTTGAACTAGTTGAAAAAGTAAAATCTTACGATCCCTTTGCTGAGGAAGAACTTTTAAATAAAGCTTATATTTACTCGATGAGAGCTCATGGAAGTCAGAAAAGAGCTTCTGGAGACCCTTATTTTTCTCACCCACTTGAAGTAGCTGGAATACTAGCAGACTATAAATTTGATTCTAAAACCATCATCACAGCACTTTTACACGATGTAGTCGAGGATACAGAGAGGAATCTAAAGGATATAAAAAAAAACTTTGGAAATGAAATATCTTATTTAGTTGATGGAGTAACTAAACTTTCAAAATTAGAAGGAAGAACCGACGAATTCAAGCAGGCAGAAAACTTTAGAAAATTATTACTTGCAACATCAAAAGATATTAGAGTGCTACTTGTAAAACTAGCTGATAGACTTCATAACATGCGAACTATTGAATTCATAAAGGATAGTTTTAAAAAAAAAAAAATTGCATTAGAGACCTTGGAAATTTTTGCACCTCTTGCTGAAAGGTTAGGTATGCAAGAAATTAGGGCTGAGCTTGATGATTTGAGCTTCAAAATAATTGAACCGGAATTAAGACGTTCGATACTTCAAAGACTAAAAGTTTTAAGATTACAAGATGAAGAGTTATTAGAAAAAACAATAAAAAAAATACAAGAACTTATGATGAAAAACAATGTAAAAGTGCAAATTTTTGGAAGAGAAAAAAAACCTTATTCAATTTGGAAAAAAATGAAAGTAAAATCTGTAAATTTTTCGCAATTGTCAGATATTATGGCATTTACAATATTACTAGATGATTTGAAAAATTGTTATCAAGTGCTAGGTCTTCTTCATCAAGAATACAGATACGTACCAGGTAGATTTAAAGACTATATTTCTACTCCCAAAGCTAATGGGTATCAGTCATTACATACAACATTGATTGGTCCATTGAATCAAAGAATTGAAATACAAATACGTACAAATAGGATGAATGATTTAGCTAATTTTGGAGTAGCAGCACACTGGATTTATAAGGATAAAGTTAAATTTAAAGATGGAAAACAATTTAAAGGAATTAGTCAGATTTTAGATATTTTAGACCAATCTAGAGAACCAGAGGAATTTTTGGAGCATACAAAACTTCAAATGTATAGCGATCAAGTTTTTGTTTTTACACCAAATGGTGATTTGATCTCATTACCAAAAGGAGCAATGCCTCTAGACTTTGCTTTTGCTGTCCACTCTGACATAGGTTTGAGTTGTGAAGGTGTAAAAATAAATAATTCAATTAAACCTTTATACACTAAATTAAAAAATGGTGATCAAGTAGAAATTATGACAGGTTCAGAAAATATTATCTCACCTAAATGGTTCGACCTTTCAATAACAGGAAAGGCTCAAGCCTGCATAAAAAGGTTTTTACATGCCAAAGAAGATGATGAATTAAAAAAGCTTGGAAAAGAAATTTTAACTAATCAATTTAAAAATGAAAAAATAAGATTTTCTGAAAGAAAATTAAAACATATTTTGGATTCATTTAAATTAAAAAAACTCGATGACCTTTTTTTAAAAATTGGAAGAGGGGAGTTACCACCATTCAAAATTATTCTTTCACTTTTTCCTGAAAAAGAGGTAATAAAATCAAATAATAATATTGTTTTACTTAATCAAATAAAAGAAAAAAGAGATTCATCAGTTTTATTAAAAGATTTAACACCAGGAATGGGTGTTCATTATGCAAATTGTTGCAACCCAATACCAGGTGATCCAGTTTTAGCTTACATATCGCAAGGAAAAGGACTAATTATCCACATGGATACATGTAAAGAATTCAGAAAGATTAATGTAAATAAATCCAAGATTATAAATGTAAGGTGGAAAGACTTTGTGAAAGGTAAAGACGAATTTGTAGCAAAAATAAATGTTGTTATAAAAAATGAAATTGGATCCCTAGGTTCACTTTCATCGATTATTGGAAAAAGTATGAGTAATATAAGAAATTTGAGTATAACCGAAAGAAATAGCGATTTTTTTAAAATTGAGATCGAAATTGATGTTATTGATTTAGATCATCTTAGTAAAGTAATTGTTTCTCTTAGAACATCTGATTTTATCGAAAATGTTACAAGAATTTAACTAGAAAAAAATTATGAAAAAATTTTTACGAATGATTAAAATTCAAAAATATAAGATCATAAAAATTAAAGATTTTCCTGAATCTGTTGCAATCGGGATGGCATGGGGTGTAGCGATTTCATTTACACCACTCTTAGGATTACATTTAATAATTTGTTATTTGGGTACTTGGTTTATGAAAGGTAACTTAATAGCTGCCACCGTAGGAACAATAATTGGAAACCCATGGACATTTCCTTTTATTTTTTACCTTGACTATAAACTTGGAACAACAATCTTTTTAGAAAGAATTGATTTTTATGAATTTAAGATAAGTTTTTTTGTTGAACACTTTGAAGATCTTTTTTATCCGACTCTTTTAGGTAGTTTTCCAATAGCTGTAATTATGTGGTTTGTAACATTTTACATTTGTAAAAATTTTTTAACTAATAGAATTAATGAAAAAAATAAGATTAGGCGTTAATATAGATCATGTTGCAACATTGAGAAATGCAAGAAATGAAAACTTTCCAAATCTTCTCGATGTATCAAAGATTCTCAAAGAACTTCAAGTAGACAGTATTACTGTTCATCTTAGAGAAGATAGAAGACATATAAAAGATCAAGATGTAATAGCTCTTAAAAAAAAAAATTATTTACCACTAAACTTAGAAATGGCAGCCACAAAAGAAATGAAAGATTTATGTTTACAGGTTCTTCCTGAATCATGCTGTATTGTTCCTGAAAGGAGAGAAGAACTGACAACAGAAGGAGGCTTAGATGTAAAAAATCAAATGGATTATCTTGGGACTTTTCTTCCAGATCTTTTAAAAAAAACAAAAGTTTCACTTTTTATTGATCCAGATTTTGATCAGATTTATGCTTCAAAAAAATTAGGTGTTCATGCCGTTGAACTTCATACTGGTAAATATTCAAACCTTTTTAGAGAAAACAAGCAACATCCTGAATTGACAAGAATAAATAAAGCCGCAAAGCTATGTTTTGATATTGGGCTTGATTGTCATGCAGGACACGGCCTTAATTTTGAAAATGTTAGAGATATCTCACAAATTGATGAAATTTTAGAATTAAATGTAGGACATTTCCTTGTTAGCCATTCATTGTACACTGGATTGAAAGATACAATTTTAAAGTTTATGAAAATTATTGATCATCCTAAATCAAAATAATGAATTGACATTATTTGATTAGATGCCATTAAATGATAAATCTTAAAAAAAATGAATGAAAAAAATAGTAAAATAAAAAAAAATTTTTGGCAAATTTTCTACGCTATTCTTGCTGCTCTTGTAATTAGAAGTTTTCTTTACGAACCTTTTAGCATTCCATCAGGTTCAATGTATCCAAATTTAAAAGTTGGTGATTATTTATTTGTATCAAAGTTTTCTTATGGGTTCTCAAGAAACTCCTTACCATTTGGTATTCCCTTAATACCAGGAAGAATTTTTTATAAAGAGCCGAAAAGGGGAGATATTGTTGTTTTTAAGACTCCAGAGGATAATAGAACTGATTACATTAAGAGATTAATTGGTCTCCCTGGAGATAAAATAAGTATGCAATCAAATCAAATTTTTATTAATGGAAAAAAAATTCAAAGCGAGTTTATAAATAATGAAAAATATAAATCTTTTGATGTCCAAAAAATTAAAGAAACGTTACCCAATCAAAAAACTTATTCAGTTTTTGAGTTTGAGAAAACTTTTTCAGTTTACAACACGAATAATTTTGACGAAATTACTGTTCCCGAGGATAGTTTTTTTGTTATAGGTGATAATAGAGATAATTCCCAAGATAGTAGATATATTGGTCCTATACCCAAAAAAAACCTAGTGGGTAGAGCTGAGGTTGTGTTTGTTTCTTTTGATACTGGAATAGGAAGTTTTCTGAAATTCTGGACTTGGTTCCCTGCATTAAGAAAAGATAGATTTTTAGTTAGCTTACGACCAAAGACTGATTCATAAATAGTTTTTGATGACTGATATAAATAAATTAATGAAAATTATTGGATATAGTTTTAGGGATAAATCTTTAATTAAAACAGCGCTTACACATTCTAGTTTTTCGAAGGAAAACAAAATTAATAATAATGAACGTTTAGAATTTCTTGGTGACAGAGTTCTTGGGTTAATTATTTCAAGTGAGATTTTTAAAAAAAATGTATCAAGTACGGAGGGTGAGTTAGCAAAACAACAATCATTTTTAGTATGTAAAACGACATTAAAAAAAGTTGCAAATAATATAAAATTGGGAGAATTTGTAAATTGTACTCAAAGTTTAAAAAATAAATCATTAGATTCAATTATTGCGAATACATTAGAAGCCGTGATAGCTGCTATTTATTTAGATTCAAATATTAATCAGGCTTCAAAGATAGTTTTAAAATTATGGAAAAGTTTTTTAGAAAATATTAATTTGTCGTCTTTTGACCCTAAGTCAAAACTACAAGAATGGAGCTTGAAAAATAAAAAAAAGCTTCCTATCTATGAAACCATAAGTAAATCAGGACCAGATCATAGTCCAACTTTCACTGTTAAAGTAATTTTAGATAAAAATTGTCATAGCCTTGCTAAAGGAAAAAGTAAACAAGATGCTGAAATAAAAGCTGCAAATAAATTACTAAAAAAAATTCGTGAATAAAAAATGCGGTAAAATATTAATATCAGGTTTTTCAAATGCAGGAAAATCATCGTTAATTAATTTTTTTTTTAAAAAAAAAGTTTCAATTGTTTCTCATAAAGTTCAAACAACCAATCAAAAAATAAGAGCTATTTTAAACTTTAAATCAAATCAATTGATCTTTGTGGATACACCAGGAATTATCACCAATAAACGTTTTTTTAATAAAAGAATGTCAAGATCATTATTAGAAGAATTTGATACCTGTGATTTAAATCTTTTTATCTTGGATTCGTCAAAAGTAATTAATGAGAATGTGTTAAATAAAATTAGCAATTTGGTATCAAATTTTAAAATAAATTTTTTAGTTCTAAACAAAATTGACTTAATACAAAATGAAAAAATTGTTCAACTAATAAGTGAGATTAATAAAAAAATTAATTTTTCTGAAACTTTTCCAATTTCAGTAAAAAAAAAAATAGGTATAGATATTTTGCTTCAAAAAATAATTAAAAATATTCCAAAAAAAGATTGGATATTTAAAGAAGACGATCTTACAGATGATTTAAAATTTCAACTATCAGAAATTACGAGAGAAAAAATATTTAAGTTTGTTAATAAAGAAGTTCCTTATTCTGTTAAGATAAATACAACTTTTGAAAACTCGAATAAACTTGTGAAAGTAAGTCAGATAATTTTGGTAAAAAAAAAATCTCAAAAAGCTATAATTATTGGTAAGGCGGGGCAAAAAATAAAGCATATCGGTACTGATACTAGACTTGAAATGGAAAAGCTTCTAAAAGCTAAGGTTTTTCTTGATTTAAAAGTTTCTTTTCAATCTAAAAAAACATGAAAATAAATGATTCTGGCTTTTTTTTAGGAAATAAAAAATATGGAGAAAATTCGATGATAGTTTATGTTTTTTCTAAGAATAATGGGCTTATAAAAAGTTTTTCAAAGTTTTCAAAAAAGCAAAGATTTAGTTTTACAATTTTGGATAAAGTAAATTTTACTTGGCAATCTAAACAGAAAGATAGTTTAGGTTATATAAACTTAGACTTAGAGGCTTGCCGCAAAAAGAATGATAGTTTCATAAGCTCTCTTATTAAGTCTTCAGCAAGTGAACTATGCATAAAATTTTTGCCTTTGTGGCAACAAAATATTGAAATTTATAATGATTTACAAAGATTGATAAAAAATTTAGATAAAAAAATTGAAATAAGTATTTTTAATTATGTTTGGTGGGAAATCTTATTTTTAAAAAATACTGGTTATGGAATTAATTTAGATAAATGTTCTGTAAGTGGGTCAAAAGAAAAAATATTTTATCTATCTCCAAACTCTGGTAACTCTGTTACTTATTCAGTTGGTCATAAATATAGGAACAAACTATTTAAACTTCCACATTGTTTGAAAGATAAAGCTATATCAAACAACTTTTTGGATTATTTATATGCCCTAAAAATTACATCATACTTCTTAAGGAAAAGTTTTGATTATGACTTAAGTAAATTTGTTTTTAGAAGCCATTTAATAAATAAACTTAAAACTTTGTAACGTTTTTATTTTTCCAATTTCCTTCAAAAAAAAATTCTACATTATTAAAATTTGCTTTATAGAACATTTTTTGTGAATCTTTTATCCAATATCCAAGATATAAAAAAGGTTTATTTATTAATTTTAATTCATTAATTAGCTTTAAAATCAACAGTTTGCCGAGACTCCTTTTACTTTCATATGGGTCGAAGAAGCTGTAAACAGCTGAATAACCATCATTCAAAATATCAACTAACACCGACCCCCAAAGATTCTGCGACGAATCTACTAGATCAAATACCTGATTCATATTTTGGGATTCAAAAAAAAAGTTTTTAAATTCTTTTATATTCATATCCGTCATTTGACTTGATTCATGTCTTTCAAAACAATAATTTTTAAATAACTCATAGTGTTTCTCACTTTTATTATTAAAATTTTTTATAAAACTGAGATCAGAATTCAAATTGATAACTCTTGCGTTACTTTTTGAAAATTTAAATTTTTTGATATTTATTCTCGAGGGTATACATGCGTTACAAGCTTCACAAATAGGAATATACATGTGCTCATAACTTCTTCTAAAACCATTTTTTGTTAACTCTGAGATTAGCAGTTTATTGTTTTCCCCTTTGTTTAAATTTACATAAAGTCTTTTTTCAGTTTCTCCTGCAAGATAAGAGCAAGGAAAATTTATAGACTTTTTAAATTCTATTTTCTTTTTATTAGATTCGTTCATTATTATAAAAGTAGGAGTATTTGAATATCCGCAACGTTAGTATTTGTTCCCTTAATTATGACTAGTGAATTTATTTTTTTCAATACATCATAGGAGTTATTTTTTTTAAGCTCTTCATTTAAATTTATATTTTTCTTTTTGATTTCGTCAATGCTACCCTTATCAACTATTCCTCCAGCTGCATTTGTTGGTCCGTCTCTACCATCAGTTCCAGCAGAAAGTAAAAAAAATTCTTTTTTTAGATTCTTTTTCCTTATTTCATTTAAGAAATGTAGAGAAAACTCTTGGTTTCTTCCTCCTTTTCCACTGCCTTTGACCTTAACCGTGGTTTCTCCTCCTGATAGAAGTATTAATGGCTTACCTACTTTAATTGTTTTTATTTTTTTAACAAAATATTCAGAAAATTTTTTAACATCCATATCAATATTTTTAAAAATTATTTTTGAATTAAGCTTCTTTTTTTTACAATAATCATCAATATTTTTTAAGCATATTGTATTACTTCCAATTAGTGTATTAGTTGTTTCTCTAAAAACTTTATTGTTTTTTTTAGGAGTTTCCAATTTTTTATCATTTAATCCTTTAGAAATATAATTTTTTACTTTAATGGGTAACTTTCCCCATAACTTGTATTTTTTCAGAATTGATGTGACATCTGCGAAACTAGTTTCATCAAAGGTTGTCATACCACTTGAAATAGAACCTAAATCATCTCCAATAACATCAGAAAGAATTAGTCCGTGTATTTTGGCTGGATAACACAATTTAATTAAATTTCCTCCCTTAAATTGAGATAGATGTTTTCTTACTGAATTAATTTCTTTGATATTTGCCCCAGAACTAAGTAAAAGTTTGTTTGTCAAAATCTTATCTTTAAGACTAACTTCATTTACAGGAAAGGGTAATAAAGCCGATCCCCCACCAGAAATGAGCATCAAAACAAGATCATCTTTTGTAAGGTTTTTTAAAGTATTTTTAATAAATTTTGCTGCCTTTAAACCATTAGAATTTGGAATCGGATGTCCTGAGGAAAAACATTTAAAGCCTTTGACATTTTTGAAGTTTTCTTTGTTGACAACTACAATACCAGTTTTGATTTTTAGAGATTTTTTGAAAAATATTGATTTTGCAGTAAGTGCCATGTCAACGGAGGCTTTTCCAATGCAAATGACATATATATCTTTGACTTTTTTATATGTCTTTTTTTTATGATTTTCTTTAATAGTAATTTCTTTATTATTTACAAAAAGGAAGTTATCCAAGATATTTTTTGGTTGTACTGATGCTACGCCATGATTAAAAAGATCTAATAAAAGATTATAATTAGATTTTTTGTTGCTCAGATCTATGGAATTTATTTTATTAGACAACTCTGTCTCTAGGCTCTTCATCTTGAAAGAAAGCTTTTATATTTTCATATACTCGCATGCCCATCGCTTCTCTGGTCTCAGTAGTTGCACTACCAAGATGAGGTAATAGAAAAACATTTTTTAATTTTAATAAACCTTCATTTACTTTGGGTTCAGCCTCATATACATCAAGACCAGCCCCCATTATTAGGTCCTCATTAAGTGCTTTAACTAAATCTTCTTCAACAACAATATCTCCTCTGGCTGTATTAATAAGGTAAGAGGTTTTTTTCATTTTTGAAATTGTCTCATAATTAACTATTCCTTTAGTTTCTTTTGTTGAAGGACAATGAAGAGAAACAAAATCTGAGTTACTAAAAAGTTCATCAATGTCTTCACATCTTAAAGCATTAAATTTTTTAATTGTTTCTTCATCATTAAAGTAAGGATCATAAAAGATAATTTTCATCCTGAAACCAAAATGCGCTTTTTGAGCCATTGCCTGAGCAATACGACCCATTCCAAATAACCCAAGAGTTTTATCTGTAATTTTTGTACCCATCATGTGAGTGGGTCTCCATCCTACCCATTCTTTTTTTCTAACGTGAAATTCTCCTTCTGATCCTCTTCTGGCCACACCTAATAAGAGAAGCATAGCGATATCAGCCGTGCAGTCGGTTAAGACTTCAGGAGTATTTGTGACAACTATATTATTGTTTTTTGCTGAATCAATATCAATATTGTTGAATCCTACACCGAAATTCCCAATAATTTTAACTTTCCTATCAGGAGTTGAAATTATTTTATCTGTAATTGGATCAGTAACTGTAGGAAGCAAAGCATCATATGACTTCATTGCCTCTATCAACTCTGATTCAGTAAGTGGTTTGTCCTCAACATTTAATGTTGTGTCAAATGTTGCTGTCAGGCTTTCTTCAACTTTTTTAGGCCACTTCCTTGTTACTAATATTTTGAACTTTTGCGTCATTTTCTAAGGCCTTTCTCCAATATTCAGAAGCAGCAGCAACACCACTTCCAGGTTTTACATTAATACCTGAATCAA
>MDTB01011809.1_pt1 | contig 20582 bp, 16 predicted proteins | sample 811161 | NCBI WGS metagenome assembly MDTB01 (sample SAMN05326650, study PRJNA326480) | marine metagenome | isolation source: seawater | place: Mediterranean Sea | collected 2009
ATTAACTTCCTGCCCTTCACTGTCTTCTAAAACCCCTTTATCAAAAACCTGATAGAAGAGTTCACCTACATCTGGATGCGCTTTCTCAAACTCATCCAATAGAATAACCGAGTATGGATTTCGCCGAACGGCCTCTGTCAAAACACCGCCACTCCCATAACCCACATATCCCGGCGGGGCGCCCTTTAAACCGGCTACTGTATGGGACTCTTGATATTCAGACATATTGATGACGATCATTTTATCCTCGCCACCATATAATAGATCCGCTACAGCAACCGCGGTCTCCGTTTTTCCAACGCCGCTCGGCCCAACAAGCAGAAAGACACCAATGGGTTTTCCGGGTTCATTCAGATTGGCCCGGGCTGTTTGAATTCGCTTTGTAATCGTATCTATAGCTTCCGTTTGCCCAATAATATAGCCGGCCATTCTTTTATTTAAATCTAATATATCATTGATTTCATCCGAGACCATCTTGCCTACAGGGATGCCTGTCCAACCAGAAATAACATCTGCAATAACGCTCTGGTCAACCTGGACTGGAACCATCGGACTATTATCCTGCAAAGTTTCAAGTTGAAGTTGAAGCGTGTTCAACCGCTGCCGGTCTTCATCGCAGGAAAGCTTATCGTCAGTACTTTGATTGATCCGCTCACGTACGGTTAAAATCTCTTGCACAAGCTCTTTTTCTGCTTTGAAGCGGCTTTCCAAACTACCTTTTTCGTTTTCCAGTTTGTTGATCTCGTCAGAAATCTCATCAATATGCGTTTCATCCACCCCACCAAATTTGTGTTCCTTTAAAGCTCTGTCGAATTCACTCTTTAAGATGACAATGCGGTGGAAAACCCCCTGAAGTTTTAAAGGCATACTATTTTGGGCTATAGCAACTCGTGAACATGCTGTATCTAGAACGCTAATCGCTTTATCAGGCAGTTGCCTTCCTACAATATACCGTGATGACAGCGCTACCGCTTCCCGAAGGGCATCTTCCAGGATCACTACCCCGTGGTGTTTCTCCAAAGAGGGGGCAACACCGCGTAGCATCGAGACCGCGACAGTCGGTTCCGGCTCATTAACATGAACCAGTTGAAAACGACGCGCCAGAGCGGGGTCTTTTTCGATATACTTTTTATACTCAGACCAGGTGGTCGCTCCAATTGTCCGTAATTCTCCGCGCGCAAGTGCTGGTTTCAGTAAATTTGCGGCATCGCCCTGTCCAACTGCGCCGCCGGCTCCAATCAGTGTATGCGCCTCGTCTATGAATAGAATTGTTGGGTGAGGAGCTTTTTTTATGTCCTCGATCACTGATTTGAGGCGCTCCTCAAATTCACCCCGGACACCGGCTCCGGCTTGGAGCAATCCAAGGTCCAGTGTACGTACAACGATATTGGCAAGCGGAGGAGGCACATCACCTTGAGCAACTGAATTCGCGAGCGCTTCTACTAATGCTGTTTTTCCAACCCCAGGATCTCCAATCAACAACGGATTATTTTGGCGTCTTCGCATCAAGATATCTATGGTTTGGCTCAGTTCAAAGTCCCTGCCTATTATATCATCTAGCCTACCGGCATCCGCTTCCGCCGACACGTTGATTGTAAATTTTTCAAGAGCTGATCCAGTTTTCGCCGAGCCCTCTTTCTTTCCTGGAAAACCACCGCCATCTTTAACGGTCGAACGTCCTTGATCTGAGTTATCATTACGTGTATCGCCTGTCACAGCCTCAATTGTGTGGTGTATCAGGGATTTTAAATCCGTTTTTAATTGCGCAGTCGGCACATTTTCCAAAATAGGCACAGAACCTGTAATAGCTTCTCTGAGTTGCGTGTTTTCTAATATCGCTAATAGAATTCCGCCCGATCTTATAAACTCTTCTTTAAGTTGCAGTGAGGATATCAGCCAAGCCTCTTCGAGCAGTTTTGGCAAAAGAGGCGCAAAAGTGGGCGTTCGGCCAGCGCCTCTCCTGAAACCCTCTATTGCCCCAGTGACTTGTCCGGAAAAAGCAGCCGCATTTATTTCATAGATTTTTAAAATCTCGGTTATATCTGATCTATTGATGTCGAAAAGTTTGCTCAGGAAGTGCTCCAACTCGACATAAAAGTTCGTCTGTGAAACGCACAGTTGGGCGGCCTCTTGCAACGCCAGCTTGCAGGTTGGGTTCAGCTTTGCGATAAGCATTTTAACGTCCGGCCCCATGTTATGACCTTACCGATAAAACGACCTGATTATCTTGATCCGATTGGGTTCCTGAAATTAGCCAAGAAGACCAACCTAGTCTAAAATTTTTATCAGAACCCAAAATCGCAGGCGCTCTTGATTCAGCTCCAGCATTAAGCCTTAAACGGACTGACAATCCAGGATCCACGCAGAGGTTTACGAGCTCCTGAAACGGCTTAAATTTATCCCCATCAGCAAGAAATGACGAAAACTCCTCTCTTGTTAAGGGACCTAATTCGAATTCAATGGCGCCACCTTGATCCCAAACACGTTGTCCCAAAACTGCTGTTTGCCCAAGTTCATTGTTCGTTCCATACCGACCAATATGTGTCTGTTGACTTTTATCAATCTTAAGCCAACGCCCGACAAATTCTTTGACTTTCGCTGAAACACCAAATAGTCCGCCAACCACTCTTTCCAAAGCCGAACGCGACAGCGGTCGATCTGCAAGTAATCCAGCAAAGGCCATATAGGCAGTATCTGGTATCAAGCGTTTATGATGATCCAGTCCGCCGAGGCCTGCGATTGATAGAATTGCCCGGCCAACAGGATGACGATCTGGTAGCACAGATCCAAGACTGCCAGAAAACTCTGCTTGGGATTTGTAGAATAGTTGTATTAATCGATTATTGAAAATATCCAGAAACGCGGTTGCACCATGGTTTTTAGATCTCGCCTGATCAAGGATCATTTCTGTTATGGGGGTAGGAAGGGGGCCGTGCGCACCAGCCAATCCCATGAAATTCACTTGCATCTCTGCAGGGTCCGAGGAGTTTTCCGGAAACTCCAGTGAAGCGATATTTGAAGCTGGAAAGCTATGTGAAACGAGACTTGAAAACTTTATTGCTGCCTCACTCAACCCGATATCCGAACCACGTCGCTCTACACGGTTCTTCAGCAGATTGATAATTTTTACGGCCTGGAAAAATTCAAAAAGCTCCGGTCTTTCACGGAGTAATGCCTCTACATTAAGGCCTGTTCTCCAGTTACCGGCATCCATTTTTTCCATATGCCTTCCCGTTGCACTGTTTCTATTTCTAATTCGGTAAAACTATTTACAGTAGAATAAAGTCCAAAAAATCTGCTTAAGACAGAACCTAAAAGATACGGGTTTCCGCCAACAAAATTCCTCTCATCTACAAGAAGCCTTATTTTGTTTCCACGGGCGAACCCTCGCCAGGTAGCATTGCCTACCCTTCGCACCACCTGTTCAACGCTCATTTTTTTTAAGCCCATCACCTCCTGAAAAGACGTAGGCCGGTAGTCAGGACAATAAAGCTTCAGTATTTCTCTTAAAGCATCGATTGAGTTTTTGTCCCCGGAAAAGGAAAAGTGGTGCAAATTTAATTGGGATACCAGAAGCCATAAAGTCGCTCCATCAACGGGTGAATAGATGGTCGGACTGGGCCTTCTGAGAACAATAAGGGATGCTCCAAAATCTTCATCTCCCTGCAAAACGGCTCCTGTCGGTATTTGCTCTGCTAAATTCCTGTTTGTACAAAGCGATTGAACGGTTACAGTTTCGCCAGCAGGACGCTGCGTAGTGAAATTCAGATCGACGAACGATATATGCATCTGGCTTCCCGTAAGACTAGATCCTGCGCCAGTTCGTTTCGTAAACCAGAATTCTGTTGGCATAGTATCGCCGACTATATGCTTATACCCAAAATATGATTCTAAAACGCGCATTGTACTCAATGCCGGAGAGGAGACTGTAACGCGGTTTATCGAGTGAATTTCATAATTTAGGAGGCCACTTACTTCTGGTTCGAGAAAATATTGCTCCTTAGTATGATCCAGCCTAATGGGTTCCAGTGTTTTTGGGAATAGATTCACCATAGGGGTACACCCCAGGCGAAACTGACTTGCGTCAACCTTTAAATTACGCTTCAACTGGGTATTCAGACCTAGTAATACGGTTAATTTGGAACAGTCAGGACGCTTACCCAGCTCATTTAAATCGATGTATAGGAATTTTTCTGGGCAACAAAAATATTCAGCTAGCAACCGGTAGGCAGGCAGCGACTCCTTCCGATCCAAGAGCACAGCCTCATCCTCGGCGTAACCGACTTCGCTTATTATTGAACCGCTGAAATATGTAGGTTTAAGAGCGTCATCCCCCAATAATGCTGCGGATACAACATTGGAGAGTAAAATCTCGTGCAGATCTAGTGCCTCCCGCGTGTCTCCCGCCAGATGGATCCTTAATTTGTCGATTGGGATCTCTGAAATTGGGAGCCCTTGACCACTAATTTCCAATCTAAGGACACTAGCTACCTCGCTAGTATCAAAATATTTATATGCTGTTACTGGTTGAATATCTGCATGGGTGATTTCGAGAGGCCTTAAATCAACGTCATAACTCGTTAGAAACCTGCAAAACTCGGCCTGTCCTGTCTGCAGGTAAAAAGGTGAGCCACGCGGCACTATGCGACCACCAGGAGCAATTTTTTGATTCACAGAGGCATTAAAGTGTCCGGTGGTTATCGGCGGAATTGGATCCACCATATAGGGATGCAGTTGTTGCAGTATCGCGGCAGGAATAACGGCATTTTGATCATCTATACGCGCTTGGATACGCGCTGTTAAAAAGGCAAAAGACTCTAAAAGACGCTCAACCTGTGGGTCGGGACTTTCCTGCCCAGACAACTCCAGTCGCGCGGCAATTTTTGGATATTTTTTTGCAAATTCGCGTCCCGATTGACGTAAATAATTCATCTCATCCTGATATTGGTCTATGAGCCTTGCATCAAAGTCTGCCATTTATTTTTCATCCTGGGTTAATTTTGCCACAGGGAACTCGAAATTAAACGACTTCCGAACAGATCCTATCTTATATTCCGCCCCTATAACAAGAAGTGTGGGAGCTAGAATATTATTTTGATCTGGAGTCTCTATGTTAACCAGAACGTTTGAAAGCCTTGGCTCAAACTTTAAAATGGCTTTCCTGATATCATCCGAAATACGTGCCTTGTTCTCATCGTCCAACAAGGACGTTCCCGAATAATCTCCTATACCGTATGCTAGTGTTGTTTTCGCTACCCGTTCGTCATGCGTGGTCAACGAACGCCTGGTACTTAGAAGATCTGACAACTGCTTGGCGATAGAAGCCTTTAACTCTTCAACAGACAAAATACGCAATGGCACCGCTTCCCAAGTAGTCTGGGGATCTGAGTCTACCAAACGGTCTAATAGAAGCGCTCTAGCGCCCATATTCTCGCGCGCGCCTACCATGCGAACCTTTCCGCAGCTATCCCAAAAAACTCACTACAAGCTTTTGGGATATTCCAGTGATTACTGTCCTTTGCTCTGAGAAACGTCATAACCACCGGCGGTTTGACCACCAGTGCTGCCGTCCGCAGCGAGCGGTGTGTAGCTATCTTCAATGGTTTGGTAAACTAAGGTAAAGCTCTCGGTCGGGAGCTTATCGTCTTCTCCTTCGAAACCTCTTGAATCTAACATTTCATATTTTACAATCTTCACACCTGTCAAGGTTATCTTCCTATACTCGGTGAGGGTACCGTTGCTGAAACGGCAGAACGTGAGTATAGCATCGTTGCTCAGAGCAATACCACTAGATGCTTTCTCGACGATACTGGGTGTCGCCGTACAAGTATGCTTAGTCAACGTTATGCCGGAGTGTTGGCTAGAACCCACAGCATTGAGATTGCCCGTATTTTCTTGTTGTGCCACTACTATGTGCATAGTGCATCTTAGGCAATTTACTTGCTCTGCATAATCATCTTCCGTTGCTTCTCCGGCAAAATCAAAATTTAAAAAAATACGATTACTATTAGCCATTTCTACTTTCCCTTTACGATAAACACCATAATTGCCTCACATCTCGGCTAGTATTTTCCAGAACCCTTCCTGTCCAAATAATAGACGAGATTATAAAAGTTTTTTTTAAGCCTGCGGTGGAGGAAGTTCCGCAACCAATCGGATTGATGCCGATAGTTCTTCCAGCTGGAAATGAGGCCTTAAAAACGCTGTTGCTGTGTAAACGCCGGGCTTCCCAGCCACTTCCATCACATCAACTCTTCCCTCTCTTAGAGGAAATTTTGCTTTTAAATTCTGGTTTGCTGTATCGTTTAACAGTATGTAATCCGACATCCATGTCTGTAGGAAAACTTGAACCTCTTGGGCGGTCATAAACGAACCAATTTTATCACGCATCATAACCTTAAAATAGTGGGCAAACCTGGAGGCTGACAAAATATATGGCAGCATCGCTGACAGGCTTGCGTTTGCATTTGCAGAGTCAAGATTATACACCTTTGGTTTGTTAACCGTATGGCCACCAAAGAAAGCAGCCTTATCGGTACCTTTGCAGTGCACCAATGAGAGGAAACCAAGGTCATTAAGTTCTTTTTCTCTCCTATCAGTAATCGCTATCTCGGTTGGGCACTTTAATGCGATATCGCCCTCATCGGTCATAAATGTATGAGCCGGTAGACCCTCAACAATTCCGCCACCTTCTACGCCTCGTATAGCAGCCGTCCAGCCGTGAAGCGCAAATGCATTAGTTATCCGCTCTCCTAATACATATGCAGGGTTACCCCAAAGATATTCCGAGTGGTCCTTGCCACTTACATTCTCAGAATACCCAAACTCTTCTACCGGGTTTGTTTCTGGGCCGTATGGCAAACGCATTAGCGTCCGAGGCAACGTGAGCGTTACATAACGCGAATCTTCTGTTTCTCTAAAAGATCGCCATTTAATAAGCTCGGTAGACTCGAAAACCTTAGCCAGGTCACGTGGCTTACCCAGTTCAGCAAAACTTGACAGGTCGAACAAATCTGGGGCGGCAGCGGCTATAAATGGTGCATGCGCAGCGGCAGCAACACCCGCGATCTTCTCAATGAAACCTATGTCCATCGGAGAACGACCAATGTAGAAGTCTCCAATCAAAAGACTGTATGGCATCCCGCCATAAGTTCCGTATTCTTCCTCGTATAGTTTCTTAAATAAATGCGATTGATCAAACTCAACGGCTTTGTCTAAATCCTTCTGAAGCTCCGCTCTTGTCGCTGGCAACAGACGTATCTTTAACCGTGTTGACGTCTCCGTTTTCATAACAAGATGCTGAAGCCCTCTCCATGATCCTTCCATTGCCTGGAATTCTTCGTGGTGAAGTATTTCATCTAACTGCGAAGAGATGAGATCATCCAGCGCAGCGATCTGATCGCTTATGAGCGTAGCAACATCCTTCTGCGATAGGTCTTCATCGCTCAAAACTCTATTTGAAAATTCACCAATGAGACCCATTGCATACTCTTTCTGGTCATCAGATCGTGCGAGATGTCCCTGGTCTACGATTTCCTCTAAAATGTTATCTGCCATAACATGTTATCCTTCTTTGAAAACTCTTGTCGCATGAGCGACAATCTAAAATTTAAACTGGTTACTCACTAATCTATTCGGATGTAGGATCCTCGGCGCCACTGTCGGGATCTGCCTGGGGGAGCCCATCAACTGCCTCTTTAACCTCCTTCTGGCGCTCCGTGTTAGCAACCACGTCTCCAAGAAGCTGGTCTAAATCATCATTTCCGTCTAGTTTCGCCAACAAATCGTTTAGCCTACTTCTTGCATCAAGAAGTTCTTTCAGAGGCTTCACTTGCTTCGCGACATTTGCAGGCTCAAAATCTTCCATCGATTTAAATGACAAACTCACATTCATGTTGCCGCCCTCATCGTTTATGACGTTCGGAACAGCCAAGGAAATGGATGGACCAATGGACGCCATACTATCCTCAAAGTTATCTCGGTCAATTTCCGCGAAAGGACGCTCTGCCAGCGGTTTAAGGTTTTCACTATTTTGACCCGCTAGATCTGCCATAACACCCACGATGAAGGGCAATTCCTTCTTTTCAATAGCTCCACCGGTTTCAACATCGTATGTTACCTGCACTCGCGGAGGTCTAACTCTCTTCAGCGCGTGTTGCGTTCCTTCAGCCATAATTGTTTGTCTCCCGAAATTTCAAAATTGTGCACGGGTACCCACGCACCCACCGCCTTCTAGTGCCCTCCAACATCATCAAGCCACATTGACCCACTGTTTCATACAAAAGGGAAGAACCTTTTCAGACAGGACCAATAAAGGCCATCATTTCTGTATCTATTGCAACAAAAAAGATTATTTATCCAACAAAAACAGACTCTTATGTATTTTAAATGAAAAAAATATGACATTAGTATTACGTTTAAATGGCCGTTCAATTAAATCTGACAAAAGTTCTATTTTTAACCAATTTTATATTCCCTTGCTTTGGTTTGTTTGATAAACAAATCGTCTTTTGCGTGGACGGGCAAACCTATCACCCAACCAGCTGGCGAAATATGTTTGTGGATAAGTTTGCTGGCAGATAATGTGGAGAAACAATCGTTGGCAGACAGCGAACATAAAATATTTGGGTATTCCACAGCATTGGCCTTACTGAGTATTTTGCTTGTTAGCTGCGGCTACATTCCAAAGCTTTTGCCCGATGTTAATATAAAGACTGTTCAGATTGTGGCTTCGTCAAAAGCTAACCAGGGGTTTCCCGTCGCTGTCGACGTGGTTGTGGTTAATGATGAAATACTGATCAAAACTATTGAAGGGCTCTCTGCTAAAGACTGGTTTTCAGGGCGTCAACAGTTTTTAACTGATCACTCTGAGACAACAGTAATTATCTCCCGAGAAGTGGTGCCAGGAAAACGCGCGCCAATTATTGAGCTTGCTCGTTCCACTAGGGTAAATGCTAAAGCAGTTTTTATCTTTGCAAATTACATCGATCAGAGTGTCAATAGACTTAAAATTGACTTTATCGAGGAAGCGCAGGTAGTTTTATCACCAAATACGATTGAGCTGGTAACTAATTGATGTATTCCAGAACATACATAATTCACGGCCAAGGGAGAGGCCGACGTTTGGAGGCCAAAAGATGAGTAACGTTCCATCGGCCCTTCTTTGGCATGAGGGAATGCTTTTATTGCCGCAACATTTTCAGCAGCATTCTGCTCGTTTTGAACAGCTTGTTGATTGGCGAGTTCGGTCTGCCATTCCCGATGGCTGGGGACTATTATCGATTGAGATTGATAGCTCAGCGCTCGTTCACGGACTTTTCAGACTACAAAAGATAGAAGCAATATTGCCAGATGGTTTTGTAATCCAGCATCCAAATGAACTTAATGAACCTTTAGAAATAGACTTGTCCCAATTCCATGACTCATTGCGTTCCAGCCCCGGACAAATTTTTCTTGCTCTACCACGTTCATTTAACGGCGTGGCGGGAACGCAAGGAGAATTACCAAGGTTTAAGAGTTATCAATCCCCACCGGTGGTAGACACTCATACTGGAGATAATGAGGTCATTATCGATAGATGCTCAGCAAATCTCACTTTGATGGCGGTGGACGAACCCTCGGACCAGTTTATCTACATGCCGATTGCAGAGGTAAGCTGCCGCGATGAGACATACAGCCTGACCCGATATCTGCCACCGTCCCTTCGTTGGGATAGTAAATCTAAATTAGGCTACGAGTTGGAAGATTTGGCAAAGAGAGCAAGAGAGAAAGCGATTTTCTTGCAACAACGAGCACAGAGCTTAATAGCAGAAGGAAATGATGTTGAAGCAAATACTACGAGGGATAGATTGGCGGCGATAATCAACAGCCTGCCTAAACTTGAGCTTATGTTGGGAGGTTCTTACTCTCACCCCTATTCGATCTATACGGCTCTTGCCGATCTCAGCGGCTCGCTATCTGTCCTGAACATGAGTAGTATTCCGCCGCGGATACGTTCATATGACCACGTAAATTCGCTCAGAGGGTTTGATGATGTAATGGCCTTCATGCATGGTTGTCTTGATAATGTTCAGGAACGCTATCGTTTAACTATTTTTAATCAAATAGACGAAGGATTTGCTCTACCGTCGCTTCCCGACACAAGTATATCGACCTGGGTTATCGGTGTGCGATTGAAACCAAGACAAAATGAGTCCGATGCTATGGCTTGGATGGAATCTGCAATAATTGCGAGCGAGTCAAAAGTGCACCAGATGACAGAGAAAAGAGTTCGGGGTGCCAAACGCTTGCGTATAGAGCGGGACACAGCAATAGAACTATTGCAATCGACAGAGATGATGTTGTTCTCCATATCATTATCCGAAGATAACTTCGATTATGACTCAGAATTAAGGGTGGTGAACATGCTCCCAGCTATGCGTGACTTAAAACCGCTTGAACTTGCACTTTACACTGTTAATCAGGGGTAAGGGCTCAGTAGTGGCACAGAATATTTCTTTAGATGTTATTCGTCAGTTTCGGCTCTTTTATGAAACTTTAAGAAAGTGCCAAAGATCCGCTTTGCTGCTTTTTAATGAAGAACCAGGAGATCACGAAACCGATAAGAGTGAAAATGGTTCGGGCGCGAACATAGATACAAATTCGATAAACCAAATCGTCAATGACTTGATAAATGCGCTTGAAGAAAGAGGAAAAGATTTTTCGACTGTGGGCGGACAATACGGATCAAAACTTTATCAAAGAGTCATATATGTATTTGCAGCATTTGCCGACGAAATGATGCTTTCTGAACCCTGGAATGGGCGGGAACAATGGCGTAAAAATCCACTCGAAGTGCGGCTTTTTGGAAGCCAATCGTCTGGAGAGGAGTTATTTCACGATATTGACGACGAGTTGGCTGCTTACGAATTTGGCAGGCAGGATTTAGCTAAGGTTTATCTAATGGCCCTCAATCTTGGCTTTCAAGGCAGATTCCGAGATACTTCATCTGACGATCAGATAGATAGATACAAAAATAAACTATTTAAATTAATTTACGATCGCGATGCATCGGAAAAAGAGGCAGGAAAGACCTTCTTGGGGTCAGTATATCATTACAACCAAACAGGCGGAGCACCAAGGTTAATGCCATATTTGCGTCCATGGCTTATATCACTCGCTGTTATCGCGGGGCTATATATTATTGGCTCGCATCTTATCTGGGACGCTTCAACGGCCAATCTCGATCTTCAGATTCGAGATTTAACTAAACAGCTCAGTCCGTGATGGGAGCCAGTAAATGACATGGCTACTTAACGCAGGACAAGCTATCGCAAATTCGCCACCATGGGTCTTAATCCTTTTGGCGGTTGTCTTTGTATTGATCCTCATTTTTATATTTTTCCAGATTTGGCGCTATGGGGTGAGGCGCGCAAAATTACCAAAACAAGACGATCCAAATAATAAGCTGAATTATATAGCGCAAAATATGCGGTCCTCTTTCAGGGCAGCACATAAATCGATGTCGGATTTTTTTCCTGGCAAAAACTCACGATATGCTAACCCCGTGTTTCTTATGATTGGACCAGCGGGCTCAGGCAAAACGGAACTGCTCGACGCGTCTGGTTTATCTACGAGATTGGGGCAAGTTACAGGAGGCAGTCCATGCGATTGGCAAATCTTCGATAGGGCGACCGTACTTGATATCAGGGGCGATCTTGTATTTGAAGGCAGCGGACCTAACAAAAAAAATCGCTCCTGGGATACGCTCATAAATTTGTTCCAAGGTTTTCGTCCTCAACGCCCACTCGATGGACTGATTATAACACTGCCAGCAGAGCGGTTAATTCGAAATAATGATTTTGTTTACACCGAAATCGCAGAAATGGGTCAGATAATCCATCGGCGGATAGGCGAACTGCAATCTCGCCTTGGAATGAGCCTCCCAATTTACATAATAATCACTAAGTCTGAAGCTATGACTGGTTTCAGGGAAACTGCGGCGTTATTACCTGAAAGTTATCACTCAGATGCTTTTGGCTGGTCTAGTCCCTACTCACCCGATGCCACTTATGCTCCTGAATGGTGTAATGAAGCCATCTCCGAAACAGTTCAGAAGGTTCAAGATACAGTTAATGAGTTTTTGACTTTAACACCATCATCAACTGGCGGAAATCGTGAGGCTATTCTTCTTCCCAGCGTATTTGAGCAACTTGAGAAACCTCTTGAAGTTTACCTCAATGCTATTTTAAGAATTTCTAACTTCAATAAATCAGCAACACTGAGAGGGATTTACTTCACTGGCAACGTTCAAAGTTACGGTCCGTCGTCGGAAACCCTAACTCCAAATGCTGGAAATTTTGCCAATAATCTCCTTGAACGTAAAATATTCCCAGAATTTGCGTTGGCATATCCATTTAATTTGAATTTATTATCGACTAATAGAAGGGTCAGGTTAGCGCAAATATGTATATTTGCATCAATAACACTTTCTATATTTGGGTTGACGTATTCATGGCGTTATTTGGATGAGACAACCGGCATCCTTTCATCGGTGGGAAGCTCGATTTCTTCATCTGCGGAACAACTAAGATTAGCTCATTTAGACGGGTTATCCGCGCTGGACTTAGTATCAGTGAGAGAGAGCAAAAAAGTATTGAATACGTTAGAAGTAATGGCCAATGCAGACTTAACATTGTTTTCAGTGCCAAGCACCTGGATTGCTAATTTACCCGATCAAGTGGTTGAAGTTTTGAAGCTTGCGGAAGATCGTTTACTCTACAAGGAAATGTATCTATGGCTGAAAGATCGGGGAGAGAAGATAACCAAAGCCGAACCCGAAACTAACACAAAGTTCATTTACTACTCTGATACTAAAGCACCAATAGTTCTATCTAGAAACGCTGACGCCAATATAGAATCGGCAGGCCCCGATTACGCGATCATAGATGGCTTTCTGAACAGACTATCCACTTTTGAGAGAATGGTAGGCCGGTATGAAAGGATACAACCCGAACAAGACACCGTAGCACTTAGAACCGTTGCTAAATACTTGTATGACATAGATCTAACGCCAGAGTTTGTCGACTCTGTGGCTCCAACATTATTTAGTGGGAGATCAAATCGAGTTATACCTGTGGACTTGAACGACCTAAAAGAATCAGCGCATCTAAAAATGCAAGAGGTGTGGGAAAACTCTCTGTTAAATTGGATATCTCGTGACGGCTTAATAGTACGATTGGTGGATTTATCTGGTGCCGTCGACGTTCAATACGATAAAGAGAGTATATCCCAAAACGATTATCAGAGACTTGAAAAGATCAGATCAAATTTAGAACAAATTCGGAAAAATTTGCGATCGGGTCGATACGATTGGTTAGTTAAGGAAAGCGCGGAACTTCCACCGGAGTTTGAAAGTCGGTTGAAAAAGGCGGAGTCTCAGCAAATTTTAGGAAGCGAAATACGAGCAAAATTAATAGCAATATTTAATAAGGTTCGTTTTGAGGGGCGACAACGATTAATTGATTTTCCAATGCCCGTTATCGGGTCAGTTGTGGTAAAAAAGGAAAATCGGCTCGCCCTTGCCGACCATATAGAGGAATTATATTTAAAACTTGAAGCGGCAGCAACAAAGAACCGGCAACGCAATTTAAAAATCGCTGGTAAAATAACTGGTACAGATCAAGAACTGCCAACCAGCTCACCACTCGGTCAACACGTCAAATGGGATATTAATATTTTAAATAGTGCACTGGCTGACGCGCGAAAATATGAAGAATTGTTTCAGAGGCAGGGACAAGCCGACAATTCCGAGACCCCAATGGCCGCAACTGTAAACCGACTAACGATGCATTCACTCGCTAAGGGAATAGCAAGCCAAATCAACGCATCTATCACTTTTCGGCGTACACCAAGCTTTTCGGACATGGCATCGAAGGAAAGTGCTTTAAGAGACCGTGTTTCCAACTTTGTAAAAGCTATCGAACCACTTCAAGGGTTATTCGGAATATTAGAACGAACGAATTCCAAGAAAATATACCTGAACTCGAGCGCGTTAGCCGTATCCGAAGCAATAGAAATAGTGACGGTGTCTAATGAACTTCTCGAGGAGGCGCGGCCTTATGCGGTTGATGGTAGAAACTATGACGATTGGGATGGGGTCACTCCCCCATTGCAGCAACTTTTGGGAATACGCAATGAGAGCCAACTTCCCTCTTATGTAGACTTTCAAAGGGAACGTGTCGCATTTCTCGCTAACCAATATGTCGCGCCAGCTCTGGACTTTCTCTTAGATCAGAATGCCTCTCGCACCGGTATAGCCTATGAGGAATTGGGAACATGGTTAAGTATTATTGAAGATTTGAATGCCTACGATAATATGCAGGCAAAAAACCCCATCTTGGAATTAGAGACATTTCTCTTGAATTATTTAACCAAGATAGAGTGCGGTTCCATACAGCCCCTTCCCAACAACAACCTAATAAATACTAGCTGGTTTGGAACCAAACTCATAGACTTACATGTTGGTATGGTTAACAGATGCAAGAATATCCAAACTGCTAGCCTCGCTGCCACTTACAAGGTTTTGAGTAATAGATTCAATGAGGTTTTAGCTGGCAAGTCACCGTTTTCACTAGGAAGCTTTTATGGAAAGTCTGTCTCGGCAAAAACCATCCAAACATATTTAAAAGAGTTTAATCAATTCATGAATCTCGGTGGCGGTGACCCATTAATGTTTTTAGATGACAAAAACTCAAGGCGTATAGGTGATTTTATCACCAAAATGGATAAGTTATCCTATGCTTTTGACCAAGCGTCATCGGGAGAAAATACACAGGACCCGCATATATGGACGCTGGAGCCCGAATTTCGCATAAACAGAGAGTATGAGGCCGGAGGCGATCAAATTATAGAATGGAGATTAAGTTCAGGGAACAAAACAGCATCGCTGTACCAACAGGGTCAGCGTCTGAAATGGTCTCCCGGGAATGAAATAAAAATTTCCTTCACTTGGGCTTTAAATTCTGACACAAGGCCTGCAAGGGATCGAAAGAGGTCTGATCTTTCAATCGACGGTAGAACGGCAACCTTTACTTACCCAAACGAGTGGGCTCTATTCTCTGCCATAAACAGAAACACGGCATCTATACTCGAAACCTCAAAAGACGAGCGGACAAATTTTCATGTCTTGGGCTTTAAAGTACCCATCGTCTCTAATCCTGAAAAAGGCAGTTTAGAAAAACCAAAAAGTAAAGGCAAAGCACAACTCTTTATAGCTCTGCGTGTTTATGGGTCTTCTGCGAAGGGAACAAAACGACTGACGATACCCTACATGCCCGTCGAAGCACCACTATTTAAGCTCCAATAAATGGGCGAATTACCTGATATAGAAAGCTTAATTAAGCCTATCCCAGGAGATGACCCGGGCGGTATACCGTTACTTTATGAAGGCACCCATGACTTGATGTTAGAGGCAAGGCGTGATGAGGACTCTGGCCTTCCTCGAGGCAGCTGGGAAAGACCGTTGAAAACGGCTAGCTGGAGTAAAGTTATTGAAATAGGAACATCTACACTAATTGAAAAATCGAAAGATCTGCGGGTTGCCGCCATTTTAAGCGAATCGTTAATACGACGACACGGCTTTGAGGGTTTTAATACTGGGGTGGCTTTGCTGACAGCATTGCTAGAAAACTGCTGGGATGATTTGCATCCACGTGTAGTAGATGATGATGATATAGAATCCAGATCACTCATACTCGAGTGGTACGCTCAAAAAGCCACAATGGCTCTCACACTGCAAAATATCACAGCACCTACTAGCAGCGAAAAATATAATTTTTCCGAATGGCTTAATGTTGAAAAGTTAATCCGCCTGTATGAAGGCATGACCCGCAAAGAGAGAGAACGAGCGGAACGGACAGCACCTGCCAAACCTTCCATAGAAGGATATGATAACAGCTTCGCTGAGACCTCAACAGAATGGCTGGAAGCAAATAAACAATATCTTGAAGATGGTACGAGGTTACTTTTAAAACTCGACGAAGTCATTTCTCAAAAAATGACTTCTTATGCCCCTAATTTAAGCCCACTGAAAAATACCTTGAACAATGTAGCGTCCAAGTTGACTGGGATGCACCAAAATCGGATGTCCTCTGAAATGGAGTTGATACAGAGTGAACCGGTGCATCAGGAACACGACGCCCCGGTTAACGACTCGAACGATACAAAAGATACGCCGATATTGGAGAAAAAGAATAATATATCGGCGGCCAAAAAGCAGTTAAATCAAACGGCGAATATTGGCTCACGGGATGAAGCTTATGATCTACTAAAAAAAATAACCGAATACCTTATGCGTGCTGACCCGCATAGCCCAACACCCTACTTGTTAAGACGGGCTGTATCTTTTAGGAATATGACGTTTGCTGATATGATTACCATGTTTGTAGACGACGAGTGGCAAAGGACGAATTTATTAAAATTAATGGGTGCCAATGACTCTGAGGATATTACTTCGGAAAAAAAGGAATAAGAATCGTAATTTGATTGGGACCGGGATTTCAGTGCAGCCGATCCAACGATTACTTACATGAACGTTTGTTGTGAGAAACAGATCCGATGACCGAAAGATGGGAAATTGTAATTTTGATTATTGTTGTCGTTATGGCACTAATTTTTGCATTCTTTGCGGGTCTTGCTATCGGACAAAAAGAGCCTCATCAGACTAATGATCGCTCAAGTTATAAAACGATAAGTAATAATGCTTTACAATCTGAGGAAAATGAAAAGTCTGAAAAAGACCCCGATCGAGAGCATACGGGAGACGGTACGCTCTTGAATCAAAAAGATGAAGATGCGCCCCCTAAGGAAATAGATCAAAAACCGGGTAGTGAGCTCACTAGCGCCCCCGCCTCTTCACAAGATAACGCGATTTTGGATGATGCAGAAAAAACAAACAAAGAGAGAACCTTTGCACCCGACTCAATAGGGCATATTTTAACAACCAATAGGTCCCGACGGAACATTATTTTAGGCGGCTCGGATAAATTAACGAACGAATCAACAGCCCGCACCCCCTCGCTTGTTTTCGCAGCGGCGCCTGTATATACACTTTCGACTATAGAACCGATACGTCTAATGGTGGCAAAACCGTACATCCATCGACTAACCTCACTTGGTCATAAAGTCGATACATTGCCAATCAGCAGTTCGGGCAACCAAAACCTGATTATAATGCGAATAGGGAAATATAGCACCCGCATGGAAGCAGAGAACGCTGTTCGAAGCTTGCCCCTTACAAATCGGGCTAGGTTCACCGTACTTAGGGTAGCCGCCGCTACGACCCCAGAAGATAAAATCGAGCCATCACAAAACGGCGGATAAAATTCACGGCAGTTGACCAAATCAAAAATATAGTAGGTGGTGCATAATGGAACTAAGCTTATCGACAACCCAGTTAATCTATATCCTTTGTTTCATTATTCTTCTGACAGTACAGGTAGCGATTTTTTTTCTAATACAAAAAACGAGTAAGAATCATAATAAGGCTTTTGAACAATATAGTGAGAAACTTATCAAACAGATGGAAATTCAAGCAGCTATCTTAGACAACGTACAAAAAGTAGCGGGACAATTCCGAAAGGAATCAAAACACCAGGAGGAAGTGAGGCAGTTATTGACTGAAGTTCATAGCGAAGTAATAAATCAGTCTCTATCAAAATTGAAACTTGATGAAGCTATAAAAAACGCGATAACTAAATCTTAATTTATTTTTTCGGCCCTACAAGTTTTCTATATTCTGCTTCGCCTATCAGCCCTGCAGCAAGAAGCGTGTTTAAGGATTCCGCTCGCCCAATAGTTTCTATTGGATTTTCTGTATCGTCAGAATTTTGAGAATCTAGAGCTCGACCCGCGATAGCGTTTTCTGAACCCGTCCGCTCAAATATGTTATTTGCTGGTGTTGTTACCTTATGACGGATCTCTGGAATTACTGCGCCGCGCGCTGTTGTGCTATGTTCTGTGCCATCCGTCAGTCCCGCCATAACTCGCAAATTCGAAAGCACCTGTTCTTGACTGCCCTCAACATTTAGCTGAGCCTTCATAGAGGGCACTTCTAATTCTGGCACTATTTTTTTGTCAACTTCTGCGCTGGTTTCCGTTCCAGTGAGGAATTCTTTCTGCTTATCCTCTGAATCTTCGAGATTCGATTCTGAATTTTCTATCTGCCAATCCAACGAAGCGAGCTGTTTCGAATCTTCTATATGCTCGCCTTTGGGAGACAGGAGCGCGCGCTCATCAAAACTACTATTATGCGATGGGTCAATTCGTTCTGCCGCAACTGGTTCAGGTATTTCTTTCGATGCTGCCGTAACATTCTCGACCACGCTCGTAATGATTTGGCCAGGTTGACCGCGAACCTCTTCACCCAACATACTATATGTCGAAACTGACGAAACACCTCTAATTAAAATATTTCTATCATCGATTTCTATCTTTTCTTTGTACAAACCTTTGACAAGAAAAACATATGGTGCCGGAATAATTGAAAGAACAGCAAACACTTCAAACAGCCCGAGCATCTCGGATAAGTTACCCATATTTAATAAAACACTGAACATTAGCAGTAAAACAATGGCTGCCACATACAAACCATACAAAATAATGAATGACTTCCACCCCGCCAGGGCAGAATAAAGTAAGATAATACTGAAGCCCAATACCGCTAACTTTATTCTTGCTAGTATTGTGTAGACAAAAGGTTTATCAATTTGTAAGAATTCTAAAGAGAAAAAAGCTTCGGCTACGCCAAATACAGCGCCGACAGAGATAAATAAAAGTGTCACCAAAACCCAATAATTTAGTGTTGTTTTATTGTTAAGATTATTCGCAAAAAATTGGCTCAAGTGCACTCTCTTCTAATCGGTCTTAGGGTTAATAATAATTTCACACTTAACGGGTCCGTCCAAAGCATCGGCTGAACCAAAACATTTTTTCAACACTATTTTATTATCATCCGAGATCCTATTAGCGGTCATCGACTGTTTATAAGCTTTCAAATCCGTTTTAGATAAAATAGTATTACCAGCTTCCCAAGAATTGCTAGTCCCCATAACAATTGTTACTGCCTTCAGTTTCCACTCGTCTGGCATATAAAAGCATAGGGTCAAAAAAATTATTGGACAGCACACTAGTGTTACTAGCCAGCCAAGAATATGAAACCTAGATAAAACGCGATAATCATCTAGTCGCGCAGCAGTAAAATTTAATCGTTGTATTGTATGCATCAATTCAGAGGATATTTTTTTGTTATAGGTATCATCACTCAACGAAATCCCAACGTCGGATGACCCAACTCCAGCGTCAATAGCCCCTATTGGTTCGTCTCCTTTGGTCACAATATGCCTTGATGGATTGCTTGCAACATTATTTGCGTTATTGTTTTGGGTCTCTTCGCTCATTTCTATTAATCTACTCTTTCCTAAATCATTATGTTCTATCTTAACGCCCAATCAAATACTTAAATTTTTACGCAAAACTATATGTATCAGCAAAATATGCAGCTTTGATCCGTTTTTTCTTCCTTACCAAGAAGCACACTAAGCCCTCTCTCTAAATCAAAAGACGCTATTTGAAAATCTACCGTCTCGCGCCAGAAACTAAAGCTTGCTGTTTTTATCATAACTGCTCTCCAGTTAGCAGTTATGGTTAACCCGATACTTTTAATATCATGTACGCAAGTCGGCTACTAACAAATAAATCAATACATCGCTTACGCAGGTGACTATGCTCATTGAGTAAATAATATTTATATTACGGGATAATTGTAATGCGTATCTTTTTCTCAAACGGTCATATCCAACATTCACCAAAAACCTTTATTTCAAACGGTAAGATAGTACAAAGTCCAGAGCAACCAAAACGGGCGGATATACTAGAAAAAGCAGCTCGGATAGCTGGACATGACTTCATTCAAGCGAAAGGATTCGGCCTTGAACCAATAAAAAAAATTCACGATAGTGAGTATATTTACTTTCTTAAAACTGCTTGGTCTATTTGGAAAAATACTCCTGATAGTGGAGCGGAAATCATTCCAAATGTTCATCCGGGACGCAACATGAACGCTTCTCCAAACTCAATCATATCGCTCTCAGGTCATTACCAAGCAGATACAGCCTGCCCTATTGGCAAAGGAACATATGAGGGAATTGTTGCATCATCCGATGTCGCTGTTTCAGGAGCATATGCAATTTTGAACGATATCAAAAACGGAAGCTCTAAAAGTTTTGCATATTCTCTTTGCAGACCTCCTGGTCATCATGCCTTTGCTGATCAAGCCGGTGGATTCTGCTTTTTAAATAACGCCGCCATCGCTGCTCAGGTTTGCTTGGATAATGGTGCTAAGCGAGTCGCAATTTTGGATGTGGACGTTCATCATGGGAATGGAACGCAAGGTATCTTTTACCATCGTTCCGATGTTTTTACGGTATCATTACATGGTGATCCGTTTTTTTATTACCCATTTTTTGCAGGTTATGCAGACGAAATTGGATCAGATGAAGGCACTGAATATAATTTAAACTATCCACTCCCACGAGGCACAAATG
>MDTB01238285.1_pt1 | contig 20578 bp, 20 predicted proteins | sample 811161 | NCBI WGS metagenome assembly MDTB01 (sample SAMN05326650, study PRJNA326480) | marine metagenome | isolation source: seawater | place: Mediterranean Sea | collected 2009
ACCGGTGTATAGCATATTTTCTGTGCTGGGGCGCAGATTACGCCTGGCGAGTGTGAAGATTGGGCCTGCTGGCCGTGAAAATTGGGCCTGCTGGCCGTGAAAAGAGTTCCCGCATATGGTGTCACCGCAAGCCTACCCAGATCTGACGGGGCTTACCGTCGCGCAAATTATTCCTCGGCTGAATGTTGGTGGTGCGGAAACGACCACGGTTGAGATTGCACGCGCGTTACGCGCGGCCAATGCCCGGGCGCTTGTCGTCAGCGAAGGCGGCGCGCTGGCCGATGCGCTGGAGTCGGCGGGCGCGCAACTGGTCGATATGCCGGTCGCGTCAAAAAATCCGATCGTGATGGCCGCCAATATCCGCCGTTTGCGGCGTCTGGTTGCGGCGGAAAAAATTGATCTGCTGCACGCGCGCTCGCGCGCACCCGCCTGGTCGACACTGGCCGCGGCGCGCGCCACGCAGACGCCGCTGGTGACGACCTATCACAGTTTGGTGCATGAAGGCCCGCGTCCGAAGGTTTGGTATAATTCGGTGATGGCGCGCGGCGATGTGGTGATTGCCAATTCGCAATATACTGGCGAGATGATCCGCCATGTGCATGGGGTCAAGGATGCCCGTCTGCGCGTGGTGGCGCGCGGGTGTGATGTTTCGGCGCTTGCGCCGGAAAATATCAGCGCCGATATGCGCGCCGACCAACGTCGCGCCTGGGGCGCATTGACGGATGATTTTGTGATTTTGTGTCCGGCCCGCATTACCGAGGTGAAGGGCCAACATATTTTGCTCGACGCGGTGGCGCAGTTGCCGCAGGACGCACGACCATTTGTCGTTTTTGCCGGCAGCGCCGACGAACGCGCCGAATATTTTGCATCGCTTGAGCGGCAGGTCACACAAACGCAGTTAACCGCGCGGGTGCATTTTGCCGGACTGGTGCGCGATATGGCGCGCGCTTACGGGGCGTGCGATCTGGCGATTGTGCCGACGATACGCAGCGAACCGTTTGGCCGCACCATCGTTGAAGCGCAAGCCGCCGGTCTGCCGGTGATCGCCAGCGATGCCGGCGGATACCGTGAGACAGTGATTGCGCGCGCCCCCGAACAAGGCGGTACCGGATGGCTGGTGCCGCCCGATGATAGCTCTGCGCTGGCGCGTGCCGTAGAAGCGGCGATGGGCCAAAGCGCGACGGCGCGCGCGCAAATGGTGTCGAACGGGCGCGCGCATGTTCAGGCAAATTTCCGCCAAGAAGTAATGTGCGCGAAAACGCTGGACATTTATGCCGAACTGACGGGTCGGGCGTGGCCGGGGTAAGCGAGCCTGGCGGGTGTCTGCTGGTGGGGCTTGGCGCACCGCGCGGGGCGTTGGCTGAAGCGATCGCCCGCCGCCGCGATGATGTGTCGCTGACGGTGCTTATCAGCCCCGCGCAGCAGGGCGAGGCGCATGATGCCGACGAAATATGGGTGTGCACGCGGCTCGGGCCGGTTGGCTTCATCGCCCTTATCCGGCGCATTTCGTGGCGTCGGTTCGAGCGTGTAGACCAGTTGCATCCGGGCACATTTGGCTGGCTCAAATATTGTGTCTGGCCGCGTCCGCCATGGTTCTATGTCACGGCACATGGTGCGCCGGAGACCTTTCGGGCATAAATTTGGCGTTGACTTCTCCGCATACTCGCCTAAACCTTGGCATCAGAACCCGCAAGGGTGTTGGATTAATTGCAGAAGGAATAAGCCCATCGCACGCAGACCACTCGCCGCGCCGCCGTCCCGCGAAGGACCGCGCATTAACGGCATGATAACTGTCCCCAAAGTACTTTTAATTGGCGCCGATGGCGAAAAACTGGGTGTGGTCGACACGGACTCGGCTCTTGCCATGGCCGAAGAAGAAGGGCTTGACCTTGTCGAAGTGTCGCCAAATGTCTCGCCGCCTGTGTGCAAAATTCTGGATTATGGCAAGCTGAAATATCAAGAACAGAAAAAAGCCAGCGAGGCGCGCAAACGCCAAAAAACCGTCGATGTTAAGGAAATTAAAATGCGTCCGAATATCGACAAGCATGATTACGATGTGAAAATGCGAAGCGTCACCAAATTCATTGGCGAGGGCGACAAGGTCAAAGTGACCATGCGGTTTCGGGGTCGCGAAATGGCGCACCAAGAACTGGGCATGCAAGTGCTGACCCGCGTGCGCGAAGAGGTCGATGAAATTGCCAAGGTTGAGGCCAGCCCCAAGCTGGAAGGCCGGCAAATGATGATGGTACTGGCCCCGCGCACCTCGTAATTTTTCAAAACCCTAGCTTTGGGCGTCGGGCAGTTGCAGCATTATGTCCGGTCGGTCGGTTATTATTGCGCTTACGCCAAGGCGCGCCAGTCGCGCCATTTCCGCTGGCGCGTTGACCGTCCAGGCGGACACGCCAATGTTTAGCCGAGCCGCGCAAGCCAGCGTTTCGGGTGTAATGTCTGCGTGATAAGCAAACCAGTGCTGCCCGCCGGCAGCGGCAATGGCAGCCAGCATTTTTTCGCCATGCGTTTGGCCCGGTTTGTCGCGCCAGTCGTGTTTGCCGAACCAAGCGGCACCCGCTGCGGCGGCGGCGCGCAACTGCGCGCGCGGGCCCGAGAGCGGGTTTTTATCGGCTGTTGCGGGGTCCGTTATGAAAAACGGCAAGGTTGTGTAGGCGTGCGGCTGGTCAGGAAAAGCGGCGCGCACATGGTCGACGCAGCGCCAGTCAAACGAAATAATATGCGTGCGGTCGCTGATCGGCGAACTGGCGAGGCTGGTACAAAACAGATCCGCCAGATGATGCGCGGCGGCGTCCGTATCATCGAGCAAATGAGTTTTCAGTTCGGCATAAAGTCGGAAGTCGGGCCCGGCGCGGGTGGCAATCAGCTTGTTCAGCGCGTCCAAAGCCGGAATATGCGCGCCGTCAATCGGCACTTGCCCGGTTCGGGTTTTTGCATAGGCGCTGTCGGGGTGCAGCCGCCCGACATCGAGCGCGTCCAGTTCGCGCAATGCCAGGTCGCGCAGGCGGGGTGTGGGCGCGCTTAGCCAGCGCCCATTTTGGCGGGTTGCCGCGGGCTTCAGCCGATCGTCGTGATGGATGATGAGCGCGTCATCGCGGGTGCGCTGAATGTCACATTCTATCCCGTCGACCCCGGCATGAATGGCGTTTTCAAAGGCGTCCAGCGTGTTTTCAGGCCATAAATTGGCGCCGCCGCGATGGGCAATGTTTAAAGGCCGGTTCATGCATTAAATGTCCTTATACGCCGAGATGGTGCCGCTCGCGCCTTGCAGCGTCAAGCACACCATTTGAAGCATTTTATTATTTCGAGATTCTTGCATTTTTCGTCAGGATGCGTATAAGTGCCGCTGTTCATACGCACGTATGAAAAAAATCGGCTGGCTGAAAAGGGCTGCCAGGCCGGTTTAAAAGGTCACCTCGAACGAAGGAATTGCGAAATGCCCAAAATGAAAACCAAAAGCGGTGCTAAAAAGCGGTTTAAGCTGACAGCATCGGGGAAGGTTCGTGCCGGCCAGGCGGGCAAACGCCACGGCATGATCAAACGTACCAATAAACAAATCCGTAATCAGCGCGGCACGGCGGTTCTGTCCGAACCCGATGCGCGTATCGTACGGAAATTTCTGCCAAACGGTTAGGGGGCGCAAATGTCTCGTGTGAAACGCGGCGTGACGTCCCACGCACGTCATAAAAAAGTTCTTGCCAAGGCCAAAGGTTATTACGGCCGGCGCAAAAATACCATTCGTGTTGCCAAACAAGCGGTCACCAAGGCCGGGCAATATGCCTATCGCGATCGGCGCACGCGCAAGCGCAATTTCCGCGCCTTGTGGATTCAGCGCATCAATGCCGCCTCGCGCATGCATGGTTTGCCCTATGGTCGGTTTATCGACGGGCTGGGCAAAGCCGGTATCGAGGTCGACCGCAAAGTGCTGGCCGACCTTGCCGTGCACGAACCGGCAGCCTTTGAGGCGCTGGTCGGCAAAGCCCGCGAAGCACTCGGTTAGTCACGGGTTTAAGGTGGATTTGCGTGTCGTGTGCGCGCCAATCTTGTGGCATAAGAGTCTCGTGGCATAAGCGGTTTATGCCCGTTAGGAGCTTTTGGCATGCAGGACGAAACCGGCGCGGTTGAAACCCGAATAATGGACGCGATTGCAGCGGCGACAAGCCTGTCGGCGCTGGAAGATGTGCGCGTCGCGGCGCTGGGCAAAAAGGGCGAAGTTTCGGCATTGCTCAAAACGCTGGGCGGCATGGATACCGATGACCGCCAAAAGCTGGGGCCGGTGTTCAATCAGCTTAAAATGCGCGTGACACAGGCCATTCAAAGTCGTCGTGAGGCGCTTGAAGCCGAGGACATGGCGCGGCGTTTGGCGTCGGAAACGCTCGATATGACTTTGCCGGTCAACACCGACCCGCAATTTGACGGGCGTATTCATCCGGTGAGCCAGACCATGGAAGAGCTTTCGGCCATATTCGCCGGCATGGGCTTTGATGTGGCCGAAGGCCCCGACATTGAAAGCGGGTTTTACAATTTCACCGCGCTGAATATTCCCGATGCCCACCCCGCGCGGCAAATGCATGATACGTTTTATATGACGGCGGAAGAAGACGGCGAACCGCTATTGCTGCGCACCCATACAAGCCCCGTGCAGGTGCGGACCATGCAAGCGGGCGACCCGCCATTTCGGTTTATTGCGCCCGGGCGCACCTATCGTTGCGACAGCGACCAGACGCACACGCCAATGTTCCATCAGATCGAAGGGCTGGTGGTCGACGAGACCACGCATATGGGGCATTTGAAATATACGCTGGAAGCGTTTTTGACGGCGTTTTTCGAAGTCGATAATGTCGCCATCCGCTTCCGCCCGAGTTATTTCCCGTTTACCGAGCCGAGCATGGAAGTGGACATGCGCTGCCATCGCGACGGCGACAAGCTGGTGGTCGGCGCGGGCGATGACTGGATGGAAATTGGCGGCAGCGGCATGGTCAACCCGCATGTGCTGACCCATGCCGGCATTGACGCGACAAAATATCAGGGCTTTGCCTTCGGCATGGGCATTGACCGGCTGGCCATGCTGAAATATGGCATGCCCGATTTGCGCGCCTTTTTCGGGGCTGATTTGCGCTGGCTGAAACATTACGGATTTTTGCCGATCGACGTGCCCGGGCTGGCCGGAGGGCTGTCCAATAAATCGCTGGCGGCGAAATAGGGGGCAGTATGAAATTCACGCTCTCCTGGCTCAAAGACCATCTCGACACCGCCGCCACACTCGAAGAAATAACCGATAAGCTGACGCTGATCGGGCTGGAGGTCGAGGCGCTGGCTGACCCGTCGGAAATTTTTGCCAATTTTGAAGTGGCTGAGATTATCGCCACCGCACCCCATCCCGAAGCTGACCGCCTGCAAATTTGCACCGTCAAGAGCGGCGGCGGCGAGCAGCAACTCGTTTGCGGCGCGCCCAATGCGCGCGCTGGTCTGGTGGGCATTTTGGCTCAAGAAGGCGCGGTCATCCCGGCGAGCGGCATGGTGCTGGGCAAGGCCAAAATTCGCGGTGTTGAAAGCCGGGGCATGATGTGTTCGGGTGCCGAGCTTGGCCTGAATGACGACCATGACGGCATTATCGAATTGGACGCGGGGGCTGAAATCGGCAGCTCGGCAGCAATGGCGCTCGGGCTTGATGACCCGATGATCGAAATTGCCGTCACGCCCAACCGACCCGATTGTCTGGGCGTACGCGGCATTGCGCGCGATCTGGCGGCCGCCGGATTGGGCAAGCTGAAAGCCGATACAACAAGCCCCATTAAAGCGGAAAAACAGGGCGGCACACCGATTGAAGTGAGCGGTGAAAGCTGCCCGGTTTTCGCCGGATGCCGCATTGAGGGGGTCAAAAACGGGCCAAGTCCCGACTGGTTGCGCGCGCGCCTGACGGCCATCGGGCTGAAACCGATCAGCGCGCTTGTCGATATCACCAATTATATTTCCTATGACCGCGGGCGTCCGCTTCATGTCTACGACGCTGACACGCTGAGCGGTACGGTGCAGGCGCGCCAAGCCAAGGCGGGCGAAAGTTTTGTGGCGCTCGATGAAGAAACTTATGAGCTGCGTGAAACCGACTGCGTTATTGCTGATGATAAGGGTGTGCTGGGTCTGGCCGGTATTATGGGGGGATTGGCCTCAGGCAGCACGCTTGAAACCAAAAATGTGCTGGTCGAAAGCGCATGGTTCGAGCCGGTCGCCATTGCGCTTTCGGGTCGCCACCACAATATTGACAGTGATGCGCGCTATCGTTTTGAGCGCGGTGTCGACCCCGTCTCGGTCGAAACGGGGTTGGCGCTGGCGGTGCAGATGATTACCGAGATTTGCGGCGGCACTGTGTGCGCTCCGGTGACAGCGGGCGCAGTACCCGACAGCAAAAAGACTGTGGCCTTTGACCCGGCGCGCGTGCACCAGCTTACCGGTCTGGCGATTGGCGAGGCTGACATGCAAGCCATCCTCACCCAACTGGGCTTTGAGGTGAAAACCGGTACGCCATGGCAGGTCGGCGTACCGAGCTGGCGCCCCGACATTGATGACGCCACGCAGGGCGCAGATATTGTTGAAGAAATTATCCGCATTTACGGGCTGGACGAAGTGTCCGCAACGCCCCTGCCGCAAACCGCCGGCGTTGTCCGGCCAAGCCTCACATTGGCACAACGCCGCGCCGGTTTGATGCGGCGCGCGCTGGCCGGACGCGGATTGGTGGAGGCGGTCACCTGGTCGTTCATATCCGAAGATCAAGCCGCTGCGTTTAACGTTGCGGCAGGGTTGGAGCTTGCCAATCCGATTTCTGCCGATCTCAGTCATATGCGCCCCTCGCTGCTGCCCGGGCTGATGGATGCCGCGCAAAAAAACGCCGATCGCGGCGCGCGGGTCATAAGCCTGTTTGAATTGGGTCACACGTTTGAGGCGGCACTGCCGGGCGCGCAGCGTTTTGCGGCGGCTGGCATACGCGCCGGATTGGGCGGCGTGAAAACATGGGATGCGCCCGCGCGCGCGGTCGATGCCTATGCAGCGCGCGCCGATGCCGAAGCTGCGCTTGCGGCGTGTGGGGTGGCGGGCGATAATTTGCAGGTTTTGCCGATTGAAGCGACCGACAGCGCTGATATTTATCATCCCGGGCGTTCCGGCGTTTTGGCCCGCAATCCCCGCGAGCCGATGGCCATGTTTGGCGAATTGCATCCCGCGCTTCTGGCACGCTTCGATATCGATATACCAATGGTGGCTTTCGAGGTATGGCCCGAAACCGTACCGACACCCAAAGCACCCAAACAGGCTGGTACAGATATCGCGCGCCCGGCGCTGGCGCTGTCCAATCTGCAAATGGTACGGCGCGATTTTGCCTTTGAGGTGGAAAGTGCAGTTCCGGCAGCCGATATTGTGCGCGCGGCGCGCGGTGCTGAGAAAAAGCTCATCACACAAGTGCGCGTTTTTGATGTGTTTGAGGGCGGACAGTTGGGCGACGGCATGAAATCTGTCGGGCTGGAGGTTAGCCTGCAACCGACGCAAGCGACCCTGACCGATGCCGAGATTGAAGCCGTGTGTGAAAAAGTGACGGCGGCTGTGGTCAAAGCCACGGGCGGTCGGTTGCGCGGCTGAGCGGGTGATTTTTCCCCTGCATTTTGACGCATTGGCGAATACGCCCGCCAGTGTTATAGGGCTTGTATGAGCGTTCAGAAAAATATCCGCAATTTTGCGATTATCGCGCATATCGACCACGGCAAGTCGACGCTTGCCGACCGCTTGATCCAAATTACGGGCGGGCTGTCGACGCGCGAAATGCAGGAGCAAGTGCTGGATAATATGGAATTGGAGCGCGAGCGCGGCATCACCATTAAGGCGCAGACCGTCCGGCTCGACTATGAAGCCAGCGACGGGCAGACCTATCAGCTCAATTTGATCGACACACCCGGCCATGTCGATTTTGCTTATGAGGTGAACCGCTCGCTGGCGGCGTGTGAGGGCTCGCTTCTGGTGGTAGATGCCAGCCAGGGCGTCGAGGCTCAGACCCTGGCCAATGTCTATCAGGCGATTGAGGTAGACCACGAGATTGTGCCTGTGTTGAACAAGGTTGATCTGCCCGCTGCGGACTGCCCGCGCGTGTGCGGACAAATCGAAGATGTTATCGGGCTGGACACGGTGGGTGCTGTTAATATTTCGGCCAAAACCGGGCTGGGTGTCGATGATGTGCTGGAGGCGATTGTTACACAATTACCGGCACCGGACGGCGATGCCGATGCGCCGCTCAAGGCCATGCTGGTCGATAGCTGGTACGACGCTTATCTGGGCGTGGTGGTGCTGGTGCGGGTCATTGACGGCACGCTGAAAAAGGGTCAAAAAATTCGCATGATGTCGACCGGAGCCACGCATCTAGTCGACCAAGTCGGCGTGTTTCGGCCAAAGCGCGAAACGGTAAGCGATCTTGGCCCCGGTGAAATCGGCTATTTCACGGCCGCGATCAAACAAGTGGCGGACACGCGCGTCGGCGATACGGTGACGGAAGACCGTGCGCCTTGTGCCGATATTCTGGACGGGTTCAAGCCGTCCCAGCCTGTGGTTTTCTGCGGGCTGTTTCCGACGGACTCAAGCCAGTTCGAGGATTTGCGCGAGGCCATGGCGAAACTGCGGCTCAATGATGCGAGTTTCGATTATGAAATGGAAACCAGCGCGGCGCTGGGTTTTGGTTTTCGCTGCGGTTTTTTGGGGCTTTTGCATCTGGAAATTATCCGCGAGCGCATCGAGCGCGAGTTTGATATCGACCTGATTACCACCGCGCCGTCGGTGGTTTACCACCTGCATATGAATGACGGGTCGATGGTTGAATTGCATAACCCCGCCGACATGCCCGATATTGTTAAAATTGACCATATTGACGAGCCGTGGATTGACGCCTCGATATTGGTGCCGGATGAATATTTGGGCGCGGTGTTGAAACTGTGCGAAGATCGCCGCGGTCGGCAAAAAAATCTGAGCTATGCCGGGTCGCGCGCCATGCTGGAATATGCGCTGCCGCTCAATGAGGTGGTGTTTGACTTTTACGACCGTTTGAAATCAGCCACACGCGGCTATGCCAGTTTCGATTACCAACTAAGCGCATATAAAACCGGCGATCTCGTTAAAATGTCCATTCTCGTCAATGCCGAGCCGGTGGATGCGTTATCAACGATTGTGCATCGTGAGCGTGCGGAAATGCGCGGACGCGCCATGTGCGAGCGGCTGAAAGATCTGATCCCGCGCCATTTGTTCAAAATTCCCATTCAAGCGGCCCTTGGCGGCAAAATCATTGCGCGCGAAACCATCGCTGCGCTGCGAAAAGATGTGACCGCCAAATGCTATGGCGGCGATGTCAGCCGCAAGCGCAAACTGCTCGACAAGCAAAAAGAAGGCAAAAAGAAAATGCGTCAATTCGGCAAGGTTGACATTCCCCAAGACGCGTTTATTTCCGCGCTCAAAATGGATGATTAAGCGCATCATCGCTTGTTTTCACGCGATGGGCGGTTATATTCGCCTTTCTGGACAGGTGGCCGACGCTATAAGGGCTTGGTGAACGCGTGTGAGCCGTAGCCCGCCTTGCGATAGGGCTTAGTGGTGTTGGGTTCCTGACCAAACGGACAGGTGGCCGAGTGGCTGAAGGCGCACGCTTGGAAAGCGTGTAGGCGTTAACGCGTCTCGAGGGTTCGAATCCCTCTCTGTCCGCCATTTTTGACGCGTCGCATGGAGCCCATAAAGGGGCGCGATGGCGGTTCGTATATTGGGAGAGCAAAATGACACAGCGCACCACACTGGCAGGCCTTCAAATTGACACGCAGCTTGCGGATTTCATCGCAAACGAAGCTGTCGTCGAAACCGATATCACAGCGGATGCTTTCTGGGCCGCGGCGGCTGAAATTATCACCGCGCATCGCGATACGAACAAAGCATTGCTCGCCAAGCGCGATGCGTTGCAGGCCAAAATTGACGCATGGCATCAAGACCGCAAAGGCCAGCCGCATGACGCTGGCGACTATCGCGCCTTTCTCGAAGAGATCGGCTACCTGGTACCCGAAGGGCCGGATTTCCAGATTGAAACGGCCAATGTCGATCCTGAAATTGCCAAAATTGCCGGCCCGCAGCTTGTCGTGCCGGTGAAAAATGCGCGTTTTGCCGTTAACGCCGCCAATGCGCGCTGGGGCAGTTTGTATGACGCGTTTTACGGCACGGATATTATTCCTCAAGACGGCGATTTGGCCCCCATTGGCAGCTATAACCCGACGCGCGGTGCAGAAGTTATCCGCCGCGCCAAGGCGCTGCTCGACGAAATTGCCCCGCTTGCGGGCGCGTCGCATGCCGATGTAACGGCCTATGCGATTGTCGAGGGTGCGTTGGTTGCCACCCATGCGGGCGGGTCGGCCGGCCTTGCCGCCCCGAAACAATGCGTCGGCTATCAGGGCGCGGCCAGCGCGCCGTCGGCGGTTTTGCTGAAAAACAATGATTTGCATGTCGAGATCATGATCGACGCCGCACATAATATCGGCAAGGACGACCCCGCCCATGTTGCCGATGTCATGATGGAATCGGCTGTCACCACGATTATGGATTGCGAAGACAGTGTCGCCGCCGTGGACGGCGAAGACAAAGTGGAAGCCTATCGCAACCTCTTGGGCCTTTTCAGACGCGACATCAGCGTGTCGATGCAAAAGGGCGGTCGCGAAATGGTTCGCAAACTCAGCGACAATCGCAGCTATCACGATCTGGCGGGCGGTCAGTTCACGCTTCCCGGCCTGTCGACCATGCTGGTCCGCAATGTTGGTCATTTGATGACCAATCCGGCGATTTTGGACGATCGCGGCGATGAAGTGCCCGAAGGGATTATGGACGCGCTGGTCACCGGTCTGCTTGCCAAGCATGATTTGGGCAAAACCGACGCCGCGCTGAAAAACAGTCCGGCCGGGTCGGTCTATATTGTGAAACCGAAAATGCACGGGCCCGAAGAAGTGGCCTTTACCGATACGCTGTTTGCCAGTGTCGAGACCGCGCTCGGTCTGCCGGCGCTAACCCTGAAAATGGGCATTATGGATGAAGAACGCCGCACCACGGTTAATCTGAAAGAATGTATTCGCGCGGCCAAGCAGCGGGTGATTTTCATCAATACCGGCTTTCTTGACCGCACGGGCGATGAAATTCATACCTCGATGGAAATGGGGCCGATGATCCGCAAGGCGGAAATGAAAGCCTCGGGCTGGCTCAATGCCTATGAAGACTGGAATGTCGATATCGGGCTGGCGTGTGGCCTTCAAGGGCGCGCGCAAATCGGCAAGGGCATGTGGGCCATGCCGGATTTGATGGCCGATATGCTGGAACAAAAAATCGGCCAGCCGCGCGCCGGTGCCGATTGTGCCTGGGCACCTTCACCGACGGCGGCAACGGTGCATGCCATTCATTATCACCGCGTCGATGTTGAGGCCGTTCAAAATGATTTGAAAGCGCGCCAACGTGCGCCATTGGAAACGATTTTGTCGATGCCGGTTGAAACCCGTCCGCAATGGAGCCCGGAAGATATTCAGCAGGAATTGGACAATAACGCGCAAGGTATTCTGGGCTATGTGGTGCGCTGGATCGACCAAGGCGTGGGGTGCTCAAAAGTCCCCGACATTCACGATGTCGGCCTTATGGAAGACCGAGCGACACTGCGTATTTCGAGCCAGCATATCGCCAACTGGCTGCATCATGATATTTGCACCGAAGATCAGGTTATGGCGACGATGAAGCGCATGGCGCTGGTGGTCGACGAGCAAAATGCGGACGATCCGGCCTACACGCCCATGTCGGAAGATTTTGAGGGGTCGATTGCTTTTGCTGCGGCGTGCGATTTGATTTTCAAAGGGCGCGCGCAACCAAGCGGGTATACCGAGCCGCTTTTGCACGCGCGTCGTCTGGAATATAAAGCGCGCGGCTAATTTTGCCCGCGCGCTTTGAGCGCGGAATAAACATAGCCCGCAATGGCTCCCGACAGGCACAGGGCGATAAAGCCGTCCATGTCACGGGCTGCGCCAATCGGTGTGAACTCGAACAAGGCTTTGAGCGCAAACAAGGTCACGCCGACGCCGGTAAAGCCGCCCAGTGCATGGGCCACATGTGGCAGAATTTTTACCCAGCGGGCGATCACGCCAGTGATCGGCATGGCGATCAAAAACCCGAAACCGAAAATTGCCGCCACCAGCGACAGACCGCCGACCATATCTTGAACCGTTGTCGCCAACCGATCGGCAAACGGCACGTTGAGCCCGAGCGCGGTAAGCTCGGCAAGATTAAATTGCGTGGCTGTGAAAATGAACAAAAAGACCAGCATGACCCAGCCCACAATGAAGGCCAGCAAGGTTTGTCGGCGCGGTAAAATATTTTTCATTCTTAAATCTCCAAAAGCTAATAGACTATAGCCGTCCGGGCCATTGAGTTGCAATGTTGGCGCTGCGCCAGTTATACTAAAATTTGAGATATCAGGAAAAAAACCATGAAAACTGTACTTAAACTCGCCTTATTGTGCTGGGCAGGGATGACCGGCTTTACGGTTCAAAATGCATCTGCAACTGACTACACGTTGGAAGAAGTGGTCAACGGCCTCGACATGCCATGGGGCATCGCGTTTTTGCCCGATGGCGACATGCTGGTGACCGAATTGTCCGGACAATTACGTATGATCCGAGAGGGTGAACTTGTGTCCCGGCCGGTCGCGGGCGTGCCGGAAAGTTTTTATGCCGGCCAGGGCGGATTGATGGATGTGCGTCTGCACCCTGATTTTGCGACCAATAATCTTGTCTATTTGTCGCTGGCGGTTGGTGACCGGGCGAGCAATGCGCTGCGCGTGATACGCGGGCGTTTTGACGGCACGGATTTGCAAGATGTGGAAACCGTATTCGAAGCAGCCCCAGCCAAAGACACAGCCGTTCATTATGGCGGGCGCATGACTTTTCTGCCCGATAATACGCTTTTGGTCGCGGTCGGCGACGGCTTCGATTACCGCGAAGACGCGCAAAACCGCGCCAATCATTTTGGCACGATCGTGCGCGTGTCCGACACGGGCAAAGTGCCCGCCGATAATCCGTATGTCGACGACCCTGCCGCGCTGCCCGAAGTGTGGTCATACGGCCACCGCAACCCCCAAAGCATTATTTACGATGCGGGCACCGACACGGTTTTCCAGACCGAACACGGGCCGCGCGGGGGCGATGAGTTGAATATTATTGAGCCGGCGAAAAATTATGGTTGGCCGGCCATCACCTATGGCATTGATTATTCCGGTCTGCGTATTTCGCCTTACACCTCCTATGAGGGCATGGAACAGCCCTTGGAATATTGGGATCCGTCATTCGGCCCCAGCGGCATGACGGTTTACCGCGGGCGCGCATTTGCGGAATGGGACGGCGATATTTTCATGACATCGCTTATCTTCAACCATGTAATCCGTGTCGATATGGATGGTCGCGTTTCGGGGTCGCAGCAAGTCCTGTTTGACGAGATTGGCGAAAGACTGCGCGACATTCGCACCGGGCCTGATGGGGCGCTCTATATTCTGTCGGAAGGCACGGGCGACGCCGATGGCCGCGTATGGCGGGTGCGGGCGGCAAACCGTTAGCAGGTTAAATTTTACACCGTCGGGGGGTGGACGCACACCGCCCCATGGCGTATAACGCGCCGATATTTAGCTGGAGGCATTGAACATGGCTGTTCCGAAGAGAAAAGTGACGCGGTCGCGCCGCGGCAAGCGCCGGTCTGCCGATGCGCTGGCCAACCCGACTTATGTCGAAAACCCCGATAGCGGCGAATTGCATCGGCCGCATCATATTGACCTGAAAAGCGGCATGTATCGTGGCCGTCAGGTGATCGAGCCAAAAGACTGATCACACTTATCGGTTAAATGACTTAAATGCGCGCGGTAAGAGCCGTGCGTATTTTTTTGGCAATATTTTCGCTTTCCGGCATTTCTTTCGGCTGAAGAGATGCGGGCACAACCCCCATAACGGCATTGCAGATTATCACCGCCGCGGCTTGTTCGAGGGCTTCACACGTCACCTGTCCGGTGGCAATACGGGTGCCGCCGACCTCAGACAATGCGAGGATACGCGCGCGGGTAATGCCGGGCAGCGCGCCCTCATCTGTATGCGGTGTCACCAGCGCGTCCCCGAGCAGGGCGAATATATTGCCCGCCGAAGTGCCCGTGACGCGCCCGTGCTGGTTGACGAGCACAGCGTCATCAGCACCCGCGCCAAGCGCGGCGCGGCGGGCCAGAATATGGGCGGCATAATTGGTCGACTTAACGGGCGATAAATCCTGCCCCGCTGCTTGCAAAACCCGTGAAAGGTGAAGGCTGACATGGGCTGGTGGGGTCGGCGCGGGCGCGGTTTGCATCAGCCAGTTCGGGGCAGATGGTGTTATGGGCACCAGCCCGCGCCCGCCATCGCCGCCGGTAACGGTGATACGAATGACGCCGCGCGTCGCGGTCGCGGCGTTTTGCGCCAACAAGTCCACCGCCGCAGCGTGCAAGTCTGATGAATTATAGGGTGTTGCAAAGCCGAAGACGGCACAGGCTTGCCACAATCGCGCCATATGAGCGGCCCAATGTGCGGGTCCGCCATTTTCGACAAGCACGGTCTCAAATACGGCTTCGCCCAGCAGCAGCCCACGATCATTGGCGGATATGGCCGTCTCAGTATCCGAAAATTTGCCGTTCAGCCATATCATGCGTGCGCCGTTGCAAGGTTCAGAAAATTCGACACGAGCCGGCGCCCTTGCGGGGTCAGCACGGATTCGGGGTGAAATTGTACGCCATAGAGCGGCGCGTTTTTATGCTCCAGCGCCATAATCTCGCCGCTGGCGCTATGCGCCGTGGCCCTCATGCAGTCCGGCAATTGGGCAACGATAAGGGCGTGGTAGCGTCCGGCGTCAAATGGGTTTGCCAACCCCTCAAACAGCGGCGTCGCCGCATGTGTCACGGGCGATGCCTTGCCGTGCAGAGGCTCATCGGCCCGGCCCACCGTGCCGCCAAAAGCGGCAGCCATCGCAAGATGCCCCAGACACACGCCAAGCATCGGCACGCGATCGGCCAGCAGCTTAATCAAGGGCACCGAAACGCCGGTTGTGGTGGGCCCGCCCGGGCCCGGCGAAAAAATAATGGCGCGCGGTGCCAGCGCTGCGATGGCGGCTGCGTCCATCTCGTCCTGGTTGATGATGCGGGTGTCAAATCCGGCTTCACGCACATAGCGCGCCAGCGTTTCAACGAAGCTGTCGTAATGATCAATGACAAGGATCATGCCGAGCGTGCCCCTGCCGCTGTGCCGTTGAGCGCGGCAATCAGACCCGAGGCTTTGTCGAGGGTTTCGTTATATTCGGCATCGGCTTGGCTGTCGGCGACAATGCCGCCCCCGGCGTGGAAATATATATCGCGGCCCTGAATAACGGCGCTGCGGATCAAAATATTCGTGTCCATGCAGCCGTCAAAGCCGATATAGCCCATAGCGCCGCAATAGGGCCCGCGCGCATGCGGTTCCAATTCGGCGATGACGCCCATGGCCTGAATTTTGGGCGCGCCGGTTATCGAGCCGCCGGGAAAACTGTCGCGCAAAGCTTCAAGCGGCGTGGCGTCGGCGCGCAAGGTTCCGCGAATGGTGGAAACCAGATGGTGCACATTTGAAAATTTTTCCAACACGCAAAGCTGCGGCACGTCTATCGATCCGTCGCGGCAGCTTTTGGCAAGGTCGTTGCGCAACAGATCGACAATCATCGTGTTTTCTGCCCGGTCTTTGCCGCTCGCCAGCAAATCGGCGGCGATCTCGGCGTCCAAGGCGGGTGTGGCTCCGCGCGGGCGCGTGCCCTTAATGGGGCGCGTTTCGATGGCCCCCGCGGCGCATTTCAAAAACCTCTCGGGCGAAGCCGAGGCCAGCGACCAGTTTTCATAAACCGCAAAAGCCGAAAATGGCGCGGGACTTAACTGGCGCAAGCGCTGATAATAGCCAAAGCCTGTGTCGGTGAGGTCAAGGCGCGCGTGAAAGCGTTGGGCGATATTGGCTTGGAAAATTTCACCGTCCAAAATCCGACCGACTACTTGCGCGACGGTTTGCTTAAAATCATCGGCGGCAAAATTACTGCTCGGCGCGTGTGCCGGTGCGGGTGCGGGTGCATTGGCGTGCAATCTCGAAATATTCGCATTGGTGGCGGGCTTGTCGAGGTCATTGCGCCATCGGGCAATTTCGTTCTCGGCATTGCGGCGGCGCGCGGCAGGCTCAGTTTCGGGCAGTCCCGTTGCGATAATAAAGGCACGGCGCGCGCACATGTCAAAGGCCAGAACTGTTGCATAAAGCCCCAGCGTCAAGCCCGGCAGCCCGAGATCGTCTTGGGCTTTGTGGGTGATATTTGCAGGAACCGGATGCAGGCCGCGCGCCAGTTCATAGCCGAAAAAACCGGCCAGTCCACCGCGAAAGGCCGGAAGCTGGGCGTCAATGTGAGGCGGCAGCTTGAGCCAAATGTCTGCCGCGGCGCGCAAGGCTGCATCCGCCACCGCGAAATGATGATGCGCCTGCTCGGGCGGGCCGGAAATAATCTGATAGGGGCGCAAGGCAATATAGCTGGCGTTTGATGCTGCGTGCGCGTCATGGCTCGAATCGAGCCACAGGGCGTGCGGCGTATCGGCGTGCGGCGCGAACACCTCCTCGGGGGACACCCAAGCAATTTCTGCAATCAGCCCACCGGCGGCGTCGGCATAAAACATTAATTCTGCGTCGCGGTCAGCCATTCAACTATCCGTTGCGCGTCGTGGCACCGGATACCAATCCGGCGCGGCATATTCTGTCTCGGACTGCCCCGTTGCGGGGCCGGTGATCGCGATCAACGACCAGCGCCCCAGTGTTTCGCATGTGTGCCAAACGCCGATGTCGACAGCGACCGTGTCATCGCCATTGTTGAGATGAAAGGCTTGCGCGTCATGGCCGTCCGCAGACACGCTCAGCGCCAGCGCCGCGCCGGCAACCCATGTCCATGTGGTGGCTGCGTTCTGGCGCTGCCATGCGAGCAAATCGCCCGCGCCCAGCAAAACAAGGCGCTGACCCGCGGTCTCGGAATTTTCAAAATGCCCGTCGCCATGTTGGTGCAGGCGTAATTTTGCGGCGACATCGGCGAGCGCCATATCGGGGGCAATGTCGTCCCATGTCTGCGCTGGCATTAAAAATTATCCTTGCGCGCGCGAATTTCGGCAAACACATCAACATCGGCTGCTTGCGCCATGCCGAGCTGGGCGCGAATGCGCGCATCATGGGGCCGCAAGAACGGGTTTGTCGCGCGTTCCAGACCGATTTGCGTGGGCACGGTCGGCTTGCCCTCGGCGCGCAGCGCCGTAATGTCGCGCACCCGCGCTTGCAAGGCTTCATTATCGGGGTCGACACTCACGGCAAATGCCGCATTGGCGGCGGTATATTCATGCGCGCAATAAACCGTTGTCGCATCCGGCAGCGCGGCGAGCTTTTGCAGACTTTGCCACATTTGCCCCATCGTGCCCTCAAACACCCGCCCGCAGCCCAGCGCAAACAGGCTGTCACCGACAAATGCGTTTTGCGTGTCAGGCAGATGATAGGCGATGTGACCCAGCGTATGACCGCCAACATTCAGCACATGAACGTCATGCGTGCCCAACTGCACCGTGTCGCCGTCATCGACTTTCACATCAATGCCCGGAATACGCTCGGCCTCACCCGCCGGGCCGATGATCTGGCAGCCGGTCTTTTCCTTGATTTCCAGATTATTGCCAGCGTGGTCAAAATGATGATGCGTGTTCCAAATATGGCTCAGCGTCCAGCCGCGCGCGTCAAGTGTCGATAAAATTGGGCCGGTTTCGGGTGTGTCGATACACGCTGTCTGGCCGCTTTCATTGTCGTGAACCAGATAGCCGTAATTATCACTCAGACACGCGAATTGAGTAATTTCGATGGTGGACATGGCGTTCCCCTTATAAATCTTGCGCCCTTGTCTGGCGCATAGCCTTTTGGGAGTATACTGTTCTGGGCATGGCTGTCGACATTCTCGAACTTGCTGAATTTTATGCGGGCTCCGACGGCGCGCGTGCGCGTGCCCAAATTGTGCAAAAAATACACGCTTTGTGGCCCGACCCGCAGGCCGAACCGGTTTTGGGGTATGGCTATGTTGTGCCCTATGCCGAGGCTTTGTGGCCGCGTGCCAACTGGCATTTGTGCATGCCCGCCCAGCAGGGCGTTTTGGTGGAAGACCGACCCGGGGGCGTGCGCTCGGCTCTGGTGGATGAAAGCCTCATGCCGCTGCGCGACGGCGCATTTGGCCGCGTCATCACCATTCACGGGCTGGAGGCGGCAAATCACGCCAATGCGCTGCTTGGCGAAATCTGGCGAATTTTGGTGCCCAATGGACGCGCGATTTTTGTTGTACCCAACCGAACCGGCATGTGGGCGCGCCGCGACGCGACACCGTTTGGCGCCGGTCGCCCGTTCAGCCGTCGCCAGTTGAGACGCCAGCTCAAACTGGCCGGATTTTCCGTTGTCAGCATGCGCCCCGCCCTGATGCTGCCGCCGAGTTTGCCGAAATATCTGGTGCGTCTTCTGGCCCCGGCCGAACGCATCCTTGCCTTGTTGCTGCCGCAAATCGGCGGCGTTTGGGTGGTCGATATTGTCAAGCAAGTGCCCGCACCCATTCGCGCCAAACGTCGGCAGAATGTCGGCTTGGGTGTGCCCGTGCGACCAGCCTTTTCGCGCGCCTTGCGCCGCGCGAAAGGCAGCGTGCGGGGTTAATGGCTGAGTTCAAACACCACCAGCTCGGCCATGAGGTTTTGCCGCGCCGACGGGCGCCCTGAGCTGTGATGCACTTTTCCGTTACTCACCGTGAGGCAGGTTTCCACGCGCAGGGAAAGCGTGTCGCACAGATCAATCAAATCGAGCATGCTGCACAGGTGAATATTGGCCGTGTCGTACCATTTTGCCGAAAGAGCTTGGGTTTCCGGCATGCGCCCGCGCAAGGCGAGCGCCAGACGGATCCGCCAGTGCCCGAAATTTGGAATCGATACGATGAGCTTATTGCCGATGCGCGACATTTCCTGCAACACTTCTTTGGGGCGCTGGGTGGCTTGCAAGGTCTGGCTCAAAATCACCGTGTCAAAACCGCGATCAGGGTAGTAAGACAAATCCGTGTCGGCATTGCCTTGCACCACCGCCAAGCCCCGGGCCACACAGGCATTGACCCCCTGCTGGCTTAATTCCAGCCCGCGCGCATCAACACCGCGTTCGGCAACAAGAAGCTCCATCAATTCGCCATTTCCGCAGCCGATATCGAGCACGCGCGTGCCATGCTCGACAAGGCTGGCAATGAGCATGAGGTCAATTCGTTTTTCGGTCAGATTGCCATTGGCATGGGCGCGCGGGTCATTCATGGCGCGCTCCCGAAAGCCCGCGCGCGAGGGCGGCGGCGTTTAAAAATCCGGTTATCGTCTGGGCCATTTCCGGCTCGTCCAGCAAAAATGCATCATGGCCTTTATCGCTGTCGATCTCGACAAAGCTGACATTGGCGCCGGCAGCATTAAGCGCGCGCACCAGCGCGATGCTTTCACTGGTGGGAAACAGCCAGTCGCTGGTGAACGAGACAACGCAAAACCGCGCCCTGGTATTGGCAAAGGCATGCGCCAACGTGCCGCCATGTTCGGCGGCTAGGTCGAAATAATCCATGGCGCGGGGGATGTAGAGATAGCTGTTGGCATCGAAGCGGTCGACAAAACTGATCCCCTGATGGCGCAGATAGCTTTCGATCTGGAAATCCGCTTCAAAACCATAGCTCAACTGGTCGCGGTCTTGCAGGTTGCGTCCGAATTTGCGTTGCAATGCGGCCTCCGACAAATAGGTGATATGCGCCGCCATGCGGGCAACGGCAAGACCTTTGCGCGGCGCGGTATTTTCCGCGGCGTAATTGCCGCCATGCCAGTCCGGGTCGGCGAGGATCGCCTGACGACCAACTTCGTGAAAGGCGATGTTTTGCGAAGAATGGCGCGCTGACGTTGCGATGGGAATGGCCGAGAACACCCGCTCGCCATGTGCCGCCGCCCATTGTAATACCTGCATGCCGCCCATCGACCCGCCAATGACGCAAAACAGGTCCGGTATGTCCAGCCGATCCAGCAGCAGGTTTTGCGCGCGCACCATGTCGCCGATTGTAATGACCGGAAAATCGAGACCATAAGGCGTGCCGTCCGCGCGCAGCGTTGACGGGCCCGTTGACCCCGCGCAGCCGCCCACGACGTTCTGGCAGATAACAAAATATTTGTCCGTGTCGATAGGCTTACCCGCACCAACCATATTATCCCACCAGCCGGCGCGTCCGGTCAGCGGGTTGGCACCGCTCGGGTGATGGTCGCCGGTCAGCGCATGGCAAATCAATATGGCGTTTGACCTGTCGTCATTGAGCTGACCATAGGTGCGATAGGCGAGCGTCAACGCTTCCAGCACCGACCCGTTATCCAGGGTCAGCTGTGCGTTTTCGAGAACAAGGTGCTCGCCATTGG
>MDTB01119830.1_pt1 | contig 20574 bp, 18 predicted proteins | sample 811161 | NCBI WGS metagenome assembly MDTB01 (sample SAMN05326650, study PRJNA326480) | marine metagenome | isolation source: seawater | place: Mediterranean Sea | collected 2009
ATTAATGATTTCGCGGAATAATCGAAATTTTCTGGTTGTCTCTCATCATAATTGTAATCAATAAAAATAGTTTTACAGCCAGCATTAAGCCCAGCTTCAATGTCTCGCCATCTGTCTCCAATCATATAACTATTGACTAAGTTAATATTGTATATTTTGGCTGCATCCAAAATCATGCCTGGCAATGGTTTTCTACAAGAACAATTATCTGCATCATCATGATAACAAACTTTAAATTCCTTTATTGGCAATATCGCTGATAAGTATGAATGGATATTCTCAATATCATTTTTAGATTTGGTACCACGAGCAACATCAGGCTGGTTTGTCACAACAATAAGCAACCACCCAGCATCGTCAAGCAATCTGAGTGCTTGCTGAACTCCTTTTAGCAAATTTAATTCAGATAAATTTGATGGTGGAAAGGGTTTTCCATTAACAACAACTGCAGAATTAATTACTCCATCCCTATCTAAAAAAACTGCATTAGGCATAAAATTAAATCATCTGATATTAATTTAATTAACTGAAGATTCCCATTTTGTTTCGTATTCTTTTAAAATTGGGTGAGATACTAATAAGTGCCAAATGACTGCTTGAAATGCTTCTGAATGAGGTGTGATAGTATTTTCATTTACTGTAGGGATAATTACACATGCATCTGCCTCTTGCGCTGTAAAGCCACCATCACGACCTACAACACCCATCACAACAGCTTTAACTGACTTAGCCAATTTAATAGCTTCCACCAAATTTGGACTAATATTTTTTTCTAAATTTCCTCCTCCAACTGAAAATATAAATAAAGCATCATTTTTATTTAGTTTGCTTGTTTTTAACCATTCTGAAAATACAGTCTGCCATCCTTCATCATTTGTTCTTGCTGTTAATTCTGAGACATTATCGGTAGGTGCATATGATTCAATTCCTACGATTTTCCTAAAATCGTTGACTGCATGAGATGAATTTCCTGCACTACCACCAACTCCAAGAAAAAATAGACGCCCCCCTTTTAATTTCAAATTTGAGAGTAACTTCGCAATTTTTTCAATGTCATTAATATTAATTTTATTAATAATTTCTATAGCCTCAGCCATATGTTTTTTAGAATAAGTCATTTAATACCTCTATTTATAATAAATCTTTCTGTATCGATAATTCCATCATGAGATCCTATTTCATAAAATCGCTGTGAAACTTCATATCCTGCTAATTCATCTTTTATAGATAAATTATAGAAAACTTCTCCAAGATCAAAATTTTCATGCCCATATTCAGAAAATAATGAAGCTGATAATATAGAAAGTCCATAATCAATATAATTCATTTTTTCTTGAAATAAATCTTTGTTATACATTGTTACTTTATCGTTGTTGTAAATAATATTACTTTTATCCCATTTATTATTATTTTTTAAAACAGTAACCAATCCAAGCTTTTTTGATCTTAAATATCCATTCAAAACATCGGAAAAATTAATAGGCAAATAAGAGTCTCCGTAGAGAACAAAAAATTCTTGAGGAAGATAAGATAAAGCTTTTTTAATTGCTCCGCCAGTCCCAAGCAATTTAGGTCCATCATCAGAGTAAGAAATCTTTAAATTAAATTGCTTACCAGATCCAACTTTATCCTTAATCATCTTACCCAGATGGCCAATGCATATATGAACCTCTTTAATTCCTTGTTCGGCCAAGTAATTTAATTGGTGGAAAATAAAGGGCTTACCTGCAATTTGAATTAACGATTTCGGACTATATTTTGTTTTTCCTCCAAGACGAGTGGCTAATCCGCCAGATAATATAACTACTGGATACATAATTTAAAAAAATTTTTAGGATGTCATTACAATTTTAGTGCCTTCAAAATCAAAATTAAATCTTACCTCTTCTAAATTTGCTGATTTCATTGCATTTCTTAATTGATTTCTATCTTTTGCCATAAACATTAAAAACCCACCACCGCCAGCTCCTACTAGTTTGCCGCCAATGGCTCCATTTTTCATACCAAGCTCATATAAATCATCGATTTTTGAATTAGACATTCCGCTTGATCGCTTTTTTTTATGATTCCAATGCTCATCCATAATCCTGCCAAATTTTAATGTATCTCCCTCTATCAAAGCATCTCTGCTTCTATAACCAAGTTGTTTGACATAATGGAGATTATCAATCATTTGCTTATCTTTATTCTTAGATTTAGTATTCTGATCTTTCAAAATATTGCTTGCACTTCTAGAATATCCCGTAAAAAACAATAGAAGATTATCCTCAAGATCATGCAGGGTCTCTATGCTTATATCTAAAGCTTGCGCCTCTACAGAACCGTCTTTGTTAAATTGTAAACAAGTAATTCCGCCTATAGCGGCAATATATTGATCCTGCTTGCCAATTGGCTCGCCTAATTTTTCAATTTCAATTTCACATGCTAGTTTTGCTAGCTCTTCTTGAAGAAGGTGTTTTTTTTTATGAGTATAAAGTGCTTTTATTAGTGCAGTGGTAAAGCTGCCAGATGAACCTAGACCAGTCCCCGAGGGAATATCCGCAAGAGTAGTTATTTCAATTTGAGGAGTTTTGAGATTCATTGCACTTAAAACTTCTTTGATTATTGGATGTTGAATTTGCATTACTGAATCAACATTTTCAAGTTGAGAATATTTAAGATAAATGCCCTCGGTGAATGGCCTCATCACATTAACATAGACATACTTGTCTATAGCTGCGGCTATCAAAAAGCCACCATGATCTGCGTAATAAGATTTAAGGTCTGTCCCACCACCTCCCAATGATATTCTCAACGGGCTCTTTGCTATGATCATAAAATTGTCCTTAAAATAATAATTTTAATATTAAAGATGAAAGATTAATAGGATAATAGATTAATTTTGTGAATATGATGTCTCAATAACTTCCAGAACTTTCAAAGCATCGTTCAATGAAGAGGATGGCTCTCTATCAGATCTAATATCTTCATAGAAGTCATCTAATTCTAATTCCCAAGAATTATCTGGATCAGGAAAGCTCCATGAACTTTTTTTAGGAGGACCCATTTCTGGAAGCATCTTGTACCAAATTATATTTTCTTCACCATAACTGCCACCCAAACCGTTAAGTTCTAATTTACCAAGTTTTCCATATATTTCCATTGAAAATAAGTTTTTCCACTCTGTGCAGGAAACATGAAGAAACGAAGCTTTTTTGCTGGAGTTTTTAAGAATTAGGAAGGCATTATCATCAACTGGCATGTCCCAAAAATATGTATGGGTAAAAGCATCAATTTCCTCTATATCACCTAAAAACCATCTAGTTAAATCTATTAAATGCGAGCCCTGATCAATAAGTTCACCCCCGCCTGAAATCTTTGGATCTGCTCTCCATTCTCGGTCATAGCCAATTCTACCTCCATGGCCATATCGTGATCTCATAAACATTAATTCTCCAAGCATTCCAGAGTCTATTATTTCCTTAGCTTTAAGCAATGATCGGTGGTATCGATGATTAAAACCAACGCGAACCTTTTTATTGTTTGATTTAGCTGCATTAATTAAAGCCATAATTTGATTTGAATTTATTGCGGCGGGGTTTTCAACAAGTACGTGCTTTCCTGCATTTATTGCAGAGAGTGTGATTTCAGCCAATGTGTTATGTAGCGTAGCAACAATCACAATGTCAATATCAGTTGATGTTATTAAATCTCTCCAGTTATCATAAGTTCTGGCATCTGAAGTACCCACAATTTTTTTTGCACGAGATAAATCTATATCTGCACAGGCAATTAATTTGCCCCCAGCACCTAATGACAGGGAGCGCTTATTTCCAATTAATCCACATCCAATTAAACCGACACCAAATATTTTCTCTGATTTCATTAGTAATCGCCCCAATCCAAACCTTTATCTCTGGATGTAATTCTTCTTAGAGTATATAGATCTAAATTATTTAGCTCAGATAAATGATTAGGCCAGTTCGACCAGTTATCCCAGACTGCACTTATTAATTTACCAGTTATGCCCCTGCTTTCATCAGAAGCTAAAAATAAAGCTAAATTCGAAACCTTTTCAAATGAGTATTTTTGATCTATCAGAACTTTATTTGCTTTAGTAACTTCATTGATTCCGGGTTCATTATTTTCATTCAAGATCTCTCTTACCATGTCTGTTGGCATCATTCCTGGCGCTATACAATTCACTTTAATATTTTGATCAGAAAGCTCTTCAGCTATTATTTCTGAGAATCTTACCAAGGCTGTCTTAGATAATGCATAGGGTGAAAAGTTTTCCCTTGGAGCAGATGCACCTCCGCCAGAAATATTAATTATTGATGGAGACGATGAATTTTTTAACATTGGAAGAAGATTTCTACATAAATAAATAGGAGCTTTTAGATTTATGTTTATCACCTTGTCCCAGTCAGCGTCAGCCATTTTAGAAAAATGTCCAATTGGCCCTTGGACTGCTGCATTATTAATCAAAACATCCAAATGTGTAAACTCATCCTTAATTATCTGAGTTATGGAAGAAATCATTTTGGCGTTGCCAAGATCACACTTAAGAATAATTTTCTTTTGATTTTTACGACTCTTTAAGCTTTTCAGAATTGAGTTTAATCCTATTTTGTTACTTGCAAGAATGGCTACAGAATAACCTTCCTCCCAAAATGAGGTAACAAGATGTCTACCAAGACCTCTAGTTCCACCGGTTATAAGAACATTTTTTTTTGTCAATCTCTTTCCTCAAAGACCCATTCATTGCTTCTTAAGTATTCAATAGTTTTGATTATTCCATTCTCAATACTAACTTTAGGTTTCCAACCTAAAGATTGAATCTTTGTTGTATCTAAAAATATAAAGGGGTTATCTCCAATCCAGCCTCTTTCACCGCCACCATACTCTAATTTAGGTTTTAATTTTAATTCTTTACAGATCCAATTAATTGATTCGTTTAATTCACAAAAATCTTGTTGGCCTAAATTAAAAATGTTTACATTATCATCAGATTTCAACATTGCTAACAACATAGCATCGATGCAATCTTGGATGTACAAATAAGATTTTCTCTGTTTGCCATCTCCTAATACGAAGAGATTATCTGAATCATTCGTAAGTTTCTTATAAAAATCAAATACATGCCCATGTGTGTATCTTTCACCTAATATTGAGACGAAACGAAATATCCAAGATTGAAAATTAAATGCCTCGCAATATGAAGAGATCAGACCTTCACCCGCAATCTTAGAAGCTCCATACAAAGAAGTCTGAATAGGAAATGGGCCATTTTCTGGTGTTGGAATAACTTGTGATTCGCCGTATACAGAACCGGTAGATGAAAATATTATTTTATTTACATCATTTAATCTCATTGATTCCAGCACATTGTATGTTGCAATTGTGTTTTGCTGTAAATCTCTATAAGTGTTTTCTATTCCAAATCGAACATCTGCATTTGCCGCTAAATGAAAAACCGCATCTATATTTACAAAATACTTTAGAAGATTATCAAAATCTAATAGATCAACTTCAATAAGCTCAAAATTTGAGTTTTCTAATGCTGAATTAATAAATTTCTTCTGGCCAGTAGAGAAGTTATCAATTCCAATAACTTCATGACCGAGATTAAGAAGCCTATCAACCAATGAGCTTCCAATAAATCCAGCACAACCTGTTACCAGATATTTACTATTTGGTAATTTTGACATACTAGATTTTTGTTTCTTTAATATTCAATTTTTAGAATTATAATTTATTGCTAACTTAAAATTTTCAACCATATTATCCATGGTTGCCTTTTCTGAATAATAATCATACGCAGATTTTCCAAGAGAACTAGCTTTCGTGGGGTTTTGAAGAAGGTCGAGTATTTTTATTTCTAGATCAGCCAAATTGTCATCACAAAAAATACCATTTTTATTGTCAATAATATTATTTATTTCTCCACCGGAAATAGCAGTTCTTTTTGTAATAAATGGAACTCCGTAAGCCATGCTCTGTAAAACAGCAAGCCCAGCCTGTCCAAAAGAAATAGACGCAATTGATTCTAGATAATATTTAGCCAAATCATCTGAATTAGTGAGGGAGCTAACAATTTCAACATTATCATTGATTCCTAAATCTTGAATTAAATTGAGCAAATGATCTTTATCCGGACCATCGCCTATAAGGGTTAATTTTAGATCTATTCTTTTATTTTTTAAAATATTAGACAAAGCTTTTATTGTTACATCATTTTGTTTTCGTGGATGCAGGCTACCAACATTTATAAATCTATTTTTTATCGAATGTTTATAAGCTTTTATTCTAGTCTCAACATGATATGTGTTGTTTGCTACAAAAAGACTATCAGATTTTTTGAAGAATTTCTGGCAGTCGCTATAGGTCGAGTTATCATAGAATATAATAGCGTTTCCTCTTTGAGCGATTAATAGCTTTAGAATGAAAGCAATGGGATTTTTTCCTCTGGTCATCCCCCACCATACCCAATTAATACTTTTATCGTGCTTAAAACTTTCAATAATTGTATAAATCCATCGTATGTCAAACATTGCAATAACTACTGTTGGGTTGATTGATTTAATCACGTTACTTAATCCTTTTTGGAAGTAGAATGGTCCAAATTTTTTTGCTTCCAATGTAATCTCATTAAACATATTTTTGGGATCATTTAATGCCTTTCCAGAATGCAAAACGGTTACTTGATCTGTCTGTGCAAGAGAGTTATACAAAGGGCATCGATAATGAAGCAGTTGATTTTGTATAATTAATATCATTAGTTGAGCAACCTTGAAAAGAAAATTAAAAAATAAATATTTTAAATAGCATTGATTATTATATTCTCTTAATCAATATCAAACAGTTCCTTAGCCTTTAATTTATTAAGAATTATTAAATAAAAAGGCTCTTGAATTTATAATACCAAACAATCCCTAAAATCATGATCAATCCGCCGTGAGTAGATAAAATTGCAACCAAAAAGTCCCTCATTTGAAACCCCTCAGAATATCCTGAAAGAACTATTAGTAAAAAACTAGAAAAAAGGAGACTAATAATCATGTAAATATTTGTTTTTCCTGTTGCAACCCAAAGCATCTCAAGCAACCCGGCTATTGATATCAGAAAAATATATGCAGAAAAAAGGGGTAATAGTTCTGATAAAGCTACGTATTCAACAGAAAAAAGCAATCTTACAATAAAGTCTGAGTATGTTGCTATGGTCATTGATAATATCAAAATCGGTGAAACCACTAAAAAAACATAACTACGTAAATGATTGAATAGCTCCGATTTGTTTCGAGAATTAATCGCTTCTGCAAACCTTAAACGCCAAATTCGATAAACCACGCCAATGAAGATTGTGCCAATAGTGATGAACTGCCATCCTAAAGAATAAATGCCCAATATCTCAGTGCCGAGTTTATTTTCAAGAATTAATCTGCTGAACCCTCCAAAAGCAAATGAAGATAAAGCTACAACAGTGAGTGGAGCACATTCAACAATATATCCATACAAACCCCTACTAAACTCACTGAGTCTAAAGGCCTTGTAATGACCATGATCAAATAATTGAAAAAATAAGCTAAATGATAGTAGAACTCCAAGCAAGATAAAATATCCAAGAAGTTCTGAGTACCCAGTCAGCACTAAAGCAAAGGCTCCAGTTACATATGCAAATTTTGAGAATAAATTTATATAAGAGTATCTTTCATTCTTTTTTTCAATTTCATAGAAAAAAGATAAATCGAATTCCTTTATAACAACTAAAAAAATACAAACTATAAATACGTAATTTGGCGCATAGACCAAGGTTAAAACTAAAAAACATGAAATGCTAAAAAACAATTTAATAGCAATCACATTTGACATAACCTGGCTAGCGCTTCTCGTCTTAACAAATCTAGCTGCAGCTGTTTGCTCTGTCCCAAATTTAGTCATGATCGATAATAGCCCTGCTAAAATCATGATCTGACTATAAATACCAAATTTACTGGGTCCAAAAAAATTTGCGAGCAATATTGTAAGTGCGTATGAGAGAACAGCTACAAAACCATTTACAGCTGTCAATATAAATAACGTTTTAGCTGTTTTATTGGTAGACATGATTTAAAAATAAATCTTTTTCAGTTTATTTAAGTAGTGTGCTGTTCGAAATAAAGGAATTCAGTCATTGCTCTTCGTGACTTAAGCATATTTCTAAAATGTTGTAACCCCATTGAAATTTTAGGCACATAGTAATCCAAAGTTTCAAGGAACAAACCAAATATTGAATCAGGATAAATATTTCCTGAAAATGACACTTTATTTGTTTCACTTTTTTTATCAATCAGAGGACGTACTGACTTCTCTTGCGATGCCCAAGGCCAATTTTTGCGAAGAGTAAAAGATAACATCATTCTTGTTTGCTGTGATCTATTTTCATTACCCCTATGCCATGTTGTTGAAAATCTCAGAATAACATCACCCTTTTCTGAGCAAATACGTTTTGAGTACTTTTTTAAGTTACCTTTAAAAAAAGTGAATGAAGATGCTGGATTCAGATAGTTTGTATTTACAACACTTACAGCACCATTAGATTTCGTTACCTTAATCAATGGGGCGTTTATTGTTGAGTGAGCTTCATTGCTATCAATATGATAACGCTGCTTCTTACTGCCTGGTAAATTAAGATTTCCTCCAAAGCTGACATATCTATATTCTGGAAATTGCTCAGTCAATGCCTCAATTAATCTGGTATTTTTGAGTTCATTCCATATTTTATTGTGGATATAACATGAATCAATTGCTAAATTACCCATCTTAAATCCTGGTAAATTCTTTGATTTAAGAACACTAATATCAAGCTCTTTTTCAAGCAAATGATTTGCATCAGATAGCAGCGAATGATCAATAAGATCCTTGATAATTATATTTCCCTCGGTAACTAACTGGTGAAGGGAATCTTTGTGATCAATATATTTCATGTTATAAAATATGTATCAACTACTTTCTTGATATACGCAAGTTCAACTCTATTATATTTATAAGAACTGATAAATTAGATAAAAACTATATCATTTTTAATAAAAGATTAATTTATGGCTTGTAAGAATCGATTGTTGAAATTTTTATTGTGAGAAACAATATATGTCATATTTGTTTGTAAATTCTGAGCAATTTGATGATCTTCTAATCGTGATAGCTCATATTCTCTGTAAAAAGGATAGCCTGGAAAGGTATCGGTAAAAATTTTTTCAGTCTTCTGATCAAGAATTATAACTGGAATGTTTCGAGCAATAGCATCATTAAACCAACCGGAGCCTCTGATTTCAGAATTAGTTATTACAATAATTCCTTTAAATGAATAGTTGTCTATATCAATTCTAGAAACCACCTTAAATTGAATTCCTTTTAAAGAGAATTCATCTAGTTCATAACTATTATTTTTAACAAAAAAATTATCGCCCTGAAAATATTTACTTTTATCCAAAATAATATTCAAGTTATTGCTAATTGTAGGCGCCGCATAATCTCGAGAGACTACTCGCTTTAATTTAGCATTGTCGATAAGCTGAATAGGAGAACCTACATAATAGACATCAAGCAACAGCTCTTTTAATCTCTCATATTGACCAGAAAACTGAGCTAATCTGGGTACCTTTTTGAGTAAAAATTTATGCCAACTAGCCTTAAGCCATGAATTTTTTTCAGGCGTCGTGTTATGTTCAAAAACTGCAAGATTAAGAAAAAATGGTAATGTTAAAGGCAAAAATAGATGGTCATATGTCAATAGAATAATTTGTGACTTCCTATAAAACCATATTAATTTTAAAACGTGAATAGCTCTTCCAAAACGTGAACTTGGTGCCTGTTGAAAAATGCATTTGGTCTCCGGGATTACTAACTGCTCAGAGAAAACAATATGGATGATCTCAAGATCCTCTAGAGCTGTAAAAAAAGCGCGGTTAAAGTTTCTATGATTATCTGGTGAAATCCAATCTATTATTATCACAAGAAAGTATTGGTTGGGTAAAACTTAAACATTACAGCTATAAAAATTATCCACTTAAATTAAAAAAATCATACAGGTGCTACTGAACATTGACATAAAATAAACGAGATTTCTTCCATGGTCTTACTAGATAAATAATTTTTTTTCAGCATGTCTGCAAAAGACTTATATGGTTATCTGATTATTTTTTGACATTATTATGAGGCATAATGAACTTGTTTGCATATGGAAGTAGCAGTTGTCACCATGCAATATAGACATCTAAATTGCATTAAATTGATGATAGAAACTGAATAAGATTTTACTATCACAAGCATTTTACAATCCTGATTTTGACCATACACCTTTAGTATCAACTATGAACTTCCCTTTAAGTTTATGAACATCCATTAATTTGAATTCTTTATGATCAACAAGTAATACGCAAATATCTGCTTTGGTTAAAGCAACATCAATGGTTGCCAGTTCAACAAGCGGGTCTAGAGAAGCAGGTAAATCTTCGATATTAGGTTCAATAACAAGCACATTGCACATTTCTAGAGAGCTTAAATCCATAGCAATCTGAAGTGCAGGGCTTTCTCGCAAATCATCAATGTCCGGCTTATAAGCTAAACCAAAACAGGCTATGGTAACAGGGCCTGAATTCTGATTTAAAAAATTTTTAACCACAGACTTTACTTGGTTTATAACAAAATCTGGCTTCGCATCATTTATATGGCGAGCTGTCTGAATCAAAAGAGATTCGTCTGGAGCTGATGAAGCTATAAACCAAGGGTCTACAGCTATACAATGCCCGCCAACACCTGGCCCTGGTTCCAGAATATTAATTCGGGGATGGAGATTTGCTAGCTCAATGAGTTTCCAAACATCAACATCTAATTTTTCACAAATAACAGACAATTCATTTGCAAAAGCTATGTTAACGTCTCTGGCAGCATTTTCAGTTAATTTAGTCAATTCAGCGGTGCGAGCATTAGTTAAGCTAAACATTCCGCTAACAAAAGTTTTGTAAAGATCTATTGCAGCCTTAGAACAAGATCTTGTAAGACCCCCAATGACTCTATCATTCTCAACTAATTCTTTCATCATTAGACCAGGCAAAATGCGCTCTGGGCAATAAGCTATTCGAATATCAGAGCTCTCACCATGTGTCTGCGGAAATGTTAAATCGTCTCGCTCCTCTGCTAACCATTCTGCCATTTGCTCTGTTGTGCCGACTGGACTGGTTGATTCGAGTATCACTAAATCACCAGTTTTTAAAACTTTTGCTAGGGCTTTTGATGCCGATTTAATATAACTTAGATCTGGCTTAGGGATCGAGGATTTTGAATTCGAAGAAATAAGAGGGGTAGGTACAGCGATTAAAAATGCATCGGCTGGCTCTGGGGATTTGACCGCTCTAAAAAAACCATTATTAACAACAGTTTTAAATATCTCGTCTAAATTTGGCTCTGCTATATATAGATTACCTTTGTTAACCATGTCCACTACATGTTGATCATGATCCACGCCTATCACTTTTTTCTTTCTTGAGGCCAGCATTACAGCTGTAGGCAATCCAACATAACCTAAGCCAATTACTGAAATAGTATCAAATGACATTTTAAAGTTCTCCCGAATTTAAGAATTCAATTATTCTCTTACATGCCAAACCATCCCCATAGGGATTATGAGAAAAGCTCATCATATTATATTGATCGGGATCACTTAAAAGGTTGTCAACTTCACTAGTAATTAAATCTACATCTGTTCCCACTAGTTTTACAGTACCAGCATTTACGGCTTCAGGTCGTTCTGTTATCTCTCGCATTAATAGAACAGGTTTGCCTAGTGACGGAGCTTCCTCCTGAATGCCTCCTGAATCAGTGAGGATTATAAATGACTTATCCATTAAATAGCAGAAAGGAAGATATTCTTGAGGGGAAATTAAAAAAATATTTTCTAGACCGCTCAATAACCTATTTACTGGTTCTTGCACATTTGGATTCAAATGCACCGGGTATAGAATTTGGACTTCTGGATGTTTTTGAGCGATTTGCCGAAGGGCCTCACAAATTCTTTCAAAGCCACCGCCAAAACTTTCGCGACGATGTCCCGTGACTAAAATTAACCTTTTGCGACTATCAAGATAGGAAAATTCTGAAGCTAAAGCTGAAGATAAAGAGCTATCGTCATTCAATTTTTTTCTAACCAAGAAAAGAGCATCAATGACAGTATTGCCTGTTACTAAGATACCTGATTCTGGCACATTTTCACTTAATAAATTCTCTTTAGAGCTAAGGGTTGGAGCAAAATATAAATTAGTAATTGCACTGGTAAGCTTTCTATTAGCTTCTTCAGGCCATGGCGAGTAAATATTGCCAGTTCTAAGCCCCGCCTCAACATGTCCCACCTTAATTTTTTGATAATATGCAGCTAAAGCTGCTGCAAACGTAGTTGCAGTATCACCATGCACTAATACCATATCGGGTTTAAAATCTTCCAAAATCGGCTTTAAACTTTTAAGAACCGACGTGGTAACATCGTTTAGTGTTTGACCCGACTTCATGATATTAAGATCAAAGTCAGGCTTTATTTCAAATAATTCCAGAACATGATCAAGCATCTCTCTATGCTGAGCTGTTACACAAACCTTTGCATCAAATCGGCTATCGGCTTCAAGAGCTTGAACCAATGGCGCCATCTTTATCGCCTCTGGGCGCGTTCCAAAAACTGTTAATATTTTTTTCATATTATCAATTGATGCCTTTTTTGAGGATATAAATTAAAAAGAAACTGTATCACAAAGAAGAAATTCTATTCATAAGTCGCTTTTTTTAGATTAATTTGAACGCATTTTTGAAGGATAAAACTTTATGACAAGCGCAGTAAAAATTAACCCTGCTGAAGAGAAAAAGGCATTAAGTAATAAGACAGTAAACAATATTCCACAGATTTTCCTGCCCAATAACATCTGTTTAATACTAACGAAATATATTACAAAAATAACCGTTAGTAATCCAAATCTCAAGCCAAAATCAGTCCAGAAATCATGGAAGTTAAAGTAGATAGAATTATTTAACTCCTCGACCGAAAACGCACTATCAAAAAACCCTACAAATCCTAGCAAGCCCTGGGTGTCAGCCAATCCTGCCCCAAGCCCGCTTCCAAAAATTACCTCAAACGCAGACCTAGAGAAAAATAGTTGATTCTCTGCAAATCTCACAATATCTAAAGCTTTTAATGTACTCAAGAAGTCTAAATTACCAATTAAATTTATTAAGTTTGTGAAAAGCAAAATAACTTTGTATCTCGAAACATCTGAATCAAATGTAGGGAGTTCAAAAATATTAATTATAGAAAACATCGACACAAAGAAAATAAGTAAGAATACTGATCGCGGATGCTTAATTTTCTCTAAGACGAACGCTAATAGTAGTAAAAAAACGAAGGAACCAATCAACATTCTAGAGCCATAATTAACACAAATTAGGACTGTAAGAAAAAACAAACCTATTGCAAATAATGGAGTTTTTTTAATCAATGCCGTATATAAAAACGGAAATACAATAAAACTTTTAAGGCTATTATAATTCATATAATGGTTATCGTAGGTGAAGAAAAAATAAGTGTTTGCAAGCTCTCCGATAAGAAAGCCAAAAGAAGAAGCGAATAAAAGAGGGAGGGATAGCTCTACTTCACTTCTATTAAGCAGCACTAAGAATAAAATTATGAGGGCCAGTATATCGCGTCGAAAAGTTGCCAGATCAAAAACCGACATCTGAGAAAACAAAGTGGTCATAAGCAACATGACGGATAAAATAATAAAAAATAATAGTTTCCTATAGGCAATCTTTGGCCTACTTAAGTATCCCAACATAAGTAAACTACTGACATAAATCGTATACCTTATGATAGTCGGCGTTTCTGAATAAATTCTCGCTCCTTGATCGCACACAAGGAATAGTGAAATTACAAGCAGACTTAATCCAATCTCTAGCTTATTAGATAAAAAATAATATAAAGAAAGCACGTAAGGTAGGATGCAAATATAAATATTTAATCCATCTAAGGAAAAACGTTGACTAGCGAAAAGTCCGCATATAAAAACAAAAATTGCCAAAGGAGAAGAGCCTTCGATAAGTTTAGGCTTCGCTTCTAAATAATAATTATTATTCATATTTTTAGCTCTTAAGACTATACCAATTCAAATAGATAGAGCACGTTTTCTTCGCAATTTCACTCGTGATTTATCAATCTAGCATGAACTAAATTACAATAAAATAGATTAGGCAATAGGAGAGTATTTTATAACGTTAGCGCTATTGTCAAAGGTAATAACTTCTTGCACAGGTCGATAAAAAAGAAGTCCGCCGCCATTTTTCATAAAATCAGTATATCTAGCGATTATTTCTTCTCTAAACTGATAGGGCATTACTAGGTAATAATCTGGAGCCCTATGATCAGCGTCAAATTCTATTTCTATATCAGTACCTGGAATCCTTCTACCAACTTTATTTTTCTGTAGATCAACTGCAGAATCTATGGTTTTAGTGTCCAAACCCAACATTTGGATTATCATAGCTCCACGAGTTGAAGCTCCCAATACCTTGACATTATTTGTTTTTGAAATAGAAATCAATTTTTCTTTAAACTTGTCAAATCCCCTGGATACGGCAGGTCCAAAACCTTCGAAGTCAAAATTTTCTATCCAAGCTGCTTCATCCTTAGCCAGCGATTTGTACCTGTCAGTTACATTAGTAGAACGAGATATAGCAAAAGTTATATTTCCACCATTCATATCAGTTAGATAAGCATCATTTATATTTAGACCAGCGCTACTGACTAGATTAGAAAATGTCTCGATAAAGTAATAAATTAAATGCTCTTGCCCTAACATATCAACATTTTGTCGCTCGAAGAAGCTTTTTGCATAATTAACTTCAATTACAATGACTCCATCTGGTGACAGTAGCTCCTTTAATTTCTCAATAAAGCTCAAAGGCTCAGGAACATCATAAAACATAGATATAGCAGTAATTAGATCAAATTTAACGTTTGCTTTTTCAAGAAAAATATCGCACTTATCACTTCCAAACAAAGCATTAATTGTCTTTTTTTGTATTGCAGGTGGAGCATCTTTTAAGGCTACTGAAGGCTCTACCCCCCATACTTCCATTCCTTTTTGTTTTGCAATACTTAACAAGGTTCCATCATTACTTCCAATGTCCAAAATAGCACCCTCAGAACATCCAAATCTATTAACTATATCTTCAAGATGATTTCTCATTGATGCGGTTGTTGAAGATCTATACCAATAATCTCGAAACATTAAATTTGGATCGACAAGCTCTCTAGCCTGTATATTTTTACAAGACCTGCATCGCATAATGCTAACAGGCGTTTGAATTGGATCATTTTCTGTTTTAAGAGGAAAGTAGCCAGTCAAGCATATCGAATTAACTGAAAATATTTCCTGCAAATCAGAGGATTTACACAAAAAGCATGATTTGACAGTCTTGTAATGTTCAATTTTTATATTATTATCCATTAAGATAACCGCTATTAAACTTTGATTTATAGTAATTCATGATAACTTCTATCTGCGAATCAAGAACTTTTTCACAACTAAAACCAGTTTTCATTATCCTGTCATAAGAAACAATATAATCTCTTTGGTCAATATCAACCCCAAAAGAATTTTCCACAATTTTAAATGGTGTATATTTTGAGACTAAGTCGCAGATTTCACGCTTAGTATAAGCAAGATCTGGGTCGCCTATATTAAATACGTTATGCGGCACATCAGACATTTTAATAATATGTCTTACAGCCTGAGCGGCATCACTGACATGCATAAAAGTTCGACTTGCATGTCCCTGATAAAGCACTACACTTCGATCAATTATTGCCTTCTGAATCATACTGTGAATATATAAATCATCTCGAGTTCTGAAAGAAAGACCGTAAACTGTCGCAAAACGAAGAGCAATGGCATTTTTTTCACGTGTAATATCTTCGCCTTCAGCTTTATTTTTTCCATAAGAGCTCAAAGGTGATATTTTTGTTTTATCTTCAGTGCAAATTCCTTCGACCTTTCCATAACTACTTCCTGTACTTGCAAAAATAAAACGTTGTGAGGTTGAAACCAAATCAGTAATACATTTAGTTCCTGAAATGTTGGTTTCGTATGCTTCGATCGGTTTACGATCTACCAAGGGAGCTCCAACAAGGCTAGCTAAATGAACTACAACATCAGATGAGGATATTGTCGATTTAATGGCAGCAGTATCTCTGATATCTGCTATAGATAGATTTACCTTTTCGCTTAACAATGATGAAAAATGGGTCACTCCATATAGGCCTTTATCGATAATATTTATTCTTTTTACTGAATTATCTGTGGCTAAAAGACTTACCAGCTCTCCGCCAAGATATCCTAAACCGCCGGTTATAGTAACAATCATAATAAAACCAATATTTAATTTAATTTACAAAAACATAAATGCCAAAGCGCAGCTCTTATCACCATACATAAATACCATTAAGGCAAAAAAAACTCTCGAACATCTGTATCGTCAAAATCATATGTTTATTTATTATTATATATTTCTTGCATAAAGATTTTTGATCTATATAACCCACAAGTTTATCGTGTTCTTGTATTTTTTAATAAAATATTCTTTGGGTGTTAAGGTTAGTAAGTATTTTAATTTTTGATTGGAATGATTGCTTTCTAATCTTATGATCTCATTGATTTTATAAGTTGCAATAAACCAATATTTCATAATTTCTTAAAAGCTTGGTACCCGGGGCCGGACTTGAACCGGCACGATATCGCTATCGAGGGATTTTAAGTCCCTTGTGTCTACCAATTCCACCACCCGGGCAGCTCATAGCTATTTTTTTATATGTAATTAATTAATATCATTTTGAAAATAAAACAGCTATCTTGATAAAGTTAGAATTGTTATATCTTCAAAGCCCATTCAAAAAAATTATTATGCTCAATATGTCTCATTAACACAACTCATCTAATTTAAAAGAATCGACAACGAACTTTATTTGATCCATAACTTTTTTATATTCTTCTTCAGAAAGTCTATAAGGATCTTTAATTTGTAAATTTCTGTGTTGAAATGTAAAGAGTTTAAATTTGTATCTAAAATTTTTATAAGTTTTATTTAAGTGCATTAATACCATTGCATCCATTGCAAAAATTACATCGGAGGACTTTAAGAAGTTTTTATCTACTTTTTTTGGGTTATGAACATCATAAGCTATATTGTTTTCTTTTAGATAATCAAATGATCTTAAATCCATGCCTGCTGAGACCATAGGATTTATGCCAGCTGAATCTACTTTTAATGAATTTTTAAATTTGTCTTTGAAAATCATTTTAGCAACTGGGCTTCTACAATAATTAGCTAGACATACAAAACTAATCGACTTTTGCTCATCAATCATCGAGAAGATTATCAACGCTGTTAAGAAAAGATGAAAAAGGGAAAAATTGAGATATTACTCGATTCCATCTTGTGGTTCCTTTAGCATTGACATAAACAATATCGTTGTTAGTTAAATAAAAATTTCCTGCGCTCAAAAAACCCGAAGGTGAGCTAAGATCAATTCTAAAAATTTGTGGATCTTTGCTAGAGTTTTGTCTAATTATAAAAACATCTTCCCCTTCTGATGTTTGTGTATTTAAACCTTTTGCTTCTCCAATAGCTTTCGACAATGATAAAGGTATATCTGTTAGGTTTATAACTTTTGGAATTGTGACTTCGCCTAACAGATAAACTTTCTGTGAGTTAAAGCCAGCAATAGCTATATCCAATTGAACATTTTTAAACATGTTTGTTAGCTCAAGTGTTAAATCTTTTCTTAATTCATCCTGAGTTTTACCTTCAGCTGGAATAAGTCCAACAAATGGAAAAAAAATATTCCCGTTTGAATCCACTCTTCTAGTATTCAATTCTGAATTAACTCCTCCAGTTACTGGAAAAATATCAGGAAGTCCCCAAATGGTTACAAATAATTGATCGCCTCTACCAATTTTATATATGTCATCAATTTTTTTAATTAGAATCTTTTCTGTTATCGGCTCAATTGTTATTCGTTTATTAAGACTATTGACAAAAACTGTATTCTCACCAGACCAGTTATTTGAAGAGGACATATACATCCCTGGTGACAAAACACAGCTAGAGAGAGTTAATAAAATTCCTATTAAAAATATAACTTTTTTAGTCATCTTTTGCTTTATAGTCTTCTTCATATAAATATCTCTCTGCGTAATATCTGTAAGAATAATCGCCATATATATCATAATAACCATAGTATCCCTTTGGTTTAGCATAGTCGTTATAGATCATGCCATCGAAAGATTTTCCTAACTGATTAATAATTTGTTTTGACTGATTAATTTCACTAATTTTATTTATTTGATGTCTTACACTCAATATATTTAAGTCGCTATTAGACATTAACAGTCCTGTATCAGAGACACTCAAAATTGGGGCTGTATCTATAATCATATAATCAAAGAAGTTTTCTAGTTCTTTAACTTTATCTAAGAATTGGTCGCTATATAAATGCTCGAAAGTATTTTTAAGTTTTCTTAACTTAGGTAAAAGATATAAATTATTTTCAATTTTAAGATTATCGATTTTATCTAAAGAAATATTTTGGAACTTTTCCATATCTATTGATTCTCTTTTAAAGAGTTTATGTTGTATTCCTTTTTTTAAATCTGCATCTATTAAAAGTACTTTATGTCCAATTGAGGAAAGTCCTGTGGCAATACTTTTAGAAATAAAGGACTTACCATTACTAGCAGTAGGGCTTGATATGACAATTTTTTTGCAATTACCATTAAGTTCTATATTTTGAGATTTAGAAAAAATAGTTTCTATATTTAATATTGAAGTTTCAACAGCTTGATTAAAACTAACATTTTCTGATAAAGGTTCTTCAAGATTATCAATATGTGGAATTACACCCAAAATTTTATCAGTTATGCCTGCATCTTTTAATTCGGCTGGATTAGATATTTTAATGAAGAAATGACCTCTGAAAATTGATACCAATATACTTATGATGAAGAAAAACGCTGTTAAATAAAAAATACTAACAAGATTAGGCCCTGTTAAATTTTTGACATATGCCTGATCTACAACCCTAATATTTCCAATGCTGCTAGCTTCCATAAGAGAAAAATTTAACCTTCTGCCAACTAGTTCAGAATATAGTTCTTCAGAAACTTCAAGATTTCTAAAAAGATCAACATATTCTTGTTGAGCTGTAGGTAAATTTTTAATTTTTTGCTCGACACCATTTTTTTGGATTTCTAAGACTTCTCTTTGTGCTTTTAAATTTAAGTACAAAGGATTGTCATTTGTGAAGGTCGTCTCTGCTTTGGAAATCTCAAGGTCAAGAAGGTTTATCTCACGCTCAATTTCAGATATCAGCTCGATTATAGATTGAACTTCTAAATTTACGTTTAAAGATTTATTCTCTTGCTTAAAGTTTTTAAGGTCAGTCTTTCTAAGATTCAAAATCTCTTCGAGACCTTCAAGTTGAGAATCAATGAAGATCATTGATGCTCTTGCTTTTTCGGTTTCAACCTTTATGTTATCTTTGATAAAAATCTCATTTGCTAGATTAACGATTTTCTGGCCTTCAAAAATATCATCAGTAATCAAAGAAGTTTCTATCAAGCCTTCCTGAGACCAGTAATTGCTTCTTGCGGCTAGACTGACTATTTTTAACTTATTTTTATAAAAATTATATAAATTTGAAGGATTTCTATAAATTATTTCTATCAATTTTTCAGAACTTGAATTTGGAAAAGCAAGCTGAATTTTAAAATTATCATTTTCTACATATTCTCCATTTATTCCTTGTACAAGAATATTTTTTTGATCATCTAACAAATTGAAAGAGTTATTTTGAATACTTAAATAAAAGACCTGTTTAATCAAACGTTTATCTTTTTTAAATAAAAAGGTTTTTATATCAAGAAACTCTTTATCGTCTGGATTATCAAATTCTAAATTAAGATTGAGGCTTTTTATTAGATTTAATAGATTCGATCTTGAGGAATAAAGAGTAACTAAATTTTCTAAATTGGTTTCTGGAGCGTTGAAAAAATCTAAGCTAAAAGATTGTCGAGGATCAAAAGATTGGTTTGGAGAATGAATTTGCAACAAACTTGAAATTTTGTAAGTTTTTGAAGTTGATAAATATAAAGATGTGCCTAATATAAAACCTGCTAATGTGATAGCAAAAATCATCTTAGATTGTAAAAGAATTAACCTGAAATACCTTCCAAGGTTTATTTCATTTAACTCGGAGGAATTATAGGAATTTTCTTCTTTCAATTTTTTCTCAGCAATATTTATTAAAACTTATCGAAATGCTATAAATTTTAAAGTTTAGAGAAGCATTATAGTGCAAGCTTTTAATCATTTGATAAAAAAATTTGATCTAAATTTTGCTAATTGACTTATGTTAGTAGTTAAGATGCAAGTGAGATTATATAAAATTGGAGGCTGAGGTCGGAATCGAACCGGCGTGGACGGATTTGCAGTCCGCTGCATGACCACTCTGCCACTCAGCCA
>MDTB01190493.1_pt1 | contig 20569 bp, 17 predicted proteins | sample 811161 | NCBI WGS metagenome assembly MDTB01 (sample SAMN05326650, study PRJNA326480) | marine metagenome | isolation source: seawater | place: Mediterranean Sea | collected 2009
ACTTTCAATTCGTCGGCTGAGGGAAGGTCCTTGGCTTCCATAGGAGAACGAGCAAAGTACGAATTGTTTCGTTCGAGCGCATCATGCCAATAGATTTTATTCGCCCACTCAAAATGATAGGCCAATGTAAGTGCTTCTCGCACTTTGATTTCCTGAAAAAGCGGTTTTCGTTGATTAAGTATGAGTGCTTGGTGCATCCCATATGCATGCCCCATCTGATAGGTCTCTTTTTTAAAAAGGCCTTGCTTGTAAGCGTCGAAATCATATGCCGTAGCAAGGGCGCTTTCGACTTGTTCTCGGTAGTAATCGAAAACACCAGCTCGTAAAGATTGACGCATTACATTCTGATCAAGAAAGCAAATGAACTCTATCCGGTCAAAATTGAAATATCCTTTATTTACTGGCAAATCGATGCCCCAATAGTCAGTGACACGCTGATACACAATTTTTTGCCCTTTTTTAACTTCAGTAATGCGGTAAGGCCCATTGCCGAGCGGTGGTGTTAGGGTAGTGGCCTGAATCTCTTTTCCTTGCCAATAATGTTTAGCAGCCGGTGTGAACCCTGTGGTCAGTTGAACAAGTCGTTGATCTTTTTTTGCCGCCTCGGAGAAGTGAAATTTAAATGACCATTTGTCCGTTTGCTCGATCTCCGCAATCTCTCGATATTGATTTCTCCAGCCCGGGGATCCATGATTTTTTAGAGTTTGAAAAGTCCAGATGATGTCCTCTACTGTTACTGGTCTACCATCGTGCCAACGAGCATTAGTTTTCAAAGTGTATTCGACCCAAGAGTAGTCGTCTGCCACTTCGATGGTTTTCGCAAGTCGCCCATAATAGGAGGCGATCTCATCCTCCGATTGCATCATTAGGGGTTCGAACACCAAGGAATCTGCGTACACTGCCAATATTCCCCTATCAGCGAGAGGATTGAGGTTGTTGAATGTCATAACATCGCCACCTCGCATCACGCCCCCTTTTTTCGCTGCAGGATTCACGTAGTCGAAATGACGCATTTCCACTGAATATTTTAGGGTGCCAAAGTAGGCAAATCCGTGACTTGGTTCACTGGCGTCTGAAAAAATGCTGGCGACGAGAAAGAGGGGAGATAAAGTTATAACTTTAAGTACTAAATTGTTGAAAACCGCTAATTTGCCATCTCGACGTGCTGGGAAGCATGACTTCCTTTTTATTAGCCCAAACATGTAATTGCATCCGCGCTTGATGATTCTTCTGTGAATTGAGGACATCGCCTCTTCACTTGGCGAAGACCAAAATTTAATGTTCTAGTGTTAAATCATAACTGGATTTATAGAGATAAGTGGCTGTTAGCAACTCGTAGTGATGCGAACCCTCCCAAATCTAGGCTGCTAATCAATGGATACTATTTTGCTTATATTATCTTTCTCTCTTTACTTTACCGGGAAAGTGACAAGGTATTTCTCAACAAAAAACTAATACCCTGGAGTGTCCCACATCGAAAAACATTTAAAAAGGAGCGAGGAAATCTCAGATCTAGAGGGATCCAAAGGTAAACTATCGAAAAGAATCGCCGTTGTTACAAAATTATGCATGTGTGATGATTGCCCCAACGATTTCTCTAGCAACCTCTGGTTGTCTAAGTTTTTTAGCTATCTTTCGTCCTTCGTTACGATTATTTCTTTCAACTGCAACAGTTTCAAAACCTCAGATGGGAGAAATTTCACTGAAAAGGCTATTTGTTCGGATCTAAGCATTGATCGGCCTGGCCTTTACTGTATTGGAAGCAAATTCTTGTATCGGTCCCTGAAAGATTGCCTATGATCTCGAAAAGCACGGCGGCGCCGGTTTCTTGGCTTCTAATTAAACAATATCTTAGGGGGAGAGTGAGTACCTCATTAAACTATTGTCGCGCCATCCCAAGAAACGTCAAAATGCATTACAGTCGGAGCAGATAGGATCACTTTGGGAGAAAAGAAAATGATTGTTGACCAAGTAGGGAAAGCACTGGGTGCAGAGTTGAGAGGAATTGACCTCGGGGGTGAAATCGATACTGCGCTGGCCCAGGCTCTTCGTTCCCTACTAAATGAACATGAAGTTCTTTTCTTCCGGGACCAATCTATCGAGCCAGGCGATCAAAAGAAGCTTGCAGAGATCTTTGGTCCACTGCAAACACATCCAGCATACAATACGGTGGCTGGGATACCCGAAGTAATGATCCTCGAGAGCACTGCCGATAATCCCTCAAAAATTGAGGTTTGGCACTCTGATATGACATTTCGTCAGCATCCTCCATCTGTCACTGTTCTGAGAGGGCTGTCTATTCCCGCGTTAGGCGGTGATACTCTTTTTGCCAGCATGACAGCAGCCTTTCAAGGGCTTTCAACTGGTATGCAAAGTTATTTGGAGGGACTATCGGCAGTACATGACTTTAGCAGTGGATTTAGGGAAAGCCTAAGTGAGCCGGGAGGCAGGGAACGCTTGGCTGATGCCCTGGCAGTGAATCCACCGGTTCGGCATCCGGTAGTTCAGACTCATCCGGAAACGGGCAAGAAAGTTTTATTTGTAAATGCGTTATTCACCACTCATATAGAAGGCCTGCCATCCCTGGAGTCGAGCGAAATCTTGAGATTTTTGTGTAATCATTCAACCCTGCCCGAGTTCACTTGCAGATTTAGTTGGCAACCCAACAGTCTGGTGATTTGGGATAATAGGAGCACCCAGCACAAACCGGTAAATGACTTTTTTCCCGCCACACGAAGGCTTCATAGAGTGGTTAGTGAGGGGCACTTTCCATATTAATTATTCGTGTGTTGTTTTCCGCTTAAAAAAGCATTGCCTAAAACGTCAAAACAGCTGAGACAGGGTTATTAATGAGATGTTGAGGTGCTATTTTGGAGTAGCTCAATAAACACCAATTGCCTATGAGTCCTGGAGCTCAGAAGCCGATCAACTTTTAGGATGGCCACAGTTTCTGTGGTTTGAGCAAACCGATCAGCAATACGAAATAATTCAGCTAATGGCGGGAGCGTCCTCCCAGTCGATGTAAATGCTGGCAACGGTCAAGGATTAAATTGGAAATGTCGGGCGGTCATGCAGGACCTCTTCCTATAAATCTGACCGGTTTCTTTTAATCATAACGAGAAAATAGCTGTTGCAATTTGTATTGAAGAGACCAGGACGTTCCTGGTTTTTGAGGTCACCAGACTTTGTGGTAACGTCAATTCGACATTAACGAATTGGAATCAAGGCTTATAGTAAAATCGTATTGCCGTAAAACCCTCCTGTGCGGCTAGAAATAATCTTTAGCTTCACTATTTTTCAGTCACCTCAATTCCTCAAAATTTTCTCGGGTGGAATTCGACAATAGTGTAGGGCCTATTGATAGTGCTTTATATGTGGGCTGGAGCGTGGTGATCCTAGTGCGGTACAGCTTTCCTATGATTACAGTGGGAGTGCTCATGATAAATTTCCTAGCAGTACTTGGTTCACGATTGAGGCATAGATGGTTGGGCTAATCAATGCATCCGTCCATATTTAGACGAGGACAGGTATTTAAGAAGCGAATGAGCCCCTGTTAATATTTTTGTCGTTGACTTTGGAGCGAAGTCGAAATGTCTGTTAGATTGGAAAAGATATGATGAACAGTGAAAAGAATGCCACTTTGCATCGAGATTTTTTCATTGGATGAGGAAGTGGTTCCTTCACTACTGACTTCAATAAAGTCCACTGGAAAACTAAAAGGAGGACGTTTTAATGTCTCAAAATAATCATCCCCCATGGTTTGATCCAGAGAGGCCATCACATGAGGATGGGGTGTTGCCTTTTATACTCGAGCGGAATGCGCGCGAAGCCCCACAATCTATTGCTTTTAAATTCGAAAATGGTGAGATCTGGACCAACGAGATTGTGGTTGAGAAAACGCAATCGACTGCAGCAGCCCTTGTCAAGCTGGGCGTTAAAAAAGGACAGTATGTGGTGGTATGGTTGCCCACTAGTCCTGAGATAATTCGGGTTTGGTTCGCCTTAAATTACCTAGGCGCGGTGTTTGTCCCGCTTAATATTGAATATCGGGGGAATATGCTCGCGCACGCTCTTTCGCAGGCCCGACCAAGTCTCATGGTTATACATCCAGCCCTACTAAACAGGCTAAATGAGATTAAAGAAATAACAGTTCCTAAAGTGATTGTTATGGGCGACGCGGAATGTCAGTCAAAACTAGACTCGGAAATCATAGAGTCCACCATCCAGGGTGGTGAGATAGCTACTGAGCCGGCAAATGTGAAACTCTGGGATCCACAAGTGGTGATCTTTACCTCAGGTACTACTGGCCCCTCTAAAGGCGTGGTTTGTCCTTACTTGCAGCAATTTCGGGTGGGACAGTGTAGTTATGGTTATATGAATTCTGAGGATTGTATTGTGGTTGATCTTCCGATGTTCCATGTCGGTGGAATATCCTCGGTAATTGGGGCAATAAGTAAACGTGCAAGAGTGGCTCTCTACAACGGCTTCAGCACCGGGGAATTTTGGAAACGAATTCGTGAAAATAATGCAACCACGGTCTCAGGAATAATTGGGGCGATGGCTGCTTTCTTATATAAGACTCCCGAGGCCAATGGAGAGAAAGATAACTCGTTAAGAATTGTCACACTCATGCTTAACGAGCAGGCTATTGCGGTGGCAAAACGTTTTGGATTTAGTTACGTTTCTGGTTTCAATATGAGCGAGCTTTCGGTTCCTTTATTGACTGAAGTTGACTGCCCGGTTGCCGGAAGTTGCGGTGTTCCTCGAACGGGTGTCGAGGCAAGAGTCGTCGATGAGAACGATGTTGAATGCAAAAGTAACGTTGTGGGTGAGCTAATAGTGCGGTTTGATCAACCTTGGGAATCATGTATCGAATACTTGAATCAACCAGAGGCGACTGCAAAGGCTTGGCGTAACGGGTGGTTCCATACTGGAGACTTGGTTCGTTCAGATAGTGATGGAAATTTCTTCTTTGTCGATCGCCTTAAAGATGCGGTAAGACGGAGAGGGGAGAATATATCCTCATTAGAAGTTGAGTCAGAAATCTTGGGATATCCGGAAGTATCTGAAGCGGCCGTAGTTGGTGTTGCCAGCGAACATGGTGAAGAGGAGATATTGGCAATCGTAGCGGGTGATGTTACGGAACCTCGCAAGCTGATAGATTACCTCATACCACGTTTACCGCATTACATGGTTCCCAGATATGTGCGGATAGTTGGGGCTCTGCCAAAGACCTCGACCAATAAAATACAAAAATACGAGCTGCGCGACCAAGGGATAACTCAGGACACTTGGGATCGGGAGGCTGACGGAATAGTCCTCAAGCGAACGGTATTTAAATGAACGCTGATGTGAAGTTGCCCTTCGAAGTTATTGCCCGTGGCCTACGCTTCCCTGAGGGTCCCATTTGGATGTCTGATGGAAGCATACTGTTAGTAGAAATTGAGGCTGGCCGTCTTGTTAGGGTCGGCATTGATGGAGAGATAAACACGATTGCTGATTTGGGTGGAGGTCCAAACGGCGCAGCGATAGGTCCCGATGGCGCCTGTTATGTTTGTAACAATGGAGGGTTCAAATGGCTATACAGCGACGGCTTGATTTTTCCAGAGAGCACCCCTGAGGATTATTCTGGGGGTAGCATTCAGCGCGTTGATCTATCGACTGGCACGTTTGAAACAATATTTACGGAATGTAATGGACATAAATTTAATGGCCCTAACGACATTGTTTTCGACCGTTCTGGTGGGTTCTGGTTTACAGATACTGGGAAGTTGTTTCCAAGAACGACGTCCAGGGGCGGGATTTATTACGCCCAGCCAGACGGAAGCAATATTAATGAGATCATTTATCCAAGTGAGTTCCCCAATGGCATCTCGTTATCTCCAAAAGAGGATCACCTATACTTTGCTGAAACTATGAACGGGCGGATTTGGTCATATCCGCTTACCGGTCCAGGTCAAATTGATGAGACCGCTGCGATTGGGGGCGTGGACAACCTCCTTCATTCTCCGGGCGGCATTCGTGGCTTCGATTCTATGTGTGTCGATTGTGAGGGCAACATTTGCCAGGCAACCTTATTCGAGGGAGGTATATCGGTGGTTTCTTCAGATGGTTGTCTAATAAGTTTCATTGATTTACCCGACCCATTAGTCACGAATATTTGCTTTGGTGGTGAAGCTCTTGATTGTGTCTATGTGACCCTATCTGCCACGGGCCAGTTAATTAGAATGCCTTGGAAAGGCTCGGCAGGCCATCGCCTAAACTTTTCTGATGACTAGGTCCAAAAACCGTCATACGCATTCAACTGGATAATGCATGGTGCCTGGTTGGTAGAGGAGTTTCCACTCATCCCCAACAGTGGTGTAGATTTTTGCTGCTCTCCCTTTCACCTCCAGCCTGCCACCGCCATCGCTCCAGGGTGATTCCTCATCCGGGCTTTGTTCAAAGACGGTGTTGATATCCACCACCGCCAGCGCTCCGTCTTGTTCATCAGACATTAGGATTTTTTTAATTGCACGTTCATTCTGGATTAGTTTGTGAGTGTCCATGAACAGTTGTGTAAGGTGAAGCCATCTATCATAGTCAAACCTCCCCACGCGCATGATCCACTCCATGGGGTCATGTGCTTTGGCATGTGGTGGCCATGCCCAAACCATGTCTGGATGATAAATAGTTAGCATTAGCTTCGCATCGGCCGTCTCAAATGCCCGAGACTCCCGCTCGACTATCTCTTTAATTTCCTCCGAGCGATCTACCTTCATCAATTCATACCGTCCCTAAGTGTCGCAGTGGCCTCTGAATCCAGGGTATCGTCACAGATCACCACGCCGTAGTCCTCGCGTGCCCGTTCCACCGAGACTCGGCCGTTCAGTACATCTTCCAATACCATTTTCGGATCTCGTTCATTTGGGTTGCCATGACCGCCGCTACCGGTAATCCAATAAAGTAAACGTTCACCTGATCTAATTGGTAATTGAGTTTTCCCGGGTAGGTTTTCTGGAGCATCATTGTCACGGCGAACTATTTGAGTTCTGCCGGTTGGCGCCTTGCCACCGCCGTCTATGCCCCAGGGTTGATACTTCATTCGTTCACGACGAAAAGTTATGTCAGCGTCCCCTTCCAGCCATTCCACTTCGGCGTGGTACCCGAGGCCCCCTCGAAAACGACCCGCACCTCCTGAGTCTTCCCATAACTTCATTTTTCTAAAGATCATTGGATAGCGGGCCTCACCTATCTCCATGGCTACTATCGTTCCATTTACACAGCCGTGAGAGGTTACATCAATTCCATCTTTACCTGGCCGCGCTCCATGACCACCGACAACTGGTCCTCCTAGGTGACCGATCATAGTTCTTCCGGACGAAGGATTAGTGCCCGATACACTCACCATATTATATTGTCCGCTATGTGCAGCAGTCATCCTTTGTGGTATCGCTAGGCCCATGACCCCATTAACAACGTCTTCGATTCTAAACAGGGAGAGTCCCCTCGATGCCACGGGGGCAGGATACGAACAATTAACTATCGTACCCTCAGGGGCGACGATTTTGATTGGTCGGTAACAACCATCGTTGTTGGCTATTTCATCGCCCGTTAATGTCCTTACAATGTAATAGACTACCGATGCGGTAGAGGACATGACGTTATTGATGGCAGAGTCAACTTGTGCTCCAGTGCCATTAAAATCAAATTCTATTTCAGCGCCATCAACCCTCATGGTCACAGCAATTCGAATTGGATCTGAGTGAGCGTCGATTGCGTTATCATCCAGCCAGTCCTCAAAAAAATATTCCCCATCGGGAATCTTCTCTATTTCTAGCCGAGTCATACGTTCGGAATAGGCCATGAGTGACGCCATCGAGTTGTTAACAGTGTCTATGGGCCAGCGTTCAAACATTTCAGAAAAGCGACGCACCCCAGTGTTACAAGCCGCTATTTGGGCGTTCAAATCCCCGAAAAAACTTTCCGGCGTTCGACTGCAAGCAACAATTAGCCTCATTAGTTCTTCATTCATAACGCCTGCGCTTGCGATTCGCATCATAGGAAGCCTAAGCCCCTCTGCGTGAATATCTCGCGCCCTGACACTCACGCTTGCAGGTAGCAAGCCGCCGATGTCTTTATGATGAGCCATTGTTGATACATAGCCGACCAAAACCTTATCAGAAAAAACTGGCGCGCTAATTGCGATGTCAGGCATATGAGTGCCACCGGCGTATGGATCATTAGTAATGTATAAATCTCCGGGCTCTGCTACCCCAGGCGGGTATTTGGCGGCGAATCTTTTTCCTAGTTCGGCGAGGACTCCTAAATGAATAGGCATGGCTGAAGCTTGAGCAGCTGTTCGTCCATCACGATCGAACAAAGCACAAGTTGCATCTCTGGCCTCACAAATGAGAGGTGAGTGAGCGGTTTTGATTACGGTTTCCTGCATCTCATCAGTGACCGACTCCATCCATCCGCGGATGACTTCCGTGGTGATTGGATCTGAATCCTTTTGTGAGAGGTCATCTCGCATAGTCATTAACTTCTCGCTCGTAGTTTTGACGTTTCTTCTACATCGATTGAACTATTTTTTATCGCAACTCTGTAAATCTGTTTAGCTTCATGGGGGGATACTCGCCCATCAAGCACGTCATCTAGCACCAATTCTGGATCTCGCTCGATTGGAGAACCATATCCACCTCCCCCAGTCGACCAATAACGGAGTGTTTGCCCGGCTTGAATAGGCTGAACGATCTTCGCGGGCACTGTGGTAACTGACCCGTCGGAATCTAGCAATTCAGTATGACATACAGGCGATGGTAGTCCACCTTTGACTCCCCATGGCTGAAATTTATGGCGTTCACCCCGAACCGATAAAACAGCATTCCCGGATAACCATTCAACGTGGGCTTCAAATCCCAGGCCACCTCGGGACCTTCCAGCTCCACCTGAGTCTGTCCACAGTTGCATACGTTGATAACGCACCGGGAATTCTTTTTCAGTAACCTCTAGCGGAACATGGAATACATTTGATAATTCATGGTCTGCTACATCAATCCCGTCTTTTTGTGGCCTGGCACCCATTCCACTCCGCAACGGCCCTCCCAATGCGCCGGTAAACCTTCGGCCATTACCATCGACCCCGCCAGCTAAGAAAATATTTGCATGGCCGCAGCCTGCCGCATTCATTTTATCGGGCATCGCCTTGGACATTACACCCATGACCGCATCAATCATTCGACAAATTCCGACACCACGTGCGTTAACGGGCGCTGGATACGTCGGATTGACGATCGTGCCTTTGGGTAAAAAAATAGATATTGGACGAAAGCAGCCATCATTGTTGGGTGCAGAGTCCCCTGTTATCGCTCGAATTGCATAATAGACACAGGATATTGATGAGGAGGGCACGTTATTTATTGCAGCGCGAACCTGTGGGTCTGTGCCTGTGAAATCAAATTTAACGTCAGATCCGCTCACCGTGAGTGAAACATTTATTTTAACAGGGTCACTATCGTCGGCGAGCCCCTCGTTGTCTAGCCAATCTGAGAACTCATACTCTCCATCTGGAACATTCGATATTGCGAGACGAGTGAGCCTCTCTCCATAGTCTAGGAGGGCGTCGATACCGCGAGTGGTTGTGTCGACTCCAATATCCCCAAATATTTTCGCCATACTTTGCTCACCAGTGCGGCAACCAGCAATTTGCGCGTACAAATCTCCGCGCATGTTGTGGGGTGATCTACTGTTTGCTACCAATAGTTCTATGATGTCCGTGTCGAGTTTGCCCGCCGACGCCAGCTTTAATAGAGGGATCCTGATACCCTCTGAGTGGTGGTCATAGACATCTGTGGAGGCGCTTCCAGGAGCTGCACCACCAATATCTTGATGATGAGTCATGGTAGCGACGTAACCAATAAGTTTATTCTGGAAAAAAACTGGGGAGGCCATTCCGAAATCAGGCAAGTGGGTTCCACCGGCGTAAGGATCGTTAACCAAATATAAGTCTCCATCCTCTGCGGTTCCTTTTGGATATGTCTCAGCGAATCGCTTGCCTAGCTCACTAAGTGCTCCTAAATGTATTGGTATAGCGCAGGCCTGTGACACTGTGCGTCCTTTTACATCGAACACGGCAGCGGTAGCATCTTGTGCTTCTGAGACTATGCTAGAGTAGGAAGCTTTTAATAGTGTGTGTTCCATCTCATCAGCAAGGGCGTCGAACCTGCCTCGCAGAACCTCAAGCGTAATGGGATCTATTTCTTGGTTTTGACGTTGCATTAGTGGGTGGTTTTGATCTCTTTCCGTTCAATAGGGGTCTATAAATCTGATGTAAGGATAGACTAGGTATATTTTTCCATGCAAGCTGCAAGTGGTTTTTTTCTTGGAGAGTCTCCGCTCATTGAGATTTTTTCGCTTTTTTGAATTTGAAGAAGGCTGAGATAATCATTTAGCCGCAACATTGAGCGCCTAGAATTGGGCGGGTTGGGCAACCAATATTTTAAAGACTTTTTGAACCAGTGATATCTCTGTTTGACCAGTTTTTTTTGCCGGCGTATCCTGCTTAATCTACGGAGCAGGTAACCTGGTGTGGTGTTTTATGGATGCTAGAACTTTATTAAAAATTATCAACTTTTATGCGCGATTCACGCCGGATTATACCAAGATTGGCTATTTCGCCCGCAAGTTGACATGGTCCAAAGAGTCCCCGCCGAGTTTTTCTGGTCAGCACTGGCTGGTAACTGGTGCGTCCTCCGGGCTAGGTAAAGCATTAATGATCGCGGCAGTGGAGGGCGGGGCATCCGTGATTGCAGTTTCGAGTAATCGGGAAAAACTCAATTCAGCAATAGCTGAAATAGATCCCCTTTCACAGAAGCTCGTTACCCCTATAGTCGCCGATATGTCACTTAAGCATGGGACAGAGCAGCTACTATCAACACTGGTATCCGAGGGCCATAAGATCGACGTTTTGCATAATAACGTGGGGGTGCTTTTCAATGAACTCGAGCTGACGGATGAGGGACGAGAGACCACCTATGTCATTAATGTGATGAGTCATTACTTAATGACAAAAGGTTTAGTGGAAGCAGATGCCTTGAACCGAGGGGCAGTAGTGGTCAATATGACATCAGGAGGCATGTACAATGCGCCGCTCAGCACAACTGGGCTAAATAATACCGACCCAAAAACCTATAATGGAAAGGTTGCATATGCTTATGCCAAGAGAGCACAAGTCGCCTTAACAGATTACTGGAATGAAATTTATGGAGATAGGAACATCAGTTTTTATGTTACCCATCCAGGCTGGACAAAGACCCCAGGAGTAAAAGAGGCGTTACCAATATTTTGGATCCTACAGAATCCGATTCTTCGAAGCCCTCGCCAAGGTTGCGATACGGCATTATGGTTATGTACGACGAGGCCCGAAGTAAAGCAAGATGTCGTGTGGTTTGATCGAAAGGCTCGCCCTACGCACATCTTCGAATTTACCAAAGCACCCCGCTGCTCCCTTGAGGAATTAGCCAATTATTTTGACAAGGATATCGAACATGGTTGAGTTCAGCGATGGCTATAACCTTGTGGCGGGTTCTGCGGCTCGCATGCATGTAGGGTGGCAGAGATGATTGCCATAGGGGACTGCGTCCCATCTGGGGTCTTACGAGAACTGGGACCGAACGGTCCAGAACCCATAACAACGGATAAGCTATTACTAAATCGAACGGTGGTTCTGTTTTCATGTCCGGGTGCCTTCACCCCAAAAAGCTCTGATAAGCAAGTTCCAAGCTACTTAAAGAATGCGGAGGAAATATATTCACTCGGCATTGATGAGATCTTGTGTGTGTCTGTGAACGATGCTTTTGTGATGGCGGCTTGGGGCAAGCATTTGGAGGTTGGTAACAAAATTCGAATGTTAGCTGATGGTCAATGTGAATTCCATACCGCCATGGGAATGCAACTTGACTGTACTCGTTTCGCTCTCGGTTTTAGGAGTCAAAGATTTTCAATGATCATAAAACAAGGTGTTGTACGGGAGCTCAATCTTGAGAAGCCGGGCAACTACGACGTTAGCGATGCGAGTATAGTCATCGCACAGTTGTTGTCTAAAGCGAAATAATGTCGGCTACTATCACGGAGAAAATACTTGCGCGCACCTCTGGTCATGAGCGTGTTAAGCCTGGCGATGAGATAAAATCTAAACCAGATTTTGTGATTGCTTACGATTTTCCGGGCTATACCGATGTGATATTTCGTCAGATGCGGGACGAATTTGGGATTAAAAAAGTTCTAGAGCCTGAGCGTTACGCGCTGTTCATAGACCATATGGTTCCAACGGTAAATGAAAAAGAGGAGGAACTGCATCAGGTAACTCGTGACTGGGGCCAGCTAAATAATGTTCCGGTTTATGAGCGGCGCGGAATCGGGCACCATGTGGCTTCAGAGTTAGGGTATTCGGTCCCGGGAGCTTTCGCGGTTCATTTTGATGGGCACGTTTCACAAATGGGAACGTTTGGAACCCTGGCAATGGGTATTCGCAAGCATTTACTTGAGGCCTTTGTTAAGGAACGCATAAAAATCAGGGTCCCAAAAACTGTCAGAGTAAATCTCGTTGGTCGTTTGCAGAAAGGGGTTTTGGCACGAGATGTTTTCCATCATATAGTGCGTGTACTCGGTCCTTCAAGCTGTCGTTTCCAAGTATTAGAAATTGGTGGCGATTCCTTAGCTGATATCTCTCTTGACGGACGACAGACGATTAACTGTTTGGCTATGTTCACGGGTGCTGTCACCGCAATCATGAATCCAGATCCAAAGTCTTTGGATTATGCAATAAATCGGGCTCGAATTGATTTAGAGCCAGTTTATTCTGATCCTGATGCATCATATTCGGCAATATACGATATTGATATTACAGATTTGGAGCCCATTGTCGTTGTGCCACCCCGGCCCTCAAACACTCAGAATCTGAGTGAGCACACAGGTATTGAGGTGCATGTGGGATATCTTGGTTCGTGTGCCTCAGGACGATTAGAGGATCTCGAAATTGCTGCACAGGTTTTGCGAGGGAATCAGGTTCGAGAGGGTTTCCAGCTAAATGTGGTACCCACCAGTAAAGAGATAATGGAACAAGCATCCAAAAACGGAGTTTTGACTGAGCTGATCGAAGCCGGAGCTTATGTTGCATCACCATCGTGTGATTACTGTTTCGGGCGCGCTGGAGTCATGAGGGCGGGACAGAGAGCCGTTTCTACCGGGACACTGAATGTTCGTGGCCGTATGGGTAGCCCTGATTCGGAAATATATATAATGAATGCAGCCGCAGTAGCCGCCTCAGCAATTGAGGGCAAGATTGCGGATCCACGGCTATATCTTTGAACATGGAAAATCTTCATGGGAGAGTGGCTTTTGTTTTCGAAGATATTGACTTCGATGTGGACCAGATTGTGGGCGTCAAGAACATCAAAATCCAAGACGTAGGGGAGCTTTTATCAGTTGCCATGAAATCTTATGACACTGACTTTGCTCAAAAAGTCACCGCTGGGGACTTTCTAGTTGGTAATGAGAATTTTGGTTACGGCCATCCACATTATCCTCCGATGATCGCAATGCGCCATCTTGGTATTTCGGGCGTCATTGCTGAAAGCTTTTCACCTGGTTACTGGCGGGGTGAGATTGCAATGGGATTTCCTCAAATTTCTTGTCCCGGTATTATGACGATGGTCGATCGTTGGGACAGTATCGAAGTTGATTGGAACCAAGGCACTGTTAATAACATCACTAAAAATACCCAGCTTACTTTCGAGACGTTGTCCGAAGCTGATCTGGAGATGCTAGAGGCTGGTGGCCTAATCGGTTATCTACACGCACGTGAATAGAGCATTATTGTGAATGAGAAAAAAGAGATACTCGCAAGCGCCATTCGAAAGGGCAGCACCCTCTGGGCTGCCGGTGCCTATGACGCCCTTTCCGCCAAGCTGATTCAGGAAGCAGGTTTTCCGGCGGTAATGACCACGGGGTTTGGGATCTCAGCATCGCATCTCGGACAGCCGGACGCTGAGCTCTATACGATGTCTGAAAATCTTAATGTAGTCACTAAGGTCGTTGATGTTGTCTCTGTGCCGGTGATAGCTGACGCTGATACTGGTTATGGGAACGCTGTGAACGTGATGCGCACTGTTCGAGAGTTTGAGCGTGCTGGTGTTCAGGCCCTGATCCTTGAGGACCAGGAATCACCAAAGCGGTGTCCGGCCGCCGCTAACGTCGTTGAAATACTACCTATCGAAGAAGCGCAAGCGAAAATTAGTGCAGCAGTAGATGCTCGATCCAGTACTAGCACCTTGATAATCGCGCGCACAGACGCACTGGAGGAGGAGGAGGCTATTGCGCGAGGCATAGCATATGCAGAAGCAGGGGCAGATCTCGTTCAACCGATATCTCGCACTTTCTCGGATTTTGCCGGGCTCTCGCGATTTCGAGAAAGGGTTGGTTTGCCGCTTTCATTGCAAATTCTCGGTTGGCTCGAATCAGATCTTAACGTAAAGCAAATAGAGTCTATTGCAGGATTGGCGGTCTTCCCGCTCGTTGCGCTAATGACAGTCACAGCGGCACTGCGCGTTAACTTAGCGGAACTTGCTAATTCAAAAGAGAGCGTAAATCTGCCATGCTCAGTTACGTCAATGAATGATTTTAAGGACCTGATAGGATTTAAGGATATTGAATCAATCCAGCAAAAGTTTCTTGCTAAGGAAAATCTGGGGAACTAGTTTTGAAGCTTTCCCCAAAGCTGTGCAACCAGTGCGTGATATTCAGCTGTCTCTCGCAATACCGTTAAGTCTCGGGGGCGTGGTAGGGGAACCTCGACATCGGCTAAGATAACCCCGGGCCGAGAGGACATGACTATTATTCTGTCAGCGAGTGCGACCGATTCACTGATATCATGGGTGACAAGCACTACGGTAGTATTTCCCATTTCAACCCATAATCTCGTTAATAAGCTTTGTAACGTCACCTTAGTAATAGCATCTAGGGCTCCAAAAGGCTCATCAAGTAAAAGAAAACGGTCTACTATGGAAAAGGTGCGTGCTAGCGCTACACGTTGTCGCATACCCTGGGATAACTCTGACGGATACTTGTTTTGAAAGCCTTCCAGTCCTACATCATTCAACAATTTAAAAATCAGATTTTTACGCTCCGCTCGGTCCTTCACCCGCGTTGCCAGCGCAAAGCTCACATTTTCTTCAGCTGTTAGCCATGGCATGAGAGCATCACGTGCGAACATTCGCGCAACATCTTGACGTCCCGCTGCTGGATTTTCTCCACTTAATTTAACTTGACCAGATTGAACTTCAGTTAACCCCGATAGGATATCTAGCAATGTGGTCTTCCCGCATCCGCTTGTTCCGAGTAAAGCAATGAATTGACCGGCATAAATTGAGAGGTCAATATTTCGGAGTACCTCCAATCTTTGATGTCCATCACCAAAGCTATGGCAGAGCGAAGTTATTTCGATATTGCCTACTGACAAGGTGGTTTCTCGCAGATTGGTGCGCCTTCGTAGACTACTCGCTCAAATTTGATGGGCTCATTAATTAAATCAAAATACATGGCGTATTTATTCCATTTAGATATTGCCTCTGGACTGATTTCATAACCCCAGTATCGTTTATATCGCTGGATCATTTGAGAGAGAATTGCTCCATTTTCGTCTAAAGTTAATGCGGAGACAGGTGCGTGCTGCCGCGTAATTTCCAAAAGAACCTCTTTATTTGCGGGATCGCGGATCCAATTAATCGCGTCTGACATAGCCAGAATGAAGTTGTCGGCCTGGCTTTGGTGGTTATCTAAGAACCTCTGTGTCGTAACCCACCCTCCGTAAAGTCCATCGAAACGAAGAGCCTCAGGGCCTGTATCAGCAAGCACGAACGACGTTTTGGCCAAGCCTAGATTTTCGAGAAGTTCCGGAATTGGAGCGAAGGTAATTTGTGCATCAACTGAGCCCGCTTGCCATGCTGACAGAGTGGTCGCTGCTGAACCAGTAGAAACGAAATGCACATCGTCAGCAGAGAGACCCGATTCTCTCAGCATCATTAAAGTGGCTAGATGTAAGGTCGACCCGATAGCGTTTACGCCGATTCTTTTGCCCCTCAAATCAAGAAGGATTTTTTTATAGTCATCGGAAAATGAGGTGTTTTCGATATGGGAGCCAACCACCAAAGTGACGTAATTGGTGCTCTCGTTCGACATCAAAAATTTTAATTTAGTGCCCTTGTCGATATTCGCCAGTACAAGATCTGCACCACTTTCCACAATGTCAATACTTCCACCGATCATTGCGGCTAGAGCGGCAGAGGAGGAGCTTGCTCGTTCTTTTTGGATGTCGAGACCATATCGCTTGAAGAAACCGAGTTGGTCCGCTACGTGAACAGGTGTAGAGCTGTATGCCCCTGTGAAAATTTGCACTCGTAGCTTATCAGAAGACTCAGGTCCGCAGCCAATGAGCGCGACCATCGATAGGACTATCGAGAGGAGCCTCATCCTCTCTCTTGCCATCTGAGGACACGCTTCTCAACTCTGGACATTATCATACCGAGGGTACTGGTAAGTAATACCAACATTAACAGCGACGCAAAAACACCATTTGGATCAAATGTATTGGAATAGTAACTTACAAGGGTACCCATTCCTCTGCCACCAGCGATGAGCTCTGCAGTAATCACCCCGAGCACGGTATAAATCATTCCAAGGCGCAAGCCAGCAAAAATTGCTGGGGTTGCTGACGGTATGATGATTTGCCAAAAAATTGTAGACCTAGACATCCCTAAACTCTTCGCTAATGTAAGTTGATCCGGGTTAACTGATTTGGCTCCTGCTAAGGTGTAGGATAGCAATACAAAAAACATAATTGAGACGCCCGAGGCGACTTTCTGCGCGACACCAAGTCCAAGCCATAGGATGAATAAAGGGATTAATGCAACCCTGGGTAGCGCATTTAAGATTTCGATGATCGGTGAGAGTAGCTTCTCCAAAATGGGATAAACGGTCAATAGCAAAGCAGTCGAAAGGGCGAGGATAGACCCTATGAAGAATGCAGCAGAGACTGCGTAGAATGTTATTGCAGTCGCGCTTAAAAATGTGCCGTCGGTCAAATGAAGAAAGAACTTCACCAGGAAAACGGATGGTTGTCCGATCAAGGCGGTTGGCAGCATGTCGAAACGGGCAATCAACTCCCAAGCCATTAACCACGTAGCGATAATCATCGCTTGCCCGAAAAAAATTTTAAACCTCTCTGTCAAAAGATGGCCAGAGGGTTAACCAGCGAACCAGTGGCTTTTGTTAGGTGAAGAGGTGCTACGACAAACATGAAATATCTGCGGTCAAATGTTTTACAACAGTTACCAATCTCCTCAAGGTCCATGTTGTGCAGCAAATGTATGCCATAGTAGGTTAGTGTGAGAGTGTGCACCGGTGAACGTACAATATGACCATATGGCGAAGGAAAAACATCGGCTGGCGAATCGCTAGCTAGTACAGAAATATCCGCGGAAGCCAAAACTTCTACGCACTCTGGATGCAGGCCTTGCCAAACCCCGTGTTTGTTTTCTCCATTATTTTGGGGGGCGCGTCCAGGTGAGAGTGTCGCGCCGGTTCGAATTACTGCTGCATCACCCGCCTCAAAATGATCAAGAAATTCTTCAATCTCTTCAGGGTACACACATTCTCCAGGCTCCAGATAATCCACGCCTCGTCGACGCGCAATATCTACAAAGACACCGCGAGTCACGATGGTTCTAGCGTTTGAAATTGAGCCAGATGTGACTCCTTCTTCCATAGAGACCATTGAGCTAAATTTTTTCCCATTAAATCCTTTTCCGTTGTGTCCAATGTGCGCCAGTGCATCGAGATGTGTATTGACCATTCCGTGGGTTCGGTAGCTGATTTTTTCACTGGCATTGAGCGATTCAGTTCTTTGTGGTTCTAGGTCCCAGGTGCCTGCTGCAAGCATCTCTTGCTCGAAGCAGATATCACCGCGAATTGGCTCTCGATCCGTTACTGGACGGGCGCATGAAATGATCTTTCCATGCTCGACGAGAGCGGCAGCTTTCCGAGTAACTTCGGGCGTGATGAGGTTTAGGGTTCCTGCGTCATTAGCCCATCGTCCCCAGTTACCTTTGTGACCAGGCCAGTTAAGTGGATCGGGTTCTTCTCTTCGGTTCATAGCGATCATTCAATCCTTATCTATTTGAGTTTGAAAACCAGACGGTCACCATATCACCAGACGCAAGTATTCACTGATTGGTGAGAGCTTGGACTCGTTGCTGGATCCGAAACTCTACTTAAAGCGGCAGCGCGAATTAATCCAGAGTCGGTGCCGATACGGGGCTATAACTGAATTCCCCAAAATCTTTCCAGGCTAAATAGTACTGCACGGGAATACGCACTTTTCGAGTTTCTCCTAGCTCTATTGCGGCATGAATTGGCCAATTTGGGTCACGAAGCATTGCTCTTGCCAGCATCACCATGTCCGCCCGTCCCTCCGAGATAATTGCATCAGCGTGCCTTGGATCGGTAATAAGTCCCACCGCGGCAACCGCTATTTCAGCACCATGCCGAACCGCCTCAGCCCCCGGCACTTGATAACCTCGCGCAATTGGGATTTCTGCTATCGGATCATTTTTCCCATTATGTTTGCCAACTTCTTGATGTCGCATTTGACTCATTAAAGCCACCGTTTTTGCCGTGGAGCCCCCAGAGCTTACGTCAATAAGATCAACTCCATCGCTTTTCAAAAGTTTTGCTAGCTCTATTGTTTCCTCTGTTGTCCAGCCTCCTTGTACCCAGTCAGTATGAGACAGTCTGAAGGTGAGTACTTTTTCTTCTGGCAAGGCCTCTCTGACCCTCTGTGCTACTTGTCTGGAAAATCGAATTCGGTTTTCGAAGCTGCCCCCGTACTCGTCCGTTCTTTGGTTTGAAATTGGAGAAAAAAAACAATGCGGCAGATATCCATGTGCCGCATGTATTTCAATCCAATCAAAGCCAGCCATGATGGCTCGTTTCGCTGCACTAACATAGGAATTTAATACTATCTCAATATCATCTTTAGACATGGCGATTGGAATAGGTGAGTCTTCATCAAACGGAATTGCACTAGCCCCAAGTACCGGCCAGGAACCTTGTTGTGAAGTGAGATTTTTTAGCGGGGTCATTCCTTTTTTGTTGAATGAGGGAGCATAACTTGCTTTACGACCACCATGACCTAGCTGGATGGCGGGAACGGCACCCTCATCGCGGACAAAAGAGGTGATTTTAGCTAGCCCCTCTATGTGTTCGTCTTGCCAAATCCCAAGGTCATTAATACTGATGCGGCCTCGCGCCTCAATTGCGGTTGCCTCGGTCATGACGAGACCAGCCCCACCCACCGCTCGAGCTCCCAGATGCACCAAATGCCAGTTATTGGCATAACCATCACGCGAACTCAATTGCACCATTGGTGATACCCCGATTCTATTTCGGATTGTCACCCCGCGCAGTGTCAAAGAATCGAAGAGTTTAGCCATGCCACCACTTATTTGTCATCTCAAGTCAACTAACCGGACAATAATATGCGATTAAAACGACTGCAAGTGACCCCTTCTAAATGAGATCTCGTGATAGTGATTTAGGTATGTTTATGACAGGTAGGACTTTTACAAGTTAGCTAATAGAAGGATTCAGTTTGTGAGACATTTTACGAATCGGTATATCTCACCTGTTTTTAAGGTGCTGCGCAAACCGGCAATCTTTCATGATTTTTTGTGGTCGGATGCGATCTATTTCTGAGGTTATGAAGTTAAATTCTCCAAAGCTTAGGAACGGCAGCGGATCTCCTTCGCTTTCGAGGTCGATTGTTACAAAGTAAAAAAGTTCTTTTCAGATCTCGCTACCCATTGGTCCTGTCTTCTCTCTATTACTGCACTGGGTGCTCTGGATTCTGGTAAATCAGTCGTATACTCTGCAGGTATGTAAAGGCAATATTATTCCCCGTTAAAAACTAGCGTCAGTATTTTGTTAGTGAGATGGCATTTCGAGAGCTAAGGATTGTAAGTCGGAGATGTCTTTTTAAACTAGGTGTGTCCGCCGGACATCCCGTTTGAGCATATTCAGTCCCTCAGACCTAATTGCCGTTCAACAGTACCCAGATCGAAATAATCGCGCATTTCAGAGATTCGTTGACCTTTGAAGGAAAAACAGGCCATATAGGGAACGGCTACGGAGTGGCCATCTTTTTCATAATTTTCGACGGCCTCTATCATAACTGAGTCACCAACTTCCAAATGTTGTTTGATTTCATATCGCACGTTGCTCATGCCTCTTCCAAATTTCTCAAGGAACCCTCGAACACGCTCCTTCCCCTTGAATTGTTTCAGTGGCACGTTGTCCCAAACAAGGTCATCGGTACAATAAGCTAAACTTTGGTCGAGGTCTCCGACCGCCCAAGCTTTATAGAACGACTGTATTACATCAAAGTTACTCATTAGCACTCCAAAAGACGAGTTAGTTGACCTTTTTTTTTGTGATTAGTATCTTGAAAACCTGTCCCCTAATAATATGGCCGATG